>Ga0233437_1001932_pt1 | contig 34521 bp, 35 predicted proteins | sample SI_122_August201_FD_182714 | JGI IMG/M metagenome (GOLD analysis project Ga0233437, IMG submission 182714) | Seawater microbial communities from Saanich Inlet, British Columbia, Canada - SI_122_August2016_200_MG | ecosystem: Environmental > Aquatic > Marine > Inlet | place: Canada: British... | reverse complement strand
TGAAGCAAAGCTTACGCTTCCATTTTTAAGAAATACACAAATTTACTCAGAGCTCTATTTCGATGATTTTAATTTGTCGCACATGATAAGAAGTGTTAAGCAGGACTCATGCATTCTTTTTGGAACGTATATACCACGCCTAGATCAGAAAGGCAGTTTAACGTTAAGGTTAGAAGGGCGAAAAACAACAAATATTTGTTATAAACATAGCAGGTGGGCTGACGGATGGGTTATTAACAGGTTTATCATGGGTGATCCTATAGGGGCTGATGCCGAGTCTTTAGCTATTTATTTTAGTAAAACATTCAGCAACCACGTAAAATGGGATTCGAGTCTTTTTTTTGAAAGAATTGATTCAGATGTCTATAGTGCCACTGGTGACAGAGGTCGTTTTGTGACAACAAATGGTACTGCAGAAAAAAGAGTTAGGTTTTTGGCTTCGTTAAATTATCCTTTATCAAAAGTGATTCATTTAAGAAATACAGTTGGGTATGAAAGAGTCATTAATCATGCCTTTAATCAAGGTACAGATCGTAATGATTTTCTGGTTTCAATGAATTTACGCTTTAATTTCAGTCTGTTGCCTTAATGTTGTCTTGCCATTGACTTTCAAAAGCTACATATACTAAGTTTCCACACTGTTTAAAAAAGCAAAACAGAGTGTAAGGGGATCATTACAATAAACAGTCAATAGAGATAAGATTATGAAAATATGTGTTATTGGGACAGGATATGTTGGTTTGGTTACAGGGGCCTGCTTTGCTCATACAGGTAATACTGTTTATTGTGTTGATAATGATAAAGGCAAGATTGAGCGTCTACAGCGAGGCCTTATTCCCATTTATGAGCCAGGGCTTGAGGATTATGTTACTAGGAATACAAAAAAGGGACGTCTTATTTTCACCACAAGCTTAGCTGAAGGGATTAATAATTCAGATATTTCATTTATTGCGGTAGGCACACCACAAGATGAAGATGGTTCTGCTGATTTGCAATATGTTCGCCAGGTTTGTGAAGAGATTTGCTCGGTGGCTCAAAAGAAAATTATTATAGCAACAAAAAGCACTGTTCCCGTAGGGACAGGTGATGCTATTGAAAAAATCTTTCAACAAAATCTCAAATATCCTTTTGTGGTTTTTTCAAATCCAGAATTTTTAAAAGAGGGTGATGCGATCAGTGATTTTATGAAACCAGATCGCATTGTTGTGGGCACAAATGATGAGAGTATTATTCCTGTGCTTAAGGAGCTTTATGCCCCTTTTACACATCAGAAGAATCGCATTATTTTCATGGGGCGTCGCTCTGCTGAAGTGACTAAATATGCTGCCAATAGTATGTTAGCGCTTAGAATTTCTTTTATGAATGAAATGGCAAATTTTTGTGATCGTGTGCATGCCGATATCAATGATGTTAGAATAGGTATTGGTTCTGATCCCAGGATTGGCTCTTCTTTTTTATATCCAGGTTTAGGGTATGGTGGTTCTTGTTTTCCAAAAGATGTGAAGGCCATGATGCGCTTAGCTCATGAAGTTGATATGCCTTTAAAAACTATCCAGGCATGTGATGAGGTTAATCAAGCACAAGTGGGTCGTTTTTTTCAGAAAGTGACTCAGGCTTTTCAAGGAAAGCATAATCTTCAAGGGAAAAAAATTGCTGTTTGGGGTTTGGCCTTTAAAGCAAGAACCGATGATATTCGCCAGTCACAGGCCTTAAAGCTGATTGATCGACTCTTGGAGGCAGGCGCTGATGTTCATGTCAACGATCCAGAAGCCATGGATAACACTAAAGTCGCCTATCTTGAAAAATTAACTTACCACAACAACTGTATCAACTGTCTGGACAATGCCGAAGCGCTCATCGTGGCTACTGACTGGAATGAATATAAAAGTCCTGATTTTGCCGATATGAAACGTCGCATGAAGACCTGTCGCATTTTTGATGGACGAAATATATACACGCCACATCTGCTTAAAGAGAACGGATTTCAGTATTATGGCGTGGGCGTTCGCTAAAAAAAACACTTCTAAGTACATGTAATCAAAAAGAATATAGTGCTATTTTTCCATCCTTGACAGGTGCTCTTTCTATGTAATAACGAGCAAAAAAATTACTCAATATACAACATACAGAAAAAGGCACATATGCTAGAATCAATTATCACATCAAAATCCCGAGTGAAAGTTTTGCTCAAGTTTTTTTTAAATCCAGCAATTAAGGCTTATCTTAGAGAAATATCTTCTGAATTTGGTGACTCAACAAATTCAGTTCGTGTTGAGCTGAATCGACTGGTAGAAGCAAAACTGCTTAAAATTCAAAAAAATGGTCGCAATGTTTATTATTCCGCAAATCAGGAGCACCCATTGTATCCTGAAATAAACACGATCTCGAGAAAGGCTACTGGTGTTGACAGGGTGTATGAGTGGGCTTCGTCGATAGGGAACTTGCAGACAGCATACTTATCAGGGGATTATGCGTGTGGTATTGATAGTGGTGTTATTGATGTGATGCTCATAGGCAATATTGACAAAAAGGCAGTGTTTGAAAAAGTAGGGGTTATTGAAAAATATATTCACAGAAAAATACGACCTCTTATTTTGACAGAAGATGAGTTTGAACAGATGAATAGTAAATGGAAGAGTCAAAAACTTTTGAAATTATGGGGATAGTTGATTGTGAATAGGTGGTACGTGATTAATACAAAACCTCTAAAAGAAAATAATGTCTCAAAAATGCTTAGTGATGCGGGTTATGAAATGCTGAATCCCAGGGTGATGGGTTATCACAAACGTATAAAACCCATGTTTCCTAACTATATATTTATAAAGAGTAATTTTAATGAAGCTCTTAACTATCATCTTGTGAAGTATACGCGTGGTGTGAACAAAGTTTTAGGAACAGCTGTGCAGCCGGTTTCTATTTCTGATGAAATTATACAAATCATTCAAGAACGTCTAAATTCTGAAAGTGTTCTTGAACAGAATACAGAATTAGTTGGGAAACGCGTGCGTATTCGTAAGGGCATTCTAAAAGATTTAGTCGCTGTGATTGAAAAACCCATGTCCTCTGATGGTCGTGTCGCTGTGTTGTTACGATTATATGAGCGAGAGATGAGGACAAAGATGACTCTGAAAGATATGCACGTTATGGCTTAAGGCTGAAATACATTTTGCCTTATCCCTGCGTTAAATAAATTAGTGAACTGTGAATTACATAACTGCTTAAGATTTAATGCGTTTTGCGAAACGTAAATGGCGGTAGCGTGTCCGGAATAAGATGTGAGCCTTTGAAGGGCTTGAGTCATGGGGCGCGGTCGCTGAAAGTTGACAGCCTGGTAATAACTGCTTAGTGTGAGTGATTATTTTTTTGCTGTTAAATGGAAAGGAACAAAATGAGAAAAGTAGCTTTAGTTGGTTGTGGGCGTATTTCTAAACGTCACATTGAAGCCATAACAGAATGTTCTGAATTAAAGATTTCTGCTGTTTGTGATATTGATGAAAATAAAGGTAAAAAAGCATCCATGGATCTCGATGTTCCTCTTATCCAGAATTATAAAGAAATTCGTCATGCGGATATTATTTCCATCCTTACCCCTTCAGGTTTGCATCCCAAACATGCTATTGAAATAGCCGAAAATACAGATGCCAAATACATTGTTGTCGAAAAACCAATTTCGCTGACTTTGCGTGAAGCCTATGAACTCTTTGATCGAGTAGAAAAAGCGGGTAAAGTTCTTCTTCCTGTATTTCAAAATCGTTATAACCCCCTTGTTAATTATATTAAGCAGTTGATTGATAGTGGAAAGCTGGGGCGTGTTCATCAATTTATTTCTGATGTCTTGTGGAATCGTAATGATGAGTATTTTAATATTGATTGGCATGGAACAGCGACACTGGATGGTGGCGTGTTGTATACACAAGCAAGCCACTATGTTGACATGGTTCATTATTTTTTTGGAGAAGTCGAAGAAGCCCATGGCATTGGTAGTGGGTTTAGAGGTTTAGAGGTTTATGATTCTGTTTCTGCTGTGCTCAAATTTCAAAATGGTACACATGGCAGCATAAATTGTACGGTAAATGCCTATGGGAAAAATTACTGCACAGAATTTACATTAATTGCTGAAAAAGGAACCATTCGTTTATCAGGGACGAACCTAAATGAAATTGCTTATTGGAATGTTGAGGGCATGGAAAAACCTGATATGGAATTTAAACTTGATCATGTCTATGGCAATGGACACAACACCATGTATAAATACATAGAAGAAGAAAAATGGGATATGTTTCCGACTAAAGAAGATGTATTGTCTGGTGTTAGATTAATGGAAAAACTTAGTTACTAATATTGTTTTCCGTTGTTCGTTGTCCGGTTTCCGTTTTTTGACGATAACCAACAACCGATAACCGATAACCGAGATAAATGAAATTTGTAGATCTTAATAAACAATACCAAGCTTATAAAACAGATATTGATGCGGCTATATCAGAAGTTATTGAAACAACGGCATTTATTAATGGACCTGCTATTGGACGACTTGAATCTGAATTGGCAGAATACTCTGGAGCCTATCAGGCTGTGTCATGTGCTTCTGGGACCGATGCTCTTCTTTTGGCCATGATGGCTTTAGATGTTAAAGAAGATGATGAAATCATTGTGCCTGTTTTTTCTTTTATTGCCACGGCCAGTATGATTCCTTTTTTAAAAGCAAAGCCTGTTTTTGTTGATGTAGAACCAAATACATTTAATATTGATACAACCAAAATTGAAGAACGTATTACCCCTAAGACAGTTGGTATTATTGGTGTGTCCATGTATGGGCAGTGTGCTGATTACAACAAGATCAATGATATTGCTTCAAAAAATAATTTATGGGTTATTGAAGATGGGGCGCAATCCTTTGGAGCGACCTATCATGGGAAAAAATCATGTGCTTTGACAACCATGGCCACGACAAGTTTTTTTCCAGCTAAACCACTTGGCTGTTATGGTGATGGCGGGGCTATTTTTACAAGTGATGAACAAATGACTGAAAAGTTAAAAATGCTCAGGAATCATGGACAAGCCAAAAGATATCATCATGACATGATTGGTTTGAATGGTCGCATGGATACGATTCAGGCAGCTATTGTGAGTGCCAAGCTCAAGCATTTTGATGCCGAGATAGAAAAAAGAAATCAAGCGGCCATGCTTTATACAGAATTATTGAAACCTGTTGTTGAAACGCCCACAGTAGATCCTGTTAATTTATCAGCTTGGGCACAATACACTATTCGTACGGATAAGAGAGATGCCTTGAGAGAAAAACTTAGTGATGCGGGCATTCCTTCAGCCGTACATTATCCCATACCTCTTAGTGAACAAAAAGCGTTTGCTTATCTAGATAAAAAAGAAACATTTCCTGTAGCGCAAAAGCTTTCCCAAGAAGTGATGAGCCTCCCCATGCATGCGTTTATCACGGAAGAAGAGATCAAAGCTGTGTGCAATGCTATCAAGGCATAAGGTAGTCAGTGAGTGTTTTACGATAGACGCTAGACGATAGACGCTGAACACAAAAATAAGGAACGTATCATGTCACAGTATTATAAACACGAATCATCATATATTGATGATGGCGCCGAGATAGGCGATAATACCAAAATCTGGCATTTTACCCATGTCATGGGTGGTGCCAAAATTGGAAACAATTGCGTGCTTGGACAAAATGTCAATGTGGGTAGCAAAGTTGTTATTGGTAATAATGTTAAAGTCCAAAACAATGTTTCAATTTATGATGGTGTGATTATAGAAGATGGTGTTTTTTGTGGACCCTCTTGTGTTTTTACCAATGTCTTTAATCCCAGAGCTACGGTAGAACGAAAAGATGAATTTAGAAAAACACTCGTTAAAGAAGGCGCGACTATTGGTGCTAATGCGACTATTGTGTGTGGTGTTACTTTGGGAAAATATTGTTTTATAGGTGCGGGCGCTGTCATAACAAAAGACGTGCCTGATTATGCGTTGGTTTATGGAAATCCGGCAAAACAATGTGGTTACGTAACTGAAGATGGCGTTAAATGTAAGGGAGAAAACAATGACGCTTAAAGGAAAAAAAGTTCTCATTACTGGTGCTGACGGTTTCATCGGCAGCCATTTAACGGAACATTTACTGGAATTAGGTTGTGATGTCCGTGCTTTTGTTTATTATAATTCTTTTAACTCTTGGGGGTGGTTAGAGACACTGACGTCAGAAAAAAAGAATGCTTTAGATGTCTTTGCAGGAGATGTGCGTGACCCGCACGGCGTTAAAGAAGCGACAAAGAATGTTGATGTGATCTTTCATCTGGCGGCTTTAATTGGCATTCCTTTTTCTTATCATTCACCTGATTCCTATATTGATACAAACGTTAAAGGAACCATGAATGTGCTCCAGGCAGCAAAAACGGGTAATGTGGAGCGTGTTATTGTGACATCAACATCTGAGGTCTATGGAACGGCTTGCTACGTGCCTATTGATGAAAAACACCCTCTGCAAGGGCAATCACCCTATTCAGCAACTAAAATTGCCGCTGATAAACTTGCGGAATCTTTTTATCGTTCTTTTGAAACGCCTGTGGTTATTGCGCGTCCTTTTAATACTTTTGGACCACGTCAGTCAGCTCGGGCTATTATACCAACGATCATTACGCAGATATTAGGTGGAAAAGATGAACTTCTCTTGGGCAGTTTAACTCCGAGAAGAGATCTAAATTATGTAAGCGATATTTGTTCTGGATTTGTGGCTTTAGCGCAGGCTGATAATGTTTTGGGAAAAGAAATTAATATGTGTTCACAAACAGATATTTCGATCGAAGAGCTGGCACAACTCATAGCAAAGAAAATAGGAAAAGATGTTCATATTCAAACAGATTCTCAAAGAATTAGACCTGAAAAGAGTGAGGTTGATCGGTTGCTCGGCAGCCGTGTTCTGATGAAAGAACTAACAGGCTGGGAGCCTGTTATGACGCTTGAGGAAGGTCTTGAAAAAACCATAGAGTGGTTTTCTCATAAAGAAAATCGAGATCGCTATAAACACGATATTTACAATGTATAAATAGAGAGGAAATCTATGAAAGCCATAATTTTAGCTGGTGGTAAAGGAACTCGTTTAGCACCGTACACAACAGTATTTCCAAAACCTCTGGTTCCTTTGGGGCATAGACCTATTATTGATATCATCGTACATCAATTGGCTCATTATGGATTTACAGATGTAACAATGACAGTTGGTCCTCTGTCAGAATTGATACAAGCCTATTTTCATCATGCAAATGGGATAACAGAAAGAATGAAATTCTCTTATGTTAAAGAGACGAAACCAACAGGAACAGTTGGTTCTTTAAGTGCTGTTAATGGCCTGAATGAGACTTTTCTTGTTATGAATGGGGATGTGTTAACAACTCTAGATTACGCAAAATTAATAGCTTATCATAAAGAAAAAGGTGGCCTCCTCACTGTAGGGATGCATAAAAAGAACGTAAAGATAGATTTTGGTGTGATTGAAGTTGATGAAAATTTCCAGATTATGAATTATCAGGAGAAACCCGAAAACAGCTATCCTGTGAGTATGGGGGTTTATGTTTTTGAACCCGAAGTATTAAAATATATTCAGCCTGGTGAGTATCTTGATTTCCCAGTCCTCGTTGAACGCCTGTTAGAAAAAGGTGAAAAGGTTGTCGGGTATCCTTGTGAAGACTTTTGGTTAGATATTGGTTGTCATGAAGACTATCAGAAAGCGCAAGATATTTACGAATCCATGAAGGACAAATTCTTACCTAGTAAATAATTATGTGGAAAATACCTTTATTCGATATTTCTATAGATGATGAAGAAGTGCGTGCTGTCACTGATGTTGTGCGTTCAGGTTGGTTTACTATGGGCGCTGGTATAAGTCAGTTTGAGAATAGTTTTGCTGATTTTATTGGTGCCAAGCATGCGATCGCTGTGGCTAATTGCACAGCAGCCCTGCATTTAACAACCCAAGCTCTCGGTATAGGCAACAAAGATGAAGTTATTTGTCCTGCGTTGACTTTTGTGGGGGCGGTTAATTCTATTGTTTATTCAGGGGCAAAGCCTATATTTGTTGATAGTTGTAGTTTGGATGATTTTAGTTTGTGTCCCACTGCTATTGAGAGGAGTATCACTCAAAAAACCAAAGCGATTCAGGTGATGCATTATGCGGGCTATTCTTGTGATATGAAAATCATCAATCAGTTGGCTCAAAAACATGGTCTTTATGTGATTGAAGATTGTGCACATGCACCAGGTGGTTCTTTTAAAACAAGAAATTGTGGCACTCTTGGAGATGTTGGTTGCTTTAGCTTTTTTTCAAATAAGAACATGACAACAGGTGAGGGGGGGATGCTCACAACGGATGATGAGGATCTTGCTCAAAAATTAAGACTCATGCGTTCACATGGAATGACAAAACCGACCATAGATCGCCATCACGGTCATGCCTTTGATTACGATGTCGTGGCACTGGGATACAATTATCGCATGGATGAGATGCGAGCGGCTTTAGGTCTTGTGCAGCTTAGAAAACTTGAAAAAAACAATCAAAAGAGAGCTGATTTGGTTTCTTTTTATCAAGAATGTTTGCAAGATATTGATGAGGTGGCTGTTCCTTATCAGCAGGCTGGTGCTGGTTCAGCTTATCATTTAATGCCCATCTTATTACCATTAGGTGTTAATAGGCAGTCTTTTATGCAGTCACTTAAAGACGCTGGTATTCAAACAAGTATCCACTATCCCTTGGTGCCAGAATTAAGTTTTTATCAAAATAATTATCCCTGGGATGTAGACAAGCTTTTGCCTACAGCAAAAAACATTGCTCAAAGAGAGGTTACGCTTCCCTTGTATCCCACGATGACACCCTGTGATGTGGATTATATTTGCACACAGATTAAAAACTATTTTTCCCAAAAAAGGGAGGGAATATGAATATTTTAGGTATTGGTGCTCACTATGATGACTTAGAATTAGGTTGTAGTGGAACACTTATCAATCATGTACAAAAAGGCGATAAAGTTACCATGCTTGTTGTTACAGATTCTGCCTATGAAAATCCGAATGGTGATGTGGTCAGGACCGCTGAAATTGCTTTGCATGAAGGGCAGAAAGCGGCTGCTATTATTGGTGCTGATCTTGTGTGCCTTGATTACAAGACTTTTAAAGTTCCTTTTGATGAAGGGTTAAGTAGTTCCATTACAAAAATTATTGAGGAACGTAATATTGACACTGTTTATAGCCATTGGACACATGATTTACATCGCGACCACAAATATACAGCAAGGTGTGCTTTAATGGCAAGTCGTCATGTTCCTCGTTTTCTCATGTATCGGAGTAATTATTATACTACAGATCAACATTTTCGCGGGGCTTTTTATTCTGATATATCTGATGTTATAGAGCAAAAACTGGATGTTATTAAAGCTCATGAGTCAGAACTTGGGCGTGTGAGGAATGAGTGGCTCGAGTTCCAAAAGAAGCAAAATGCAAATGACGGGCAGATTATTGGGGTTAATTATGCTGAGTGTTTTGAGATCGTGCGTTACTTGCAGAGTTAAATATAAATTTAAGTTATTTTGATAATGATTGTTACTATTCATCAACCAGATTTTATCCCGTGGCTTGGGTTTTTTTCACGATGGGCTAAAAGTGATCTCTTTATTCTTTTGGATGATGTTCAATTTCTGAGAAGAGGTTGGCATCATCGTGATCGAATTAAAACACAGCATGGAGCACATTGGTTAACAATTCCTATTAAGAAAAAAGGGAAATATTCTCAGCTCATAAATGAAGTTGAAATAGATAATAGCAATGATTGGTGCTGTGCTCATTTAGAAACATTAAAACACGCATATAGTAGAGCTCCCTATTATCAAACTGTGATCAGAGAATTAGAGAAAGTATATCAAGTCCCTGGTGAATCATTGAGAGATTTTAACATTGGAATGCTAAAGTGTTTAGCTCAATTTTTTCATATTAATACAGAAATTTGTTTGTCTTCTGATCTTAAGGTGGGATCATCAAGTGCAGAAAAACTTATTAAGTTGGTGAAAGCTGTTAAAGGAAAAACATACCTAACAGGCATGGGATCTAAAGCATATCTAGAAGAAAAACTATTTCAAGAAGAGAATATTCACGTTATATGGGAAGATTATCAACAACCACAATATGAACAGCTACATGGTGACTTTTCGTCAAACTTATCAGCTATAGACTATCTTATGATGTGTGGCAGCATGAGGTTTTCATGAAAATAACTTTATTAATAGATAATCAAAATTCATGGATTATGTCATATGTAGATATTGCTGTGACAAGTTTGTCAAAAGATCATGATGTTCTTTTATGTCAATCAGCCGATGACGTGAGAGAGGGAGACCTATTATTTGTTTTAGCGTGCACAAGAAAAATACCTGAAAACATTCTTAAAAGAAATGTACATAATCTTGTCATTCATGAGAGTTCTTTACCAGAAGGAAAAGGATGGTCTCCAATGGCTTGGCAAATTTTAGAAGGAAAAAAAAGAATCCCTATTGTCATGTTTGAAGCTGTTCAAGAAATAGATGCAGGAAATGTTTACTACAAAGATTATATTGATCTGGATGGGACTGAATTATTAAATGATTTAAGATTGAAACAGTGGGACAAAACAAAAGAACTTATTGATAGGTTTATTAATGATTGGCCAAATGTTGACGCTGTCCCTCAAGAAGGTGAATCGACATACTACAGAAGACGCACAAGAGCAGATGATGAAATAAATTCTGAAGAAACATTAGCAACACTTTTTAATAAGTTAAGAATAGTAGATAATGAAAAGTACCCCGCATGGTTTCAATACAATGGCCAAAAGTATCTATTAAAAATATATAAGGAGTCAGATCATGAAGAATAGAGTTCAAAAAGTTGATCTAGATGGAAAATTAGTAGGTGATGCTGAACCTTGTTATGTGATTTCTGAAATAGGTGGCATGTATGAAGATAGCGAAGGTATGCTTAGTCTTATCAAAGCTTCAAAAGATGCTGGGGTTAATGCCGTAAAAATACAAACTTATCGAGCTTCTACAATGGCGCTAGAAGGTGCTGAATTTGAGTTTGAAGATGGTTCTCGCATGTCACAGTATGATTTTTTTAAGAAGTATGAAATTTCTGAGGATATGCATAAGAAAATGTATGAATATGCCAAGGAAATTGGCATAACAATATTTTCAACACCGAGTCACTATGAAGATGTCGATTTTCTAGAAAGTTTAGGGACCTCTGTTTATAAATTGGGTTCAGATGATTTAACAAATTATCCTTTTTTGGAATATGTGGCAAGTAAAGGAAAACCTATAATTCTTTCAACAGGTATGGCTACTCTATCTGAGATAGAAAGTGCTGTAAATACCGTAACAGGCACTGGGAATGATAAACTGATTTTGTTGCATTGTACTGTTTCGTATCCTGTAGAACCCAAATATGCTAATCTCAAAATTATTGAAACTCTCAAAAAGGCATTTGGATATCCTGTGGGCTATTCAGATCATGTATTTGGCGTTCTGCCTTCTGTATTAGCAGCGCAAATGGGAGCTTGTATTGTTGAGAAACACGTGACGCTAGATCGTTCAAAGAAACTCCCGGATTATCAAGTATCATTAGAGCCTGCAGAATTAAAAGAGTTAGTGAGCCATATTCGTATGATTCCGATTTTAGAAGGAAGTTCAGTAAAAAAAGTATACCTACAAGAAGAAAAATGGCGAAAAAATGCTCGAAAAAGTCTTGTAGCAGCTCGAGATATTAATGCCGGTACAAAATTAACAAAAGATGATGTGAAAATCATGAGACCAGGTACTGGTATTCATCCTAAATATAGAGAAATATATTTGAGTAGAACGGTAAATATTTCTATAAAAGAAAATGATATTATTCCAATTGATGCCTTTTGATAAAGATGAAAAAACAAAACAAAAAAACAGCTGTTATTCTTCAAGCGAGAATGGGTTCTTCAAGACTTCCAGGTAAGGTGCTCAAAGATTTATGCGGAAAAACTATACTTGAAAGATGTTTGGATCGCTTAAAGATGATTCATAAATCAGTATTAGTTGTGGTGGCTACAACGAATCAGTTAGAAGATAAAGAAATTGTTAAGGTTGCACGAGCTAATCATGTGCCCTATTTTCAAGGATCCGAAGAAAATGTTTTAGAAAGATATTATCAAGCAGCAAAAGAGTATGGGGTTCAATATATCATTAGAGCAACTGCTGATAACCCTGCGATTGACCCTTATGAAGCAAAAAAAACATTAGATTATATATTATCTCATGATGTAGATTATGTTAGTGCCATTGATAACGTTCAGGGGTTTTCTTTACCAATAGGTGTTGGTGTAGAAGCTTTTACATTAGAGGCCCTTGAAGAAAGTTGGAAGAATGCCATTAAAAAGGAACATAAAGAACACATTAATGAGTATCTTTTAGAACATGTGAATAATTTTAAGATTCATCGTATGAAATGTGGATCAGCCTTAAATTGTCCTGATCTTAGTCTTACAATAGATTATCATAAAGATTTTGAGTTTTTTGAAAATATGATGTCATATTTTCAAAAACCCTGGGAGTGCGTTTCTTCCGAGGAAATTATCCAATGGTATTATCAAAACAAAGAGAAATAGTTATTCGTTTAAATGCTGATCACAAAATTGGTATGGGTCACCTTTATCGGATGTTGCGTTTAGCAAAGCGATTAAAAGAATTAAAATATATCCCCGTTTTTGTTATGAAAGAAAATGAGGTGTCAGAAGAAATTGTTCGTTCATGGGACTGTGGTGCATTATTTTCAGTGAATTCTGAATTAGATGAAGAATTTATTATTGAGAAATATTTAAGTAAAAAAGCAAAACCTCACTTGTGGATATACGATGTATTATCTACAAAGGCTGAATGGATAAGGGGTTTAAAAAAACATTTTATTCCTGTTGTGTGTTTTGATGATTTAGAGGGTGGTATTAAAGAAAAAGTTCTTGTGATCAATTCAATAGCAGGGTGTTGGCAAAAAGAGGAAGACAAGTCTTCTCATCAAAATGTATTAACAGGTCCAAAATATGCTATTATAAATACAAGTAAGAATGCTTTAAAAAATGTACGTGAAAAAATAACTAAAATTGGAGTTTTTTTTGGAGGAAGTGATACTCACGGCACAACATTAAAAGTAGCACAAATACTAAAAAAAATATCACAATCGTATATTGTTAATTATTATTTAGGACCACAATTTATTTTTGAAGACAAGCTTAAGAATGAGCTAGATGGTTCAAAATGCCAAAATTATATTTATAATAATGTTGATGATTTGGTTGGTGAATTAGCACAAATGGATTTAGTTATTTGTGGCGGTGGGGTGAGTTTGTTTGAAATGTGTTCTGTTGGTCAAATTGTGGTTGCTGTGGCTAATGAAAAACATGAGGAGCAAACCATTCAATATTTTTCATCTTATGGTGCCTGTATAAACGCGGGTTCTTTTCATGGAAAAATCAACAAAGATATTATAAAGAAAAGTATATTTTTGAATAAAGAACAATGTGACAAAATATCGTTAACAGCATCTGATTTAGTTGATGGTAATGGTCTTGACCGTTGTGTTATGGCCTGTCTTAATGAGCTAACTACAAAGCATAAAGGATTTAACTTATGAAAATAAACTTTCACCAAAGACCTCATGATACATCAGAACGTGTCTGGAACTTTTATTCTGGTCATGGAGATATTATGTCTACATTTATTAATAGGTTTCAGTGGTATGAGTTTTCACGGAACCAGTATGTTTCAGAGTTTCCATTGCATGTGGATATTGAAACAACAAGTGAATGTAATATGAATTGTCCTATGTGTTTTAGAAGTCAATTTAGAGATCTTGGTCAAATGGATTGGGATGTTTTTACAAAGATTGTTGATGAGTGTCATGATCAGGGTGTGTATTCTATAAGGTTAAGTTGGCGCGGTGAAGTGCTGACACATCCCAGAATATTTGACATGATAGACTATGCTACAAGTAAGATAAATAATGTTTCATTTTTAACAAATACGATGTTTATCACAAAGAAGGTTGCCGATTTTATTATAGATAAGGGATTAGCGTATATAGGTTGTTCTTTTGATGGGATTGGAGAGGTTTATAATAAAGTTAGAGAACCGGCAAAGTACGAAAGTAGTCGTAACAAGCTTAAATATCTTAAAGAAACTCGAGATGCACGAGGCCTTCAAAATCCACAGATTAGAGTGACCACAATTTGGCCTGCTATATCTCGGGATCCTCAAGCTTATTACGATGCCTTGAAAGATGTGACAGATTTGATTGTTGTAAACAATTATAAAGATTTTACCGCATCACCAAAACCTATAGATGGTTTTGTTTGTCAATATCCCTGGGAAAGGTTGATTGTAGCTCATGATGGTAGGGTGCAGTGTTGTACAGGCTGGAATTCGGATGATATTACCTTGGGGAATATTAAAGAGAAAACGTTGAAAGATCTTTGGTGTGGTGAAAAATTAAGCAGGCTAAGAAAGGTGCATGCTCAAGGGAAGAGGATGGAATTTGCAGGTTGTGCTTCCTGTCGTCATGGAAATGAGTTGTGTGACCAAAATATTCCTATAGAGGAAATTGTTGAAAGAAAACACTAAAAGAGAAGAGGTTACGAAATGATTAAAAGAGTTGATTACCATAAAGACCATTTAAAAATATATTTCGAATGGCCACTAACGTTTGTTATGTTAACAAGAAACAAAAAATTAAACGAACTTGTTCAAACCTTAAGTGATAGTAAAAAAGATAATTTAATCTTGTCTGGAGAAGATATTGAAGGCGTTGTTGTCGATTATGATTCTTGGGTTCATGTTGTTGAGCGGCATGATAAAGTTAGTTCAGAGCGGCCAATGGCAAGTGAGATGAAAAGATTTCTTCAGCAGATAATTGAGAAAAATATTATAGAGACTAATAGTCAGTAAGGATATTGTATTATGAAAGAAATGATTATTACTTTAACGCCGACAGGCATGATCCCCACAAAAGAAGATACACCACATATTCCGATCAGCCCTAACGAAATTATTGATGATGTTTTGCGTTGTTGTGAGCGTGGTGTGACAGTTGTTCACTTACATGCGCGTGAGGTTGATGGAAGCCCAACATGGAGGCCCGAGGAATTTGAAACAATCATTACAGGGATTAGAAAACAACAACCGGATCTTATTATTTGTGCAACTTGTAGTGGGAGAACCTATAATCAGTTTGAAAAGAGATCTGCGGTTCTTGATCTGGAAGGTTTGGCTAAACCTGATATGGGAAGTTTAACTCTAAGTTCAATAAATTTTAATAAACAAGCGAGTGTTAATGAACCTAAGATGATAATAGCATTAGCTGAAAAAATGAAGGAGAAAGGGATAAAACCAGAGTTAGAAGTTTTTGATTTAGGAATGATCAATTATGCAAAGTATTTAATAAAAAAAGGACTTATCCAACCCCCTTATTGCTTTAGCTTGATTTTTGGAAATATTGCCTGTGCACAAGCTAATTTGTTGTCCGTAGGACTGATGATAAACGAGTTACCTGAGCACTCCTATTTTTGCATGGGAGGGGTTGGTGATTATCAACATAAGATTAATGCTCTTTCCGTGGTGAATGGTTCTGGTGTGAGAGTTGGTTTGGAGGACAATGTTTGGTTTGATTCTCGAAGAACGCGTTTGGCAAAAAATGAAGACCTGTTGAAGAGAGTTCTTGATATAGCTGAAGCTATGGAGAGAACTGTGATGTCTCCTAGGAAAGCAAGGGATCTATTTAGGCTTTCCATGCCTGAACAAGGATATGGTTTGATGAAACAATCATAAGGAGAATTTGTGGATAATTATATTATATTAGGTGTTGGGAAATACATAGCTAATATTGAAGAAATACTTGAATCAATATACGAAAAGGAAAGCTCTTCCACTAGAGATTATAAGATATTAGGTTTCATAGATTCTGATACTGAAAAAAAAGGGAAAAATTATTACGGTTATGAGGTCGTTGGAGATATAAATTGGTTTGAAACTAATCAATTAAAAGTAAATGTAATTTCATTTATTAACCCTATTGGTAGACAAGAAATATTTTCTAACCTTCCCAAAAATGATCTTATTCATTTTCCTAATCTTATTCACTCGTCTGCCATTATTTCAAAAAAAGCAGAAATAGGAATAGGAAATATTATTGCTCAAGGAGCTGTGATTGCTCCTTATGCCAAAATAGGAAATCACAACCATTTAAATTATTCGGTTATTGTTGGGCACCATTGCCAAATTGATAACTATACAACACTCAATGGAGGGGCTCATGTGGCTGGTAGTTCACATATTAAAGAGGCCGCTTTTATTGGACCCGGGGCGGTTGTGATTGATAACATTACTATTGGTGAGCGTTCTAAAATTGGTGCGAATGCTGTGGTTAGGAAAGATGTTCCCAACGATGTGACAGCAGTGGGTGTGCCTGCAAAAATACTATAAAAAGAGGTTTGGAATGAAACTGGTAAGCTTAAAAGATCTCATGGCGAATAGATCTGAAGATGAAAAAATGGTTCAATATAGAAAATTATGGCATTTAGCATCTCAGTTTGAAGTCAGAACAGATTTCCCCCTTCACTTAGATATAGAATTGTGTGGTAAATGCAATTTGCGTTGTGAACATTGTTTCCAGAATGGACTGATTGAGGGTTCGCTTGGAAATATGGATGAAGACTTATTTTATAAAGTTATTGATGAAGGATTCCAAAATGGACTGTGTGCAATAAAATTACAGATACGCGGTGAATCTCTATTACACCCAAAGCTGACTGAATGTATTCGTTATGCTAAAAATAAAGGAGTGTTGGATATTCAATTAACAACAAATGCTATTTTATTAAATAAAGAGATGGCTCAGAAGCTACTCACATCAGGGCTGGATGGATTGATATTTTCTTTTGACGATCATCATTTCAACGCGCCAAAAGAGACTGTAAATTCATCAAGGTCGATTTTGATTGAAAAGAATATTCGACAATTTCTTGGATTGCGAAAACAATCAGATCTGAAGAAACCTTGGGTTAGATTACAAGCATCGTTGCCTGAGTTGTCACAAAAAATAATTAGTGATACAAAGCAAAGGATGAAAGAAGTTTTTCCTGATGTTGATGTTTACGCTATTAACAAAATACATAATTTTTGTGAAAATATAGATTCATATCCTGACTTACATCAAAAATATCGATTTAGTCCTTGTTCGCATCTCATGCAAAGATTGTCTGTGTTTTGGAATGGAGATGTTACGACCTGTTGTATGGATTATAATGGAAGATTAAAGTTGGGAAATACTAAATCAATGACAATAAAAGAAGCATGGAAATCATCTCAAATGCAGGAATATAGAGTGTGTCACGTTGAAGGAAAGCGTTTATCGATGGAAGTTTGCAAACATTGTCATATGGGTGCTGTGATTAAAAATGGAGATCATGTTGTAGATCAAGAAATGAAGAATCCTGCCGATAAAAGTTTGCGTGTGAATCATTCAAGCTGTTCTTAAAGCGTTCATAACGTAACCTGTAAAAATGAATTTAATAACAACTGGTATTACCAATAATAAAGACACTAGTTCATCTGTTTTGTTAGGCCCTTGGTGCTATCCCAAAACTGATCAAGGGAGTGTTCAGTATAATATGGTTCCTTCACCATGGGATTTACGTCATGATTTTGATGATGCTGCCAAGTATTGCAATGAATTATATGAAAAAGCATTGTCTGAGATTAGCGTTAGTTTAAATCTGTTACATCAGGTGGCTTATGATAAAATGTATTGGGAAATTATTGTAGGTCCCTGGTTAATGAGGTTTATTCAAACCTTTCATGAGCGCTATGAAAGGTTGATAATAGCAAAAAAAACTTATCCTGATTTTGTGACAGGTATTTTGCGCAAAGAAGAAAGCTCTTTGGTTGTTGCCAATACATCGCAACATGATAGAGTAGATATAAATAGTCATTTGTTTAATTTAAAAATGTTCAGTGTGCTCATGAGAGCGTTCTTTCAGGATAATGTTGAAAATGAGTTTTCTTTGCTTTCTGAAGGTCAAAAGGAAAAAAATGATAGAGGATTAGATCGTGCTAAAAAACTGCCAAACTATGATAGGAAAAAGAGTCATATAAGAAGTGTGCTAGATTTTTTAGGAGGTCATGGTCATGCTGATCTTGTAGTAGCAAGGTTTTCTTTGTTAAATCACTATAATACAATTGATATTAGAAGGCTGTTAGGTCGAAAAACTATTCGGTTTGTTGATCATATCATAGATCAAATGAACGTTGAGTGTAGCACAAACCATTATGAGAGTGATGCTAGAAATAAAATAGGCATTACAGGGGATGTTGTCACTGGTTTTGAAAGAGTGTTGTTTGAAGTGTTATCTGATGCCTTGCCTGTGAGCATGGTTGAAAAATATTCAGAATATCAAAAAAAGGCAGCGCAGGCAGTGGATGAAGTAAAACCTTTAGCCCTTTTGTCAGATGTTGGTTGGAACAATGATGATGCTTTTAAATATTTTGCAGCAAATGTTTCACATAGGGGAGGGTTGCTTGTTGAGGCTCAACAGGGGGGTGGGTGGAGAACTAATAAAATTGATCTTAATCGGCAGTCAGGTAAGAAAAAAGATAGGGTTTTTTTGTGGACGCCAAAGAATGATTATATGGATAATGTGCGTTGGTTGCCAAATCCATCACTTTGTTACATGCACAATAGTTGTAAAAGGGCCAAGGATGACATTTTATTCATTGGGACGGCTTCACGTCTTTATCACTACAAGTATATGTATCGGTTAATGCCTGATGATATAGAAAAATATTTTAGTGACAAAGTTAAGTTCATATCAAGACTGAAACCCTCTATAGTTGATAATCTTGTTTATAGGCCTTATTTAGCAAATACCTGGAATGAAACGGGCTATCTTTTAGAGCATTACCCTCAATTAAAAATCATGAAACGGCAGCGATCTTTTTTGCCCAGGCTGCATGGTGAGTTGATTAAAGCAATGCAGCGAGCTAAGGTCGTTGTGATTGATCATCCCCATACATCATATTTGCAGGCATTAACTATTAATGTGCCTTGTATATTTTATTGGGATAAAAACTTATTTAGAAAAAATGATGTCGCAGAAGAAGAACTTGATGTGTTGCGAAGACTTTCTATTTTACATTCTGACCCCTCGGATGCAGCGAAAAGTTTAAACAACATATATGATAATGCGTATGATTGGTGGCAAACACCTGAAGTACAGTCTGCCCGTGATAGTTATCTAAATTATACAGTCAAGGTAACAAAAAATTGGAAAAAGGTGTGGTGTGATGAATTGCAGTTGCTCAAGGCAGACGCAACTGAAAGGAATAAGATAAATCATGCAAAAGTGCAAAAATGACTCACTTAGGAAACGTTATCTGTATAGAGTTGTGAATAACTCGTTTGGATTGATATTTGGCATTGTTACACAATCAATGATTGCCCGATCATTGGGGCCGCAGGCTTATGGTGACTTTGCTCTATTAAGTAATTTCTTTAGTCGTCTTATGGGTATCTTGGGTCTGAATACGAGTACTTGTTTTTATACTAAGTTTTCTAGGCGTCTTAAAGAATACAGTCTTGTGTCTTTTTATTATCTGTTTTGTGTCCTGGTTTCATTGGTAGCCATATTGTTTGCTGTTATTCTCGTTATGTCAAACACATATAAAGTCATTCTGCCTGACCAGAAAGTTCTTTATGTGTACATGGCTCTTATTTTTGGTTTGTTAACATGGTTAGTACGAACTATTTTAGTGCAAACAGCAGATGCTTATGGAGAGACAGCGCGTTGTGAAATAATATCTCTGTTTACAAAGGTGATTGGGGTGATGGTCATCTTGTTTTTGTTTTGGAAGCAGCAACTTAATTTAACAACATTGTTTGCTTATCATTATCTTGTGTTGATTATGTTGGGGTTGGGGCTTGTTTATATACTTCAAACACGCGCGCATTTATTTTCTTCTTTGAGTCGAGTACCCAAAACAGAAATTAAAAAATATGTAAAAGAGTTTTACGTCTATACCAGTCCTGTTTTTACATTTACTTTTTTTGCTTTTTTAGCTGTAGTTTTTGATCGATGGTTGTTGCAGTACTTTTCTGGGAGCGTTGAGCAAGGTTATTATGGCTTAGCCTTTAAAATTGCAGGGCTAACTATGCTGTTTACAGGTGCACTTACATCTCTCTTGTTAAGAGAGTACTCTTTGGCTTTTCATGATAAAAACATGAATAAGTTACGCGCTCAGTTCAAACGTTATGTTCCTTTGTTTTATTCTCTAGCAGCTTTTTTTGCCTGCTATTTAAGTGTTCAAGCTGATAAAGTGATCTCTATTATTGGTGGTGAGGAATACAGGCAAGCTTTTACAGCTGTAGCGATTATGGCACTTTTTCCTATTTATCAAACCTATGGCCAGCTTGGCAACACCCTGTTTTTGGCAACAGATCGTACAAAAGAGCATAGAAATATTGGGCTGCTTTTTACTATTATTGGTATTCCAATGGCTTTTTTTCTACTGGCTCCAAAAAGTCTCTATGGCTTGGGGTGGGGAGCGATTGGTTTGTCGATTAAGATGATTTTACTGAGTGCTATATCTATTAATGTGCGGCTTTACAGAAATACGAAGTATCTTGGGTTGTCCTACCTTTATTATTTAGGACATCAAATTTGTGTTGTGTTGTGTCTATTATCATTGGCCTTTGGCGCTTCTCAGATTATTGAATATCTGAGTATGTTTTCAGGGCATGTTATAACAAATTTCATTTTAGCAGGTTTTTTGTACAGTATCTTTGTGTTGATTTTTATCATTATCCTGCCTGTGTTATTTGGTTTGCAACGAAATGATATTCAGAGAGTTTTGAAGCTTGTTTTAAGGAATAAATAATGAAGCTAAAGAAAACTATTCGTGAGTTAAGAAAAGAGCAGTATGCTTATCATAGTCGTTTGTATCCCTATCTTGATGACTGGAAAAAGAATCCGTATACATGGTTTAAATCACGGTTTTATATGGAAACGAGTGCGATTCTGTTGTGGTTTCTCGTCAGAACTGATGTAAAACCAAACTCTGTAACGTTGATGTATGGTTTGCTAGGAATTATCGGCGGTATATTGTTGGCCATTCCTTGTACTATTACTATTATAGCTGCTATTGTGGTTTTCTTTACAAAGGGCATTCTTGATTGGAGTGATGGTCATTTAGCACGAATCAAGAAGCAGGAATCACTTACGGGACATATTTTAGACTGTTACGGGGCTCATGTTAATTCGCTCGGGCTTCAAGTGGGTCTTGGATTCTATGTAGCCTTTAAAGGTGGTCCTTTCTATTACTATATTATTCCTTTGATCCCATTGCTGTATTCTCTCAGTATTACGGATTTTAGTTATTCAATTTTATTTAAGAGTTTATCAAAAACAATCAAAAAAACAAGAGTGCCAGTTTCTGCAGCGAAGAATGAGAGCTGTAAACCTTCTGTGGTGCCACAATGGTATAAGTTGATTACAAGTTTTCTAGATGATCGTGCTCGTAGTGTTGATTTTATTTTATTGATTGTAGCTCTTGAGCTTATTTATCCCTCCTTTTTTATTACGTGGTTAATTCTTATATTGCTCATAATTAAGAGGTTTATAATTTGTTCTGGTAAATTCTATTTATTAGTTTGGCGCTCATGGGCTGAGAAAGTTCTTGATGCCGAAGCAAAAGACATTACAAATACTATTTGTTCTTAATTTGAAAGGTGAAACAAATGAATGACAAAAAAGTTTATGTGGCTATGAGCGCTGATATTATGCACACAGGCCATATTAATATCATCAATGAGGCGAAAAAATATGGAGATGTTATTGTTGGTTTATTAACAGATAAAGCAATAGCAAGCTATAAGAGGTTGCCCTATTTAACATATGACCAAAGAAAAGTGGTTGTCGAAAATGTTAAGGGAGTCTCTCATGTCATGCCTCAAGAGACTCTTGACTATACAGGAAATCTCATCGATCTAAAACCAGATTATGTGGTTCATGGAGATGACTGGAAAACAGGGGTTCAAAAAAAGACTCGTGAAAAAGTCATTGAGGTCATAAGCGGGTGGGGTGGAGAGCTTATAGAAATACCTTATACACAAGGGATATCTTCTACCTATCTTAATGCACGGATCAAAGGTGTTGGGACAACAACTGAAATTCGGATGAAGATGTTACAGCGTTTACTAGATTCGAAATCAATTGTTCGCGCTTTAGAAGTTCACAATGGTTTGAGTGGGCTGATTGTTGAAAATACAAAGGTTAATGTGAATGAGATTCAGCAAGAGTTTGACTGTATGTGGATGAGTAGCCTGACTGATTCTATAGCAAAAGGCAAACCTGATATCGAATGTGTCGATCTAACATCACGGATGAATACTCTCAATGAAATATTGGAAGTGACAACAAAACCAGTAATATTTGATGCTGATACAGGTGGCCTAACAGAGCATTTTGTTTTCAAAGTTAAGACGCTGGAGCGTCTTGGTGTTTCTGCTATTGTGGTTGAAGACAAGATTGGTCTCAAAAAGAATTCTCTATTTGGCACTTCTGTGCCACAAACACAGGACTCAATTGAGAACTGTGCTCATAAGATTGCTGAAGGCAAAAAAGCCATGGTGACAAGTGATATGATGCTCATCGCTAGAATAGAGAGCCTGATTCTCAACAAAGGGATTGATGATGCTATAGAGAGGGCTACAGCTTATCTTGAAGCAGGTGCTGATGGGATTATGATTCATAGCAGGAGCACAGAGTTAGATGAAATAAAAGCATTTTGTAATCGTTATAATGAGTACCCTAACAGAAAACCTCTTATTGTTGTCCCAACAACATTTAATCAGGTTACTGAGGCAGAACTTATAGATTTAGGTGTTGATATTGTTATTTATGCGAATCATCTCTTGAGAAGTGCTTATCCGGCTATGAAAAAAACAGCTCGTACAATATTAGAAAATGGTCGTTGTTTTGAAGCCAATGAATATTGCACAGACATACACGATATGATTCGATTGATTCCAGGTAGCGAAAAATAAAGAGGAGTAAGTTTATATGATAGACTGTTTAAAATTCTATCAATTGCTCATTGAAAACAAGATTGATTTTTTTACGGGCGTTCCCGATTCTTTGCTCAAAGAGTTTAATTCCTGTATTTTAGAGTCATCACCAAAAGACCAACACATTATCTCTGCTAATGAAGGGAATGCTGTTGCTTTGGCTGCAGGCTATCACTTGGCCACAGGAAAATACGGCCTTGTCTATTTGCAAAACTCAGGCCTTGGACATGTCGTCAACCCATTAACGTCTTTAGTTAATAGAGAAATGTATCAGATACCGTTATTGCTTATGATTGGCCAACGAGGAGAAAAAGGAATGCAGGATGAGCCACAGCATACGAAGATGGGTGGTGTAACAACGGACATGTTAAATCTTTTAGGGGTTCCATATGAAATTCTGACTGGTGATCTCTCAAACAGCGATGCCGAACAGGTTGTGAAAAAGGCTGTAGATTATATGGTAAATAGTTCGTTGCCTTATGCGTTTGTTGTAAAAAAAGGCTCGTTTCAGAGTTATCAGAGAAGCGATGCCCCTGTTTCAGATTGTGATGTTTCACGAGAGGACGCTGTTCGTTTGGTGCTAGATGCTTTAACAGAGCAAGATATTGTGATGGCAACAACAGGAAAACTATCAAGAGAGTTATATGAGGTGAGACAACAAAGAGGCGAAAAACCTGATCAAGACTTTCTTTGTGTTGGCTCCATGGGACATTGTTCACAAATAGCTTTATCAACAGCACTGACAAAATCTTCAAGGGCTGTGTATTGTTTTGATGGTGATGGTGCCGTGATCATGCACATGGGGTCCTTAGCCGTAATTGGTACACATGGTCCTAGTAATTTTAAGCATATCGTTTTTAATAATGGTGCACATGATTCTGTGGGAGGACAACCCACCGTGGGTCATTCAATAGATATACCGGCAGTGGCGACAGCTTGTGGGTATCGTGATGTTTTTAAAGCTGTGACTCAAGAAGAAATCAAAGTGGGAATTGATCAATTAGTAAAAGCTCAAGGCCCAGCCATGTTAGAAATTAAAATAAAAAAAGGAGCGCGAAAAAGTTTGGGTAGACCACCTCACTCTTTAGTTGATGCCAAAAAGATGTTTATGAAAGCTGTGAATTAGTTTATGAAACAAAAGATGTTTTCTGGCATAGGATCTCATGAAACTCTTGCTGGAATTTTACAGGAATTAAATCCCCAAAAAATACTTTGTGTTACAGGTAAATGTTCCTATCAGCTGTGTGGGGCTGAAGACTCTATTGGTAAAATGTTGAAGCCTTTTCATAGTATTAGATTTTCAGACTATGCTATGTATCCGGAGGTAGATGCCATAGCAAGAGGTGTTGATGTTTTTAAAAAAGAGGGTTGTGATTTAGTTATAGGTATTGGTGGTGGCGCGGCTATAGATATAGCAAAAAGTATATCTTTTCTTGGAGAACAAAAAGGGTGTCTTCGTGATTATTTATATCAGACAGAAAAACCAAAAAGTCGGCAAAAACCACTGATTGTGATTCCAACCACGGCAGGGACCGGTAGTGAAGCAACTCATTTTTCGGTTATTTATATTGAAAAGAAAAAGCATTCTTTAGCTCATTCTACACTGTTGCCTGATTATGTTATTTTAGATCCATTGTTTACAAAGAGCCAAACCAAATATCTTGCTGCCTGTGTGGGGCTTGATGCTCTTTGTCAGGCGATTGAGTCTTATTGGTCAATTGGTGCTAACGAAGAGTCAAAGGCTTATAGCAAAAAAGCTATTGAGTTGATTCTAGAAAATATTTGCAAGAGCATTAACAGTCCAAATGAAGACGTAAGAATGGCCATGCTCATGGGTAGTCATTATGCCGGCAAGGCAATTAATCTAGCAAAAACAACAGCGGCCCACGCGTTGTCATATCCATTCACATCTTGTTTTAATATTCCTCATGGACATGCTGTTTCTCTAACGTTACCCTATTTGATAGAATTAAACGCCCATGTTTCAAAGGAAAATATTCAAGATCCTCGTGGTGTTTGTTATGTGGAAGAGACTATATCAGAATTGTGTGGCCTGCTTGGGGTGGATACACCTGAGGCTGCAAGAGATTTAATGTTAAAGATAATGAGAGAAGTAGGGCTGGATTCGCGCTTGTCTCATTTCGCTATTGGTGAGAACAATTTAAAAGATATCTTAGATGATGCCATGGGTTCAACACGTATGCAAAATAATCCCATTAGGTTATCAAGAGACGTACTATTTGATCTCCTTACAAGCTTATTGTGATGATCGAAAAATAATAAAGGAAATGTCGTATGAATATTCAAGAAGAATTAAAGAGTTTATACAAACAAAAAGATAAGGGTTTGTTTTCTTCTGAAACTGATGGTTATTGGTCGAATTTATCGAAAGAAGAGAATACAAAACTATTATCAGCCGTTGATGTATTGTCAACTCGCGAGGCTTTAATAAAATATCAGCCCAAATTAGAAGATGTTATATACTCGCCAAAGCGCGCGGCAGGTCTTGAGTTGTTGGGTTTAACAGGAGATGAATTTTGTATAGACTATGGCTGCATGTGGGGTGCTTTGACAATTCCTTTAGCTAAAAGAGTTGCACATGTTTTGGGTGTTGATCAGACAGAAGATTCTCTTAAGTTTTTACAAGCAAGAGCTCGTGAGGAAGGATTGCAAAACATTGATTTATTACGCGCGGACTTGCGTAAACTTCCTCTTTTAGAAGCAAAAGCAGATGTTGGTATTATCAATGGTGTTTTAGAGTGGATTCCTGAAAATGGACAGATTGCTTTGAAGGATTATTATGGAAAACATAGCTCTAAAACGTATTCTGGTAACCCTCAAGAAAAACAGCAAAGTTTTTTAAAGAGAGCGTTTGATAATCTTAAACAAAATGGTCGCCTTTTTGTGGCTATTGAAAATAGATATGACTTTAAAATGTTTATGGGCGTAAAAGATCCACATGCTAATCTTATGTTTACATCTTTTCTCCCTAGAGCGTTAGCGAATGTCATATCCAAGGTAAAGTTAGGTCGCCCTTATGTTAATTGGATTTATTCTTTTTCGGGTCTTAAAGAGTTATTGTTAAATTCTGGTGCGAGTTCTGTGGAACTTTACATGTGTTTTCCAAACTATCAGTTTCCTGACCAAATCATTCCATTAGAAAAGGGATTGAGTCAATTTAGGCCAACAATCACTGTTGGAGATACTGTTGGCGCCAGAAAGCTAAAGCGTTATTTTGGTCGCGCTGTTGAAAAAACATTATTTAAATCTTTGCAGTGTAAACAACTGTCTCCTTCAATAATAGCTATAGCATATAAATGATTGAATTACTTCGCAATTGTTCCCATGGGAATGAGGCCATGACCTATCTTAAGGTAGGAGATGGTGATCATTCTAAAAAAATAATTAAAGTGGCCTATACTTTAGAAGGTGTGGCCACATTATGTTCTGAATTTCATGGCTATACTTGGTATGCAAAACGACGTTATCCTTCTAATGATAATGTGTGCCTAAAGACACAACAATTAAAGTCATTTGCTCGCCTTGAGATTAAGTATATAGATGGTCATTTAGCAAGTTGCACACGTTCCATAAGAGACAATCAGACTATTTTAATGCAGGTTATTGATCACTATATAGCGATCTGGCCACGTGAGGGAGGTAATAAAGTTCCTTTGCATGGCGATTATTCATTAGGAAATGTGATCACGAATGATGATGGTGTGCATATTATTGATTGGGAACATTTTCAACCAACGGGTGCTTTCTGGGGATTTGATCCTGTGTATTTGCTTCTGGAAAATCTCTTGTTCACAATAAAAAAAGATATGAAACCAAAAAAAGGGGATATTGCTGTTGTTGTAAAAGGTTTACAAAAGCTAAAAAGTACAGGTTGTCTTGATGCTGCTGTATTAAACCGACCTTTGGAATTCCTTATTGATTTTGTACATGATAACTATAGGCTTTGGGGGGCTTACCCAAAGAAATTACCAATTTTTCATGTTTCTAATAAGGTTGTTGCCTTGATAGACCAGGCAATAGTGACACAAATGTCCCACTAAATAAAAAATATGAATATAAAAAAAGTGCTTTTATTTGTTCCTCCGGCAATTACTTTTCGTGAAAGGCGCGACATTAATCCTTTGCCACCAATGGGGCTTGGTTATTTAGCCGCTATGCTAAAATCCAAAGACTTTGATGTAACAATATTTGATTCAATGGTTTTGGGTTGGGAAAAAGAAGAAAAAATAGATGAACAATTGGTTCGTGTTGGTTTATCTAATGAAGAGATAAAACAATATCTTAACAAAGAGCAGCCCGATGTTGTGGGAATAACGTGTCAGTTTAGTAGGCAACAGCCGGTATATGATGACATGTTAACTCTTATCAAGACGACATTACCTTCTGCTATTGTTGCTGCTGGTGGCGCTCATGCTACTGTGTGTCCAGAAAAACTATTAGAAAACAAAAGTTGCGATTATGTCATTCGTGGTGAAGGTGAAGAGTCTTTTCTAGATTTTCTGAATAAATTGACACGGAATGAAGGTTTGGAATCTGTTGATGGTCTATGCTGGCGAAACAATGATGGCGTTGTGATCAATGAAAAATTGGGATGGATAACTGATTTAGACTCCATACCTTTTCCGGCATATGATGCAATGAATTTAGAGCAGTATTTTGGTTTAGAAGCATCACATGGATTGCGCCATAAGAATAAGTATAGTCCTATCATTACATCGAGAGGTTGTCCGGCAAAATGTACTTTTTGTAGTGCACATAAAGTTTGGGGTAGAAAATATCGTTTACGATCAATTGAAAATGTATTGGCTGAAATGGAATTCTTGAAAAGTAAATATGGCATTGAAGAGCTTATGTTTGAGGATGATAATGTTACAGCTAATAACAAGCGTGCTAAAGGTTTGTTTCAAGGGATGATTGATAGAAAGTTTTCTTTTGTTTGGGATACGCCAAATGGTGTAGGCGCATGGTCTCTTGACGAAGAGCTTCTTGATCTGATGAAGGCATCAGGTTGCCTTAAAGTTAATTATCCTGTTGAAAGTGGCTCACAAAGAGTTTTGAAAAAAATCATTAAAAAACCTTTGGATTTAGATAAAACAAGAAGGCTCATACTTTATTCCAAGAGAATTGGTTTAGATTGTGGTATGTTTCTTGTGATTGGTATGCCGGGTGAAACAGTACAAGACATTAAACAGTCCTTTAAATATGCTGCGGATTGTCACTGTTTTACTCCTCATATTTCTGTGGCCACACCCTACCCAGGTACTGAACTATATGAGTGGTGTCAGAAAAATAAATATTTTGCCTATGAATACCGTTTTGAAGATTTGTTTATTCGAAGTTTTATGATTCAAACACCTGAATGGAACGATAAGAAATTGAAAAAGCTTTTGTGGCAAGGAATGGTCTATTTAAAGTTTAAACAAGCTTGTCATAACCCTTCAGCAACTTTTCGCTGGTTGGTTAATAGGGTAAAGCGAAGCTTAACATTAATGAGGTCCTCATGAGTGTGCTTAGGTTGTCAAAGTCAGTATTAGGTCAAGAAGAGAGTCAAGCTGTATCTGATGTGATTCTACGTGATGGTTATTTGGGAATGGGAAAAGAGGTGATGGCATTTGAGACTGATCTCGCTCGCTATTTAGACGTATCTTCCCAGTGTGTTTCGTGTGTCAATACAGGAACAGCAGCACTCCATTTGGCCTTACAAGCAGCACTGAACCCTGGTGATGAAGTTCTTGTGCAATCACTGACTTATGTGGCTTCTTTTCAAGCTATTACGGCCGCAGGTATGATTCCTGTGGCTTGTGAGGTTGATCCCAGAACAATAACTATTGATCTTAATGATGCGAAGAAGAGACTAACCAAGAATACAAAAGCGATCATGCCTGTTCACTATGCCAGTAACCCAGGAAAGCTAGATGAGATATATGCCTTTGCTAAAAAGCATGGTTTGCGTGTTGTGGAAGATGCTGCACACGCTTTTGGTTGTATCTATCAAGGTAGGAAAATTGGATCATTTGGTGATATTGTTTGTTTTAGTTTTGATGGCATCAAAAATATAACAAGTGGTGAGGGGGGTGCTGTTGTCACAAAAGATGTTCAAATTTCATCAAAGGTTAAAGAGACAAGGCTTTTAGGTGTTTTAGGAGATACTGAAAAAAGATTTGCAGGGGAAAGAAGCTGGGAGTTTGATGTCAAAAGACAAGGCTATCGGTATCACATGAGTAATTTAATGGCAGCAATAGGTCGTGTTCAATTGAGGCGACTAGATAATGAATTTGCCCCTAAAAGACGTCAGTTATTAGAAGGGTATCATAATTGTCTAAAAAGCATCAGCGGTATAGGGTTGTTAGATTATGATCCTGATTTTATTGTGCCGCACATTATGCCCCTTCGTGTGTTAAATCATCTGCGTGATAAACTTAAAAAATATTTGGCTGAAAATGATGTTGAGACGGGCGTGCATTATAAACCTAATCATTTGTTAGCTTATTATGGTTCAGGGGCTGTAAGCTTACCCACAACAGAAAAACTCTATGAAGAGCTTTTGAGCCTTCCATTGCATCCAGAGCTAGATATTAATGACGTGAAGAGAATTACAGGTATGATTAAGCAGTTTTTGTCAGAAAGTGAGGAGGACGTTTTATGAAAACAGTAATATTATGTGGGGGTCGAGGAACACGATTAAAGGAACACACAGATGTTATTCCTAAGCCACTTGTTGAGGTAGGGAGCGAGCCCATATTATGGCATATCATGAACTTGTATGCCCACTATGGCATGAATGAGTTTGTTTTGGCTTTAGGTTATAAAGGAGAGAAGATAAAAGAATTCTTTCTCAATTATTATAACTATCAAAGTGATTTGACGATCTCTTTAAAAACAGGAGAGGTGACAGCTGAAAAAAGGTGTTTTCGTGATTGGTTAGTGAGTATGTCAGATACGGGCAATGATACGATGACAGGTGGTCGTTTGTTGCGCTTAAAAGACAAGCTGAGTGATGGGACATTTTTGTGTACTTATGGTGATGGTGTTGGAAATATTGATATTGCTGAGCTTGTTGCTTTTCATAAAGCACATGGAAAAATAGCGACAGTCACTTCAGTTCGTCCCATAGCCCGTTTTGGTGGCATGGAAATAAAATCAGGTGTCGTGAATAGTTTTCAGGAAAAACCGCAGACAGGAGAAGGTTGGATTAATGGTGGTTTCTTTGTTTTTGAACCTCAAATATTCGATTACCTCAGTGATGATGCCTGTATTCTCGAAAGAGAGCCCATGGAGAGGTTGGTTGCTGATAATCAATTGATGGCCTATGAACATAAAGGTTTTTGGCAATGCATGGATACGGTAAGAGATCGAGATGTTTTAGAAGAATTATGGGTAAAGAATGAAGCGCTATGGAAAGTTTGGAGAGATTAAAGTATGAAAAATCAATTGGCACAATCTTATGAAGGTAAGAAGGTTTTTGTAACTGGTAATACTGGCTTTAAAGGCTCGTGGCTTTGTGCCTGGCTTTTAAGTTTGGGTGCTGATGTTGCTGGCTATTCTCTTGATGTCCCTAGTAAGCCGTCAAACTATGAAGTTTTAGGTTTAGAGGGCCATATTAAACAGTATTGGGGAGATATTCGTGATCGCGAAAAACTGGATCAGGCTATGGAAGACTATAAACCTGATGTTGTTTTTCATCTTGCGGCCCAAGCTCTTGTACGATCGTCTTATGAGGAGCCAGCTTTAACGTTTGAAACGAATGCCTTGGGGACGTTAAATGTTTTAGAATGTCTTCGAAAACGCCCAGAGATAAAAGCGGCCGTGATCATCACAAGTGATAAATGTTACCGTAATGTGGAATGGGAATGGGGTTATCGTGAAAATGATCGTCTTGGCGGTGAAGATCCCTATAGTGGTTCAAAAGGTTGTGCAGAACTGATTTTTTATTCTTACTATGAATCATTTTTTAAACAGATGTCCCAAGGACCAAAGATCGCAACGGCAAGAGCTGGTAATGTGATTGGTGGTGGGGACTGGGCTAAAGATAGAATCATTCCTGATTGTGTGCGGTCATGGTCTGAAAATAAGGAAGTCGTCATTAGAAATCCTATGGCCACAAGACCATGGCAACATGTTCTTGAACCGCTCAGCGGGTATTTATGGCTTGGTTCGCAATTGATGGAAAACAAACCTGCTGTTGCGGGTGCTTCTTATAATCTGGGGCCTGATGCCTCTGTTGATCATACTGTCGAAACACTGTTAACATCGTTTGGAAAAAGCTGGTCTGCTGCTCATTGGACTATTGATCAGCAGTCTTTAGAACAAAAGCCTGAGGCACGACTTCTTAAACTTGCTTGTGATAAAGCTCTTTCGGAATTGCAATGGTCTGCAGCTCTGAGTTTTGATGAGACTGTGCGGTTTACGAGCTCCTGGTATGCCACGTTCTATGGTCAAGAGCAAAAGGATATGTTTGCTTTCACTGTCCATCAAATTAATGATTATCAAGAACAAGCTCAAAGCAAAAAAATTGTATGGAGTTGTGAGTCATGACAGAGAAGAAACAAATAGAAGGTGTAAAGACTTTACCATTAAAAATTATTGAGGATGAACGCGGTGCTGTTTTACACATGCTTCGTTGTGATCACCCTGTTTTTAGTGGATTTGGTGAGGTTTATTTTTCAGAAGTAAAAGCAAATGTGATTAAAGGGTGGAAGTTACACAAAGAAATGACCCAAAGATTTTCTGTGCCTGTGGGACGGGTGAAGTTTGTTGTTTATGATAACCGTGAAACGTCAAAGACTTTTGGGTGTTTTTCTGAGTATGAATTGGGCCGGCCTGATGACTATCAATTGCTCATCGTACCAGCAGGTGTGTGGTATGGTTTTAAAGGATTAGGACATGATGTGTCCCTGATTGCTAATTGTGCGGACAGACCACATTCTCTGGACGAATGTGAGCATAAAGATTTGAAGGACAAAGAGATCTGTTATCAGTGGAATATTGATGAGTAAAGAAATGCAAACAAGACCTTTAGTCACTGTTATTATTAATTGCCTCAATGCGGATCGTTATATGCGTGAAGCGATTGAGTCTGTGTATCAGCAAACGTATACTCACTGGGAAATTGTTTTATGGGATAATGCCTCAACAGATAGCACGAGAGAAATTGCTGAGTCTTTTGATGATAAGCTCAGCGTTTTTAGTGGTTCAGAAACAATCCCCCTTTATGCAGCAAGAAATAAAGCTTTAGAAAAAGCCAGAGGGCAATTAATTGCTTTTCTTGATTCAGATGATGTGTGGCAGCCTCATAAGTTAGAAAAACAAGTGTCTTTGTTCGAAGAAGATGATGCCTTATCACTTGTTTATACAAATTATTTGAAAGACAATCTTCAGACAAAAAGAATAAAGAAGTCTTTCAAAAGAATTCAGCCGGAAAATAATGTATTTGAAGCTTTTACGAAAAAATACCCCATCTGCATTTCTACAACAATGATTCGTAAAGATGCTGCCTGTGAACAAGGTTGTTTCTTTGATTCACGTTTCAATCTTTGTGGTGATTATGATGCCTTTATGAGGGTTCTTTATCAGGGAAAGGCTCGTTATATCCATGAACCACTTGTTGTTTACAAAATTCATGAAGCGATGTGTAGTCAGCGGCACCAAAATGATTTTGCCGGGGAAATGGAAATGGTCAGAGATAACATGAAAGTGCTAGACTCTCATTTTGCCCTCACACATCCTAAAGCTTATGAATATTTATGTGCTCTTCCAGAATATATGCGTTCTTTGAGTTTTATGCGTGAAGGTGCCATGCAGAAGGCAAGAACACGGATGGCGCCATACAAGACTTTGAGTAGCAAGTATCTACTAACCTATCTCGGTACATTTGTGTCACCTCGTTTTTGGGCCTATTGTCGCAAGGTGAAGGGAGAGTTGTTGTGAGCCAGGTCAGAGTTCTTATAAATGCCTTGTCAGCCAAAGGTGGCGGGGGACAAGTTTACCTTGAAAACCTTTTTAAGCATTTTGATGGTGATAGCAATCTGAAAATTTGGATCATTTGTCCTGATACGTTAGCAATACCAGAAAAGCCCAACATGGAAAGAATTCAGGTGCGCTGGCCTACGAATAACCCTTTTTTGAGGTTGCCCTGGGAAGTTTATTGTTTGCCAAGGTTGCTCAAGAGACTAAAGATAGATGTCTTGTTTTGCCCAGGTGGCTTTGTATACACGGATGTTGCTAAAACTTGCCAAGTTGCTGTTACTTTTCAGAACTTGATGGCTTTTAATAAGCAGGAAAGAAAACGTTATACAAAACTAAAATACAGGTTAAAATATTGGTTGTTTGAAAAATTGTTTAAGAAAAGCTTGAGGCGAGCGCAAAATATTATTTTTATTTCTGAGTATTCGAAAAATGTTATTAAGCAACATGTGGTATTAGAAGCAAAGAATTGTGCTGTTATTCCTCATGGTTTATCAGCTTCTTTTCGAGAGCAGCTTGACAGAAAGAAGGAAAAACCAAGTTGGTTGCTCCAGAATGATTATTTGTTATACGTTTCAGAGTTTAGAGGTTTTTATAAGAATCATAAGGAGCTTGTGCAAGGGTATGCATTGTTGAAAAAAGAAAAAGGCATAAAAGAAAAACTCGTATTTCTAGGTGCTCATGAAAATCTTTATGGACAATGTATTAAAGAGGAAATTAAAAAATTAGGTTTGGTTGATGATGTTTTGATGTATGATAAAATCAGCTGGCATGAGATTCCTGCCGTCTATCACAATGCCAAAGTTAATATCTTTGCCTCATCATGTGAAACGTGTTCAAATATTGTTCTTGAGGCCTTAGGGGCTGGCAAGCCTCTATTATTGTCCAATGTACCCCCTATGCCAGAGTTTGGGAAAGATGCTGCTGTTTATTTTGACCCTTTTAGTCCTGAGGATTTTGCCGATAAATTATATTCAATTTTGAAAGAAGAAGACTGCCAAAGAGGCCTTTCAGAAAAAAGTTTGGCCCTCTCACAGACGTATCAATGGAAAAAAACAGCTGAAGAAACATGGAAATTTCTTAAAAACAGTGCGATAAGCTAATTATGAAAAATGGTTTTTTGAAAAAGATTAAGCACAAAGCCTTATTATTGTATAGTTGGTTTATTAAATCTATCACGTTTCTATTACCTGATTTTCCTTTGGCAATGAGATTCAGAGGTTGGTTGTATGGTCTAGGTATGAAGACGTGTGGTAAGGATTTACAAGTAGGCGCTGGTGCCAGGTTAATTGGTCTCGAGTTTATGAGCTTTGGAGATCATTGTTATATTTCTCCAGGATGTGCTTTTATCATTTCACGTGG
>Ga0233437_1001927_pt1 | contig 34591 bp, 44 predicted proteins | sample SI_122_August201_FD_182714 | JGI IMG/M metagenome (GOLD analysis project Ga0233437, IMG submission 182714) | Seawater microbial communities from Saanich Inlet, British Columbia, Canada - SI_122_August2016_200_MG | ecosystem: Environmental > Aquatic > Marine > Inlet | place: Canada: British... | reverse complement strand
TGAAAGAGCAGGAGACATGGAGGATATTTGCAATGAGGAATGGGATGAATACAATTAATTTTTTTTATTTTTTTTATACTATAAAATAACTAATTCTTGAAATAATTAATAAAAACTTAAAAACCAACACAAACACTTCCATCTGGTGTTAAACCAGCAATACAACCAGAACCTCCAGCCATATAATAGGTTCCAGGAATTGCAAGTATTGTTCCACTCAACATTCCTCCGCTATCTGTCAAAGTTCCTTGAAAATACATTGTAGAACTACTTATACTGTTTGCATTAACACTTATTGCTGTAGCTAATAACAAAACTACAAAAAGAATAATTTTTTTCATTCAACCCACCCCTACTAAACTATATATAATATATTATTAGATGAATCCCTTAATAAATCTTATCAAAAGTACTATTCTAAAATAGTATCAATTTTGCGACTTATCAGGTGTTAATCAATTTTGTCAAGAATTAGTTATTAAAAAATAAAAAAAAATAATTAAAAAGCTTATACAGCTTCACCAAATATTTTAATTTCTCCATCAGTAAATGGTCCACCGTTACATGGTTCTGGTAGTGCCAATTTAAAATTCATTGACATATCAGCGCCTGGGCTTAATATATTTCCTGCTGGATAAACTCCACCAAATAAAACTGGTGTTCCATCAACAATTCTGTTCATGTTATTGTTTGGTCCTGCTCCTGCTCCATCAACATAGTATGGAATTTGTACATAACATTGAGCGTCTGCTCCTGCTGCGTCATTTCCACCTGGGTGACCACATGTGTTATATGATCCGCTTGATGCATAATATCTAAAACCTGTTTCTCTATCACTATTAAAGCCTCTTAGTCTTAAGACATTACTTGTTGGACATGATGCACCTGAGTGTGATGGATCATAAAAGTCTGTACCTGCTATAAACATATCAAGCATGACTCCGCTTCCAGCTTCAGCACTATTTGTAACAACAACTGTGTCACTTAATACTGTTGCACCTGGTCTAACAACTCCAAAATTTAATGAACCTGTAATTCCTAATGCAATAACTGGGTTTAAGAACCATAATTCTGATTCTGCTGCTCTACCTTCTAATCCGTTAAGATCAGTTGCTACAGCTGAAACCATATATTCGCCATGCATACTGTTTGGTGTCTCTACTGTTAATGTACATGCATACCAATACATAGTATCTTGGTTCCATTCAATCATTTCTTCACCTTCAAAGATTTGTCCGGTTAATTCGCCTAATCCTTGAATTCCTGTTTGTTGCCTACAGTTTGATTCAATGTATCCATCTACTTGTACTGTTTGATGAAGTTCAACAAATACATCTGATACTTTTTCTTTTCCATTTTTGTCCCATACTAGAACGTCCCAAACAATTTGTTCTCCTTCGAAAGCATAGTTTTCTACTCTCTCAAACATAAATTCTTCGCCGCCTGTTACAGCGCCTGGTTCTGTATAATCATCTAAAACTAGTCTTGAACTTGGATTCAAAAAAACCCTTGGTTCAAATTGTTCTGGCTCGATTATAACACCGACACCAGCTCCTACGCCTACAGCTACAACACTTGATAAAAGCATTATTGCTGCTAGCACTATACTAATTACTTTTTTCATTTTTTTTCCAACCCCCTTGTTGAATTTATTACGTTCTAAATATATCAAAACGTAATATTCGAAAATCAATAATCTTATAAAACCTCAAAAAATAGATCACAGGTTGCTGTGAGAGGGATTGTTTTGATTTTCGTATTTATTCTCTTTTTTGATTGTAATTTTAAGCAATGAATGAGAAAAAATTCACCCCATCCAACGCCTCCCCACATACATGTAATAACAGTATGTTACCAACAAGAAGTAGTACTTAATTTATAAAGATATTCTTTAGATTTCTATTAAGAAGAAATTAGATTCTGTGTTAAAAAATTGAAAAGAAAAAAAGAAAAAAAATTAATTTACTTATACAGCTTCACCAAAGAATCTGATTTCTCCGTCAGTAAATGGACCACCATTACAAGGTTCTGGCAATGATAACTTAAAGTTTAAGCTCATGTCAGCGCCTGGTGATAATACATTTCCTAAGAAATATGGCCCTCCTACTGCTTGCTGAATAATGTGCTGCATATTGTTATTACCTGGATCTCCTGCACCATCTACATAGTAAGGAATTTCGTCGTAACATTGTGCGTCTGCTCCTGGATTATCACATGTGTTGTATGCTCCGCTTGATGCGTAGTACATAAAATTACCTAATCTTAGTACGTTGCTTGTTGGGCACATAGCGCCACTGTGTGATGGATCATAGAAGTCTGTTCCTGCAATAAACATGTCAAGCATAACCCCACTTCCAGATTCAGCATTATTTGTTAATACTAATGTATCACTTAATACTGTTGCACCTGGTCTAACAACTCCAAAGTTTAAGCTTCCTGATAATCCTAAAGCTACAACTGGATTGAAGAACCAAAGTTCGTTTTCAGCAAATTCGTCCCAAAGACCATTAAGATCTGTTGCAACTGCTGCTGTGAAGAATTCACCGTGCATTGATGCTGGTGTCTCAACTGTTAATGTGCATGTGTACCATTGCATGGTATCGATGTTATACTGGATCATTTCTTCTCCTTCATAAATCATACCTTCTAATTCTCTTAGACTTGAACTTGCGTCATCTAAGTCACAATTAGCTTCGATAAAGTCTGCTGAGTTGATGCTTTCTGATAATCTTACATAAACATCTTCAATTTTTTCTTTACCGTTTTTATCCCATACAAGGACGTCCCAAACAATTTGCTCTCCTTCGAAAGCATAGTTCTCGACTCTTTCATACATTTCTTCTTCGCCGCCTGTTACAGCGCCTGGCTCGTTGTAGTCATCTAGAACAACTCTTGATACTGGGTTCATGAAAACTCTTGGAGCGAACTGTTCTGGCTCAATTACGACACCAACGCCTGTTCCAACGCCTACAGCTACTACACTTGATAAAAGCATAATTGCTGCTAATAATAAACTTAGTACTTTTTTCATATTAGTACCCCCCCGTTATATTTTTTTTTATTCATCTCTTTTTTGTCCCCTTTTTTATACCAAGCCATGAAAGCTTTGGATCATAATATTTGTGAATTAATTACAATAGTAAAAGTGCAGAGAATTGTCTAATAACACATTTTATTCTTGAGCTATTATACATAAATTTTTTACCCCCACACATAGTTATCATTTTGCAATGATACCAACAAAGTATGATGGGAAAGTAGTAACTTATATTTAAAGATATTGTTTATAAACTGTTTTTAAAGAAAATAAAAAGAAAAAATAAATTAAAATTTATTTATACAGCTTCTCCGAAGAACTTAAATTCCCCACTTGTAAATGGACCGCCATTACATGGTTCTGGTAGACTTAACTTAAAAGTCATAGTCATATCAGCACCTGGTGATAATACATTTCCTAAGAAATATGGCCCTCCTACTGCTTGCTGAATAATGTGCTGCATATTGTTATTACCTGGATCTCCTGCACCATCTACATAGTATGGAATACCTACATAACACTGTGCATCTGCTGCTCCTAGATCAAGTACATTACCTAATCCTGGATGTCCACATGTATCGTATGAACCACTAACTGCATAATATCTAAATGCATTTAATCTTAGCACGTTACTATCAGGACACATTGCACCGCTGTGTGATGGATCATAGAAGTCTGTTCCTGCAATAAACATGTCAAGTAAAACTCCTGAACCTTCTTCAGCATTATTTGTTAATACTAATGGATCACTTAATACTGTTGCACCTGGTCTGACAATTCCAAAATTTAGACTGCCTGATAACCCTAGTGATATTACTGGATTAAAGAACCATAGTTCATTTTCAGCAAATTCATCACATTGACCATTCAAGTCACATGCAACTGCTGCAGCAAAGTATTCACCATGCCACATCTCTGGACTTACTTGTGGTGGTTCAACTGTTAATGTACATGTATACCATCTCATAGTATCAATGTTCCATTCGATTACTTCTTCACCTTCAAAGATTTCTCCTGCTAATGGACCCAAAGTTGATCTAGTTGATTCACGACAGTTTGCTTCCATTGCTGTTGCTGTATTAAAGGTTGCATTTACTCGAACATATACATCTTCGATTTTTTCTTTACCGTTTTTGTCCCAGACTAATACGTCCCAGACAATTTGTTCTCCTTCAAAAGCGTAGTTTTCTACTCTTTCGACAAGTTCAGGATCCGGTACTGCACCTGGTTCGTTGTAATCATCATATACAACCCTTGAATTTGGATCCAAGAATACTCTTGGAGCAAATTGCTCAGGTTCAACGACAATACCAACGCCTGTTTCATAACCTATTGCTAACACACTTGAAATCATGAGTGCTAGGACAAAGGTTAATGTTAATAGCTTTTTCATGGCTTGTTCCCTCCGATTTTGTTTTTTATATGTGAATAGAATAACATAGCTCTCACTACATATTCAACCTCTTTGTTACCAAATGAGCAAAATAGATATAGAAATCTATTACCCCCTACCCACAATTAGCTATTAAATAGAGATGAACCTATTTAAATCTTTCGTTTAGAGATTACTCTAAAGTGGTAGCAAAAACAGCTAAAAATAAAAAATAGACAAATATAGACAAATAAATAGACAAATAGATTATTAATATAAAAAAATCAAGAATTATTCTTTTAAAATAGTCATAATTTTGTCAATATGAGCAGCAACATCTTCTCCTTTTTTTGTAAGAGTAAGAAGTTTTAATCTACCTTGCTTATCAAAATTAATCAATCCTGATTTTTGCATCTGCTGTAGAATTTTAACAACATGAGAATATGTACAGTCAACTGTCTTTGCTAAGTTTGATGCATATACTTCTTTCTTTGAATTCCTACGCATCTCAACGAGCATATTTGCAGGCTTTTCCCTAAAGAGTACATTGACAATATTTGATTTCCCCATCTTTTAATTTTCATTAAAACCTTAAAGGTTTAAATACTTTTTCTTTGAATATGATATATAAATTACGAACTATATGTTTATTTATATATGTTTTGATAAATATTTTACAATATTCATAATGGGTTGGTAGTAAAATTCCAATTATTCTTTTCCAAAACAATTATATACTTTCCACACAAAAAATATTGATATGGACTTTGCAACACTCTCACCAATCTATCAAGCACTTCTTGCTACACTCTTTACCTGGGGAGTTACAGCTTTAGGCGCTGCATTTGTTTTATTTACAAAACAAGTCAATAAAAAATTTTTAGACATAATGTTAGGATTTGGTGGTGGAGTTATGATTGCCGCAAGTTTTTGGTCGTTGTTAGCCCCTGCAATTGAAATGAGTGAAGGAATGAATGTACCAATTTGGTTTCCAGCAGCAGCTGGGTTTATGATCGGCGGAATATTTTTAAGAATTGTTGATAAATATTTACCACATTTACATTATGGTCTAAGAGTTAACGAAGCTGAAGGAATTAAAACCCATTGGCATAAAGCCATACTATTAGTTTTAGCAATAACTATGCACAACATCCCAGAAGGTCTTGCTATTGGAGTAGCATTTGGAGCGGTTGCTGCTGGAATAGAGTCCGCAACTTTACCTGCTGCAATTGCATTAGCTATTGGTATTGGACTGCAAAATTTTCCAGAAGGAATGGCAGTTGCATTCCCATTAAGACGTCAAGGTGTATCTAGATTAAAATCATTTTGGTATGGTCAATTATCTGGTGCAGTTGAACCTATTGCAGGTGTTATTGGAGCAAGCCTAGTTTTAATTGCAAGAGATCTTTTACCTTATGCACTAAGCTTTGCAGCTGGCGCTATGATCTTTGTTGTAGTTGAAGAATTAATTCCAGAGAGTCAAGGTGGTGGAAATTCTGACGCAGCCACAATGGGATTATTAGTAGGGTTTACTGTAATGATGGTTCTTGATGTTGCACTTGGCTAAAACTTAACAAAGACACTATATATATAATACAACAAATTTCTTTTTATTCAATATGAATATACTATTAGTAAATTTGCCAGTGCATATTCCCACAGTAATGCCATATTCATTAACTATGATGAACGCGGTTTTAAGTTCATCATTAAATGAAAAAATAATTCCAATAGATCTAAATTCATTATATCACTACAAAAAATTTAATACTTTCTACAAAAGGCTTGACAAAGAAAATTATTTTGAATTACTAAAACAATTTGTAAATGAAACAAGACATCAATATAAAGAAATATCCAAAAGTGTTCTATCTAATAAAAAACCTGAATTACAAGACTTTTTAGTGAAACAAATCATAAAACACAATCCTGATTTTGTAGCTTTTAGCTTAACTTATAACAGCCAGATGTTTTTTGCCACTAGTATTATTAATGAAATTATTGATAAAGGAATAAAAGTAATAATTGGTGGACCAGCTGACTCAACAAAAATAAATAAAAAAGCTATTTTTCTAAATAATTATCAAGAATTAATTGAATATTTAAAAGAACATGGTGCAAATAAAAAACAAATTATGAGTGATTCAGTTTTAGATTTTTCAAATTATAATAAAAAAGAGTATTTTACAAAAGAAATAATTTACCCATATAAAATTGCAAGTTCATGTCCATATAAACTTTGCACATTCTGTACACATCACAGTAATTTAGATTATAATATATTTGGAATAACTCAATTAAAAGACACTATATTTAGGAACAACATTAAAAAAATCTGTTTTATTGATGATTGTTTTACAGTACCAACACTAAAAGAAATATCAAAGATTTTAAACTCATTAAGCGTTGAGTGGTGGTGTCAACTTCGTCCAACAAATGACATGACTAAGATTTTAACCGAATTGTATGAATCTGGATTAAGAAGTGTATCTTGGGGTGTTGAATCAGGTTGTCAAAGAATTCTTGATAAAATGGTCAAAGGGACAAAGGTAGATGATATAAGGAAAGTCTTAGAAATAAGCAAACAATCTGGAATAATCAACCAAATATATGTAATGTTTGGACTACCAACTGAAACTAAAGAAGAATTCATGCAAACAATAACTTTCTTAGAGCAAAATGAAAAAAATATTGATTTGATCTCTCCAAGTGTATTTGGATTGCAAAAAGGGAGTGTCATTTATGAACAACCTGATAAATTTGGAATTGAGAGTGTTTCATTTAAGCAAAGAACAGTTCTAGGTCAAAAAATAATATATGAACCAATATCTGGTTTAACGCAAAAGCAAGCAATGGATTTAAAAAGGAAAAACCTTGGTAAGATAAACAAAATAAATAAGATTCCAAAAATAATTAATTCTGCTAAAGAACAAGTATTAAATCTTAAAAAATGAGTTAATTTAATAATTCAAATTCTTTAAGTTTAAAAGCTGTGTTACAATAAAAAAAATTTTTTCCATCCCCTGCAATTTCTGCAAATCTACTAGAACCTGGAACTGAAATTTCTGTATTATTATATACTCTAAAATTCATTGCATCGACATTTTCAATCTCAACAAGTTTATATTGATTTTGAATGTAATCTTTAACAAATAGTTGATTATCATCTTTAATAAAATCATTGTCTTCACACACAAATTCCATTTTATCAGACTCTAATCCTTGTACTAAGTCTGAGTTATAAAAAACATGATTTTTATCTTTGGACAAATCATTCCAAGTAACTAGTATTTCAAAAGAATCATAATCCGCATCAATCGTGTCTTTATTATGAAATATTTTTTTTGAATTAATGTCTTTTGAATATGTATTAAAATTATCATCTGGATCGGGATTTATTAATTGCCAATAATTTGGATTAGCTCCTTCAATAATTTCATCATTATAAAAAACATAATTTTTATCCATTGAATACGAATCATCTATTGAATTGACTGTAAAAGTTGCAGGATCCGCTCCTTCAATCTTTTTCCCTAACTTGAAAACAAAATTTTTGTCCGCCGTATAATGTGATAATGATCCAAAAATTCTAAACGTAGCTGGATCTGCGTCCTTAACTCTATATACTCCTCTATAAACATATTGTTTATCCCTTGAATAAGACCCTCCATCTAATAATTCGAATGTAGCTGAATCAGCTCCATTGATCCGTCTTCCTTCAGCAAAAACATATTTATTATTTTTTCCATAACAATTATTCAAAACTGTAAAATCTTCAACTCTTGTTTTAGTATTTACCAATACGTCCATTCCTGATGCTCGTTTATAATAATGAACATTATCGTTATGAATCAAAAAACAACCGTTAATTTTTACAGAATCCACAATTATGGAGTTTTTAACTATTTGACCAAAAATAAATGATCCAACCAGAAGAATAGGAGATATAACTGCAAGTATTCCAAAAATGATTAATACTATCACCAATATTTTTTTGGATTTTTTATCCATATATTACAAATATTAATTTAAATACATATAAACTTTTCTTAACATATTAATCTATAAAACAATAATTTTAAATGCAATCCATGAGTTCTTAGGTTAATTAAACAAATTTTAGGAGGAATAATAAAATGGGAGAAGGATGTTGTGGCGGTCACAGTCATAAAGAAGAAAAAAAAGAAGAAAAATCAGGTTGCGGATGTAAAGAAGCTGGTGAAGATTTTACAATGGAAGACTTGGTTGAAAACAACAATATTGTAATGAACACATTAATTGAATTACTTATTAAAAAAAAAGTTTTTGCTGAAGAAGAACTTCTAGTTGAATTAAATAAAATTAATGACGAAGAAGACGAAGAGGATGATGAAAAGTAAAAAAATTAAATAATTATTTTTCTATTTCTTTTTATAATAAAAATTATTAAGGTAAATATTCAAATTCTCCAATCAAGTAATAATTCTCAAGGTCAATTATTGTTGGAATGTCGACCCAGCCAGAATCTTCATCAAAATAACTCAAAGTAAACCTATTACCAAGACTTGCTAAATACTCTTTTGGATATTTGAACCTTACGGTTACTGGTGGATCAAAATGCATTTTATCAGGATAAAATTCGTACATCACACCACCAACCATACTAGCTGGATGGACATTTTCTATTGGTTTTATCTCAATATTTATTTTATCAACAACAATAGGGTTACCATAGCTATCAGTAATTAAAGTTCCATCATATACTTGAAGCTGCAAACCTCCTTCCTCAGACACAAAATTATGATCTCCCACTACCCTAGCATTATTGTTTTGAAGGATTTCAAAGCTTGATTGCTTATTTAGGGTAAACATAAAGTTTGATAATTCAAACCTAATACCCTTATCTGAATTATGAAACTCAAAAGGATATATCATTGATGCAACAAAGGATGTATTTGTAATCTTAACACCAACTCTCTTGTCTCCTGTCTCAACCTCATAACCAAATTGTAGGAATACCTCATTTTCAATACATTTATCAATATTTTCTACTATATATTCTTCAAGAACAAAATTATCAGTTATGCCTTTGTATGTTTTTGCATCATTAAAAGTTTCCTTAAAGCACAGAAGTATATAATTTTGGAATAACTCTTTTCTAATTGGAGTACCTGGCTCAAAAGTTGTTCTTTTTTTCGACATAATTACAAACAAAGCAAATAAAATAATTATGACAACTCCAATAATTACAAAAATTGTGATTTGTGATTTTTTGTTCATGTTTTAATCAAACTCTTTGTGAACTATATATTAGTGATAGATATTTTGAATCAAGAAAACTTGTTACCAATCCTGGTAGTTCATCAAAGTTGGCACATACCTCGACTGGTTCCCAATTAGGATCAATATAATACATAGGGTATCCAAAAATCGCTGTCATTTCTGTATCAATGATAATCTCTTTGCGTTCATCAAGCAAACACTGGTCACCCCCCCAACTGTACTCATGTGCAGGCCAAGGCTCCCCATCTAAAAATCTTAACAGCATTTGAAGAAGTGAATCTTCTCCTACAGAGACCCAATCATCTTCATGCTCCCAATAAAAAATCCTAGGATCTAAGTTAGTAATCTCATCAAGTTCGTATCCGTTTGGTATACCAAAGACAACTGCGTTGACCTCTGGGTAATTTTTTTTCGGTAGCCTCTTTGACATTGTCTGCGCAATAAAGGCTGCACCATTAGATCTTCCCAAAAACAATACACACTTATCCTCAGAAATCGATGTTGAGACTGCATTAGCACTCTCTTTAAGAAATTTTTCACTTCCCATATAATTAACAAACATATCCGAGACTGCACCAACTGTGCTTTCTACTTTTCCACCAATTATTTCGATTCCAGATAACTCTTCAATCGGGTCAAGAGGAATAATACCATAATCTCTATAAAGATCCAGATATTCGACAGAATAACCTCTTGCATTAAAGTAATCTTCAATCCCTTTAACAACACTAACCATACAATGATTTTTTAGTTCTAGAGACCCAGGTTTGCCTGTTCCACCTGGAGAGTATAAGATAACAACTCCGTTCTTACAATACTGTCTTGCACCAATTAATGCATCAACTGTTGGCAAAACTAAAATACAAAGTAAAAATATTCCAAATTTCTTCATAACATAATAATTTTCAAATAACTATTTAATATTTTGTACAAGCAAAATGTATCGGAATGCGCCAATTTGCTTAAAGTCATCATCAGTAAGGTATATTTTAATGCTAGTACCAAGAATAATGTAAAAAAGTCAAAGTTAGTACAAATTTGATTATTACTTCTCGAAGAATTAAACAAAATCAAAGATGATGATGATGAATCAAATGATGACGACGATGAAGACGAAGAGGATGATGAAGAGTAAAAAAATTAAATAATAATTTTTCTATTTCTTTTTGTTCTTGACACCTTCAATTTTTTTCTTGATATTCGCATGAGTTTTCTTCACATGAGGTTTTGCATGATGATATGCTTTTTTTGAATGATGAAATATTAAATTAACCAGTTTAATTATTGCTTCCATTATCCAGTTTAAAACTTTAACAATAAATGGTAAAGCATTTTTGGTAAAGCATTTTACAAATTTATTAACCACAATAATTGTTTTTTCGATAAATTCATTTGTCTTTTTTTTAAACCTAGGTTTTTTAATATAAAAATAAACAAAAACACCAATTAGTATTAAAGCTAAAATTTTATCAATTGGGAATCTAAAACCAGTACTAGAACCAATATTACCATCAAATTCTTCAGAATCATCAGTTTTAATTTCTTCATGTTCTCCAGCCAAATCACCTTCATAATCATAAGTAGGTTTAACTCCATCAAATAACTCATATTTTTCATCAACATTACTTCCAGTTTTAGTTAATTTAAAATCATGTTCATCAAAGAATTCTTTAGGTTCTTTAATATTTGAAAATAATTTGCTATTTAGCTCATTTGAACTAATTATAAATGTCTCTTTTGCAACATAGTCTTCTGAAAATGGAACAACAGTAATTGTTGCATCAGTTCCTGAAGGAAGAGGATTAATGTATATTTTGTCATCCTTCCTATCTACAATATATTCATAATTAAATTCATCTGACGATACAATTATTTTATAAAAATCAACTTCATCATCTTTTACTTTTAGATAAGACCCTTCAATTCTTCTAGCTGAACTTCTATTTAATCTTAAATAATTTGTTGATTTACCAACTGTTAAACCTTCTTGATAATTTATCTTTGTTACGTTATCAGACATATCAATAAACCTATATTGACCGAGTCGTTTATTAGTATATTTCCAAGGTTCGCCAACTGTGTAATTTCCATCGCCTTGTCTTGTATCTTCATACAATCCATGAAGAATAAACAATTTATCAATAGCATCTGATTTTTTTGGGAATTCAGATTTAAAGGCTTTATAATATTGGTAGAAATCTTTTCTTTTTACTTTAAGTACCTTCCAAATATCTTCAAGTGAAAGTGTTAATTCGTCCCCTTTTTCATTTATATCATCGTACATATCCCATAAAAGTGCAGCAACTGCGAACTCTTCATTGGTTCCTTGTTGATCCCACATTTTAAAGTTTTGATCCATGCTTCCAAAATCAGCATACATTTGTGGATTAGGTTCACCCATTTCATCAGATATTACCATTGCCATAAATTCAGCAAACCCTTCCATATATGAATCTGCTGTACTTGGATTAATATACCCATCATGATTTACTGTATTAGGTAATTGTCTTCCTTCTGGCCATGCATTATAAATATCATACATAACTGCATGCATAAATTCATGATATTCACGATTATCAGGTCTGTCTGAATCAGATAGTGAAGCATCATCTGCTGAAATTAGTATATCTGAATTAGTTGGAGAATAAAGAGTATTCTTATTTCTGTTTCCTACATATACATTAATTGGAAGTTTATAATCAAGTGTTTCTTTTAATGTCTCAAGGACAAATTCTACTGCTTCAGCCGTATGGAAATAATTCAATGAATAGTGTTTAAGGTCAGCATTATTAGGAATATTTGCATTGAAATCTCCTTCACCATCCATTATAAAATCAATCTGAAGATGTTCACCTTCCACTAAAGTTCCTTTTTTAAAAGCTTGAACTAGTTCATACCTTCCATTTGGTTTTCTAAACTCTATATCAAAATAATTTTTCCCATCCCTAACATAATTTAATTTAGCTAAAATAACTACGTCCTTTTCTTCTCCTTCTTTAAGTTCTAAACCAACAAGCGGAATTTTATAAACCCCATCCTTATCAGTAATTCCTTCATATCTTAATCCATCTACTTTTGCTACAACTTCCATATAAGGCATTGGGTGGTCAAAATAATCACTAATATGTCCAGCAACATAATGATCTTCAGTTGTTTCTTCTTCAACTGGCTTACTTCTAACTTCATATAAAAATCTTAATTCTCTATCTGGTTGTATTATTTTACCTCTACTTAATTTATAACTTGACACAATGTTTTTAACATCAGTTCTAACTGCTTCAAGTTCCGCAAGATTTCCTGTCCCTTTTTCAAAAGCAGTTTGTCTTCCTGCTTTAACAATCATAACACCACTTCCCTTTGGTGCCATTTCGGCAAATAATTGATAATGAATATTTACAAAGTCAGCCCCACTTTGAGGATTAAGTGCTTGGTTATAGACCATTTCATATGCTTTACCTGTAAGCTCTGGACCAGCAGCAGATAAATCATTTACTGTTACATCCTTATTTTCAATATTGTCTGCTTGACCAGTATATCCATCAAGATCATTTTCTTTGTATGCTTCAAAAGTATCATCAAATTCTTGGATATTAAGTCTTATGCTGTATGTATCACTATTTTCAAAATCATGCCCTTGTTCACTTCTTACTGTTTTTTTGTCTGAATAAGATAAACTTTGAGAACCAGGGGCCCAATCATTTTCTTCTTTTTCATTAGTAAAATCTACTCTTAATGGAATAGAGACAGATTCTTCAACATCATTTACCATGAAATCTTTAACTACTACCCCAGTAATATAATTACAAATTGAACATCCATCTTCTTTATCACATATTAATTCATTGCGTTCATGATGGCAACCATATCCATAAAACTCTGAATTTTTATCATGTGTATCAGGCCAGTCATTGAAAGGTGTTTCTTTTATCATATAAAATTTGACTGCTACTGAATTTGTATATCCAATTCCGTCTGTAGGTCTAAATCCAAATTCAATTGTTTCTTCACCATTATATTTCATGGTTTGTCTAAATATTCCACCACCTGTTATTGAAATTGGATTTCCCGATAGAGAATAAGGATTACTGTTTCCAGGTTCAATTTCCACAAACTGAGCATTTTCTCTAATAATTGGATCATTGATATGAATTTTAACTCTAGTTGGCATTAAATAATAAATATCATCTTGCATTTCAATAAATAATGGATCTTTTGTTGAACTACAATTTCCTTGTGTCCATTGATCTCCAAAATATTGAGCAAATACATTTTGCATTAATAATACTATAAAAATTAATAAAACTAACAGTGTTTTTTTCTTCAACTACCTTCACCCCAAATAAATTAACATTCTATGAGCTTAAGTAATATTTATTTATATCGAAAATAAACTATAAAAAATAGAGTTATATAATTATAACCAAAACTACTTAGAGTTTATAATATCTTTTTTCTCATCATAAACACCACTCATCTGAAATTCAAGTGGTCTTTCTTTTGTATTTTTATATTTAGCTTTCATTGTACCAAACCTAAAAATACCTAATTTTCTCAAAAAATTAATTAATCCCATAGAGACAAATATAATAATTCATTTATTTAAATATTTTTCCAGATTAAATCATACGGTTAGAATAATTTTAAACTTTACAAAATACATCCTCTTTTCTCATGCATTCGCAAAGAATTAAAAACTCCACATAAAAATTAATTAAAAAAAAATTAACTCTTCAAAATGACTTCACTTTGCGAGTTCTCAAGTTTTTCATCTGTATCTTCTATTGGTTTAGGTATTTTAGTAAAATATTTCGTTGACATAATTTCTCACCCATCCTCTATAAGGATTTATACCTTTATAAATGTTCGGACAAGAATCTTTTGAAAGTTCAAACCCATTAATTTTTATAAGATCAGAAAATCCAAAGTGCTTAGAACTTATGTTTTACTACAATAATTAAAATGGTACAAATAACAATAAAAGGACATGAATTTAATGCAATAACTATTAAGGACTCATATTCAAGAAGATCTCAAAAATTTAAAAACAATATAATTGTAAGTTTAAGGAGTTTAGGATTAACTGAAGATGATGTTGAATTAGAACTAGAACCTATTGCAATAAAAAAGGTTCCAGCCAGTGTTTCTTGGTATATTAATGGATTTCATTTACATTACAGTTATAAAAAATGTGATAAATATGTTGAAAATTTGTATGTTATTTCCAAATTGATTGACCTTGAAATAAAAGAAATATTAGAAGGTAAAAAAACTATTGAAGAATTTATCAATGATTTTAAAGAAGAACAGGATGTTGGAGAAAAAAGAGAAAAAGCAAGAGAACTTTTAGGTGTTAACACAGACACATTAGATTTGAATTTAATTAATAAAAAGTATAAAAATTTATCAAAAGATGCACATCCTGATATGCCTAATGGAAGTACTGAGAAATTTAAAGAACTTAACAATGCACATAAAATCTTGAAAAGAGAGTTAGAGTAACTATAAGACTAATATCTATAAATCTAACCATTAAATAAATGTGAAATATATTTCAATTGTAGAAATAAAAATGCCCCAGCGAAGAAACCTCATTAATCATTCGGAACTTCACAGGCTCATTCGTTTCACTCATGCCCCAGCGAAGAATCGAACTCCGATCTTAAGATTTTTACACATTAATACTAATGTCCGCAATCTTATGTGCTATCCATTACACCACAGGGGCTTATTTATGTTCTAAGAATAAATTGTAAGTTTATTAAATTTAAGATAAAGAAAATTAATTTTCAAGATTATCCTCAAACTAAAATTCAGCATTTTAAGTCTTTCACCAATTATTAATTTTCTAATGTTAAATTCGATAATTATTATATTTAAATGAATAATATTCTGTCGACTTCAACATAAAATTTATAACCTTGAAACAAAACCTCTGACTCAATGAATTTTAGAAAACTTAAACTTACCAATGATAAAATCAATATTAACAATCTAAAAGAAGGATTTACAGCAACATTGATTTCTGACATTCATATTGATATAAAAAATTCAAAAAATAGATTAAAAAAAGCAATTAAATTATCAAATGCACAAAATCCAGATATTGTATTTTTACTAGGAGATTTTATGAGTTTTTCAAGTAAAAAAGTTAAAGATTTGGAACCTATTTCAAAAATTAAATCTAATAATGGTGTTTATGCAATTTTAGGAAATCATGACTACGTACATTTACCTAAACTTAAAAAATTGGAATTAACAGCAAACAATATTGCAAAAGCATTAAAAAAATTAAATGTAAACGTTTTAAGAAATGAATCAACATTAATTAAAGTTGGAGATTCAAAAATTAATTTAATTGGATTTGATAGCTTTAAAACTAAAAGGATAAATGTTAATAAAGCATTTTCAAAAGTAGACCATGAACATCCTAAAATCATTTTAGCTCATGAACCAGATAGTGTTCTACATTTAGATGAACATGAAGCAGATATTATGTTTTGTGGCCATACACATGGTTGTACATGGCGGCTACCAATTATAGGTCCTTTTTTTATGTTAAGTAAACTAGGAGCAAAATTTGATAAATGGCACAAAATCTATAACGGACAAAAAATGTATATAACTTCAGGTATTAATGAAGCTATTCTTGAACCAAGATTCTTTAATCCTCCAGAAATTAACTTGATTGAATTTGTGCCACAGTAGATTAATTATTTAATTTTAAATATAAAGTTTTTTTCACATTATATTATGTCAAACCTATTCATGGATTCAATACACTATGCCCCTCAACAAGAAGACATATCAAAACTTGTTGAACTTTCAGATCCAAAAGAAAAATCTGTTTTAACTGTAAGTGCATATGGCTATGCTCTTCCATTCATTGCTGCAGGTGCAAAAAATGTAACATCTTTTGATATATCACCCAAGCAAACTGCTTGGAATCATTTTGTAAGATCAATGATTATAAATACCAATTTTGAATATAATCAAGCATTTTTCTATCATCCTTTTTTTGAGAATCCTAGAGAAAAACATATTGAAGTACCATGGGAACTATTATTAAAAGATATCCCTGAAACTTATCAATCTGACGCAATCTCACTTGCTTCATCTTATTTGTTTGATAGAACTGATATTAAAAACACAGAAGATATTAGAATAATTTACCCACAACTTATTGAATCTAATTTTGAATTGATGCAAAAAGGTATGAAAAATTGGAAAATAATTGAAGGTGAATTTACAGATATTCTTGAATATAACCCTCAAACATTTGACATTATCAATGGTTCTACTATTAGAAGTTGGGTTTATAGAAAAGGCAGAGGAACATATTACTATCCGACACCATTTACAAGAGCTTATGACAAACCTCTATTTGCTCAAATTTGTAAAAAATTAAATAAAAATGGTAGGTTTATAGAGACAGAAGTAATAGGAATTCCATTCCCATTTTATTCATTTCATAAAAAAAACTTCCAAATAAAGTCATATCATGCAGACACTACTCAAATTAATATTCTAACTAAACTCTAAATGCCACAGTAGACGGTCCACGTCTCCCAACTTTTGGTCCATCTTGTACTCTAAAACCTGCATCTTTTAAATTATCCCTGACCATTCTTGCACATGAATATGTTGCTAGAATTGCATCTTTTGTCATTATTTTTTTAACATCAATAAAAAATTCTTTAGACCACATCTCTGGATTTTTTTTAGGAGAAAAAGGATCATGAAACACTGCATCAAATTTCCCTTGAATCTTTTTAATTGTTTTAGTAGCATCCCCAATTTTAATTATCAAATGAACATTTTTATCTTCATACAAATAAGAATTAGTTATTGGATCAAATTCAAGTTTTTTTAGAATTTGATAATTTTTAAAACCTATTCCTAATTCTTGAGTCTCATCCAACCTTAAATCCTTTTCCAAAGAAATAATTTCAATTTCACAATCAAGATTAGATTCTTTAATAGCATCAATCGCACCAATTGCATTATAACCTAATCCAAAACAAATATCTAAAATTCTAATATGTCCACTTTTTGCAAGTTCTTTAATTTTTGTAGGTTCAATAAATTTTTTGTAAGTTTCTTCTAATGCTCCAGTTTTAGAATGATAGGTTTCTTGATATTCTTCATTATATAATGTTATAGAATTGTCATTTGTAATAATTTTATCCATAATTCATCATTATAGTTTAATCTTAAAAAAAGTTACTAATAATATAAGTCATACCAAAAATAAATATCCCACCAATTACATCAATAATATAATGCTGTTTTACAAATACAGTAGACATTGAAATCAATATTCCAATACTCCAAAATATTGCAGAATATTCAGGTAAAACTAATGACAAAAATAATGAATTTGTAAGTGAATGAAATACATGTCCACTTGGACATCCATTAGTATCATATTTATCTTTTTTATAAATAAATAATAAAAGTTTTTCAAATACATTTTTTGGTTTTAAAATTGGTCTTTTTACTCCATTTGGAAATATATACCAAAATACTGAACTAATAACATTTACAATAATGAAAAATACTAAAAATTTGGAAAAATAAATTGAATTAAATAAAAATAAAAATGCTATCACAAAATAAACAAAATAAAATACATAAGGTATTACAAAAATAAGTATCAATGCAATTTTTTCATCAATTTTTGATTTCCAATAATATTTACTTTTTCGTCTATTAAGTGGAACATATAAATATGCAGAAATCAAAAATAAAATTATAAGAACTACATTATTCATACAACTATCCTGTGTAAATAAAATTTAAAAAGCTTACGAAAAAAGACCACTAAAAAATGCTCCAAAGCTCAAAAACAACACAATATTAACTAAAAACCCAAGAACATGTTCAAATAATATCTCATGAGGTGCAACATCTAACATTAATCCAACACCTAACATTATAATAAACCTAATTGTTACAAGTATTATTCCTAAAACTACAAAGTTTACATTGATTATAGACATTAAAAAACACATTGCAGCAGTCACAAAAATTGAGATAAATGTATCCTTGTCAAGCCTAGCTGTATATAAATCAACTAATAATGTTGGGACAAACAAAAAAAACACAGCCCAACCAAAACTTGTAACTCTTGTTAATAAAAACGCAGCAAACACTTCTGGATCAGGATTAAACCTTATCGTCTGTAAATTTGTCTGATAATTAACAATTGATGAGAATGCTGTAACAAATAAAAACAAGAAAAATGAAATTTTTGTAATTATAGTTAATAAAAATAAACCTGCAGCTAACCCATATAAAATTAAAACAATATGTTTCTCAATAGGCTTAGCCTCCTCGTGAACCAAATGACTTTTTGATATATCCATCTCTCGCATTTTCAAAAGATAAGGCAATTTTATACTTAAATATATCTATAGGTGTGATATTTGCTACTATTTAGTAGCACTTCAAGGAAACCTTTATAAATGAGAAAACTCTTTTAAAGCTAAAATGTTCAACCAAACCATACAAAATGTCCTTAGCGACACAGTTTTTGACGCACGAACCCAGATAGATTTAGAACTAATTATGGACCCTGAAGGAACATTAGATTTAAGTAGTGAACCTCAACTTTTTGCAGGATATGCTACCTTAGAAGATATTGATTTTGAATCAGATTTTAACCCAACACTTAAACCTACTTACTCAGTACAACTACAAAGATTCTTATTAGGAAAAGCTAAGGCACAAATTGCATACAACCTAATTAGATTAATTAAATCTGGATTTTGGAATGAAGAAAATTTGCCTGAAGACTATGAACGTCAAATAGATTACGAGTTAATTGATGAAATACAAGATTTTACGCTTGATTTTGCTTTTGCTTTTATTGAACCTGCACTTAGAGAATTAGAACAATTACATTATGAGCTAGAAGACACTTTTATTAATACTACTGAAGGGAATCAACCATTATTTATTGAAAACCCAAACCATTCAATCAGTTATATCCTTAATCATAATGTCAGTGCTGCTTTAAGACAAAATAAATTAGCCAAGATTGAATTAGTTTACAACGAAGATCTTGATGTTTTTTTAAAAATTGAAAGATTCTATAAAATTCTAAATATTTTTGATACATTTCAAGATAAATCTACCGAATATGATAATCTTCAAGAAACTGTGGCAAGATTAGAAAGAGTTCAACTTTTTTCTGCAACTCGTAAAGATTTTCAAGAATTGATTACTAAAGATACCAGATATGCCAATTTTGACAGCAGACTTGAATTCACAAGAAAAGCTTCTGAAGAATCAGGTTACAAAGCCATGGTTATTGTAGATATTGGTGGTATGAATGTTGCAAATAGAGGAGATAGGGGTAGAGTAGCAGAAACGTTTGTTGATGTTTTATTAAATAATGAGAATATGACCAAGGATATTTAGATATTCATTCAAGAACAAAATTAAATGGCGAAATTGGAACAATATTAAGACCTGTAGATGAATTACTAACTGAGACCTACAATTTTTTTCAAGAGCAAGTTAATAATAAATTAAAAGAATCTGGCTTTGAATTAAATGCCTCAAGTATTGGTGGTGATGAAATCAGATTTGATATTAATATTGGAAACCAAAGAGATTTAAAAATAATAAAGAGAATAATTAAAACAACATTACACGAAATTGAAACAAATAGTGACTTAACCATATATGGAATGCCAATCACAGGAAGAGTTGGAATATGTGGATACAACGGAGACGGTGTTGATGCAGTCCAAAATGCATTTAAAATAAGTGATAATGCTTTGGGAAACGCAAAAAAGAAGCAAAAAGGTTTTTTTCCAAATTGGAGAGATAAAGACAACATTCAAGTAAAGCATACAAGAAAAAGATATTCTACAACGCCAAATTATGAAATGCCTACCTCAGTTGACTCATTTGATGTTATCCGTGCAAACCTTAGTAGTGCAATACATCAAGAACATTATACAATGAGTGTTTATAATAATTTAATAACAGGTACAGGAAAAATTTCTGGCTATGATAGTTTTTTATTAAGACATATAGTTGAATCATCAATCACATTACCTCTTCTTGATCAAACCTTAAAACCTGGTGACAACATATTTGTCATTAATCAAGAAGGATCTCAACGAAAGGAACACAATGACAAAACAAAAAGCTTTTCTTTAGTAAATACTGCGTTATATGAACTTAGAAGTCGTATGACCGATGCATTAAAATATTTTTCACAATTAGCTAGTATTGGAACAACCGTTGCTGTAAACGGCAATCCTAGCATATCTGGTATATTTAGCCAATAAGCATATAGTAATAAAATAACAAAAAAATATAAACCTTCATAATAAACAAATTAACAAAATGTCACTAAAACAAGTAATCTTAATTCGTAATGACCTTAAACTTCCAAAAGGAAAATTAGCTGGTCAAGCTGCTCACGCTGCAGTTGAAGCAGTTCTACGCTCAGAAAAAGACATAGTAAAAGCATGGAGAGTATATGGTCAGGCAAAAATTGTGTTAAAAGTTAATTCTAAAGAAGAACTCTATAAATATAATATGTTAGCTAAAGACGCTGCTTTAGTCACTGCTGTTATAACAGATGCAGGTAAAACTGTAATTGAACCTGGAACTGTGACTTGTCTTGCTATTGGTCCAGATGAAGAAGATAAAATAGATAGTATTACTTCTGATTTGAAATTAGTATAAAACATGTTTTAAGAAAACATACAATTTAACGTTCCATTCAATTGTTTTAAATTTGAATGGAACTGGATTTGTTTGCCTCAAGGGTTTTTATAAAGGCTTGATTGACAACATTACTTCTGACTTGAAATTAGTGTGAAACACATTCTAAGAAAATATTCAGTTTATCGTTCCATTCAATTGTTTTAAATTTGAATGGAACTGGATTTGTTTGCCTCAAGGGTTTAGTGAGCAAAGCGAACGGTTAAAGGCTTGATTGATAACATTACTTCTAACTTGAAATTACAACAATCCTTTGGTGACATTTAGCTTACAGAATTACAGTAATTCTTATTTTGTATTAAGCAGCAATAACAAAAGCTAAAACTGATGACATTGGTCCGGCCATTGAAAAAAAATAAACACAATTCATAAAACAAGGTAATCCTACTTCTGCTATTAATTCAGGAAATGAATCACCCATTATTTTTGCTAAAACAAGTCCAATAAAGTGATATATTAACCCGATAATGAACCCAAGAGCTAATATTGAAACTGAATTAAATGTTGCAAAAATAAATGCAATCCCAATCTCAATTGGAATTAAAATAAATGTTTTTAAATCAAGATCTGCAACAATTACTTTTGGTACAAACTCACCAGCAATAACCAAAATTAATGCCCAGATAAACCCCATTTCTTTTGCAATCACCATTGATAAAAAAAACACATGACCCAAACTAAACTTTACTTTCATCTTAAGAGTCATAAGTGATAATGATCCTGCAAAAAAAACAATTAAAGCATATACGATAAGATGTTTATAAAAAAATAATACTAATGATAATGTTAAAAGTAATAAAATAAACGTAAATGGGTCTTTAATGAGCTTAAGAAATAATTTTTTATGCTTCTTATTCATAAGTAATACTAAATAATCTAAGTATAATTTCTATTTAAATATTTGTATTATTAAACGTGATTTTAATGACTTGATGATAATAAATAATTTACAAATTTGTTGTATTCAATCACGTTTAACAAGTTGGTACGATTTTTTTTTTAGCGTACCATAAAGTCCAAAAACTATTCCAATATAAACCAAATAAGAACTCACTTCAATCAAACTTGGATTACCATTATACCCAAACAACACTTTTAGAATACTTCCAGTAACTCCGTTTTCATCAATAATAGAATTAACATCCCAAACATGTTCAATTATGGTTGGAACAATATGTGCTTCTTGTAACTCATGAATCCCATGTGCAACTAATCCTGCTGCAAACAAAATTAACAAAAAACTTGAAAAATTAAAAAATTTCTTTATATTAACCTTAACAGATGCTACAAAAATCAAATACCCAAGAAAGATTGCACTTCCAATCCCTAATAATGAACCAAATAAACTAGTGCCATTAACTAAACTTGCACTTCCTAAAAATATGACAGTCTCTACCCCTTCTCTTAAAACTGAAATAAAAACCAACAAAAATAATCCAAGTCTATCTTTATGTTTAATATCAATCGACACTTTTTGTTTTATATCTTCAGCAACATTTTTCTGGTTCATCATCCACAAGATTACTGTTGTAATTAAGAATGCACCAAACAACATTGCAACTCCTTCAAAAATCTCTTCAGCAATTCCTGTAAACCCACCTAATAATATATTAAACAATATTGCAGTAACAAAACTTGCAAGGATTCCAGCACCTACCCCTGTGTATACAATATTATTATACTTAGAATTTTTTGTTTTTTGTAAATAAGCTAGAACAATTCCTACAATTAATGCAGCTTCAAGAGTTTCTCGAAATAAAATTAAAAAGCTTGCAAACATAGAAGTTTGGATATCCGAACTTTATTTAAAGATATTGATTATAAATAATAGAAATCAATAACCTAATCTCCCAAAGAAAGGAGGTATATTGAAAGTTCAACATACACAAAGATTGATGGAATTTATGTTAAACCTAATCATTGCAAAAAGTAGAGTATTTTGAACAAATAAAAAAAATATTAAAACAAAATTATATTTTACCTACCAAGTCCACTCCTGGTTTCAAAGTTTTTTCACCAGGTTTCCAATTCATTGGACATACTTCTCCACCGTTTTTTCTGGTAAACTGAGCAGCTTGAATTTTCCTAAATAATTCTTCTGAGCTCCTACCAATGTTATTTGCATGCATCTCAAATGCTTTAAGTATTCCATCAGGATCAATAATAAATGTACCTCTAAGTGCTAAACCTTCATCTTCAATTAATTCGCCATCAACAGTTTCAATGAATGTCCCATAAGATCTACAAATTTTACCAGATGGATCAGCAACCATTGGAAATTTAATTTTCTTAATGGTCTCAGAAGAATCATGCCACGCTTTGTGAACAAATGCTGTGTCAGTGCTTACAGACAGTACTTCAACATCCATCCCTTGAAGTTCAGGATATCTATCTGCTAAATCTCCAAGTTCAGTTGGACATACAAAAGTATAATCTGCTGGGTAAAAAAACAATACCACCCATTTTCCTTTGTAATCACTTAATTTAATTTTTTCAATATCTCCATTCATAAATGCTTCTGCAACAAAATCTGGTGCAGGTTTATTTATTACTAATTTTGGTTCATCATTTGATTCCATAATATTAATCACCTGAGTTTTTGAAAATTAGAATTCGTATAAAAAGTTTACCTTGAAGTGCTTTTTTTTAATTTATTTAGCACATTTAATTTTACTATTGATTCATCACTAAATGCGTGTTCTAAATTACATGCTTCATCATGAACTTTGTCCAATGGAACTTTTAAAACATTTATCAAGAAGTCTTTGACAGTTAAATACTTCCTAACAACATTCTTTGCTTTTTGCAATCCTTTTTTTGTAAAAGTAATATTACCAAATGACTCATAATTAATCAATTTATCATCAGTTAATTTTTTAATCATTTCACTAATTGAGCCTTTACTTAATTTAAGCTCTTTAACAAGGTCAACAGGTTTTGGTTTAATTCCTTGTTCTTGTAACAAGAAAATTGTCTTAAGATACATCTCAGTTGATATTTTGTCTTTTTGATTTGAGTGTAGAGTTTTTGACATTTTAATTTAAATAAATTACATTTAATGCATCTATATTTGAAAAATGTTTATCTTTGGTTAATAAAATCGCACCCATATCCTTTGCTATTGATGCAATAATCATATCCATAACTGGAATCATCAATCCTTTTTTTTCAAGATCTTGTTTTATTAATGACAGTATTTTTGAACTTTTTTTTGTAGTTTGAACCAAAGGCAATGTATTCAATTTTTCTAATTTTAATTGATTATTTTTTATTTTAAGCAACCCATAATAAATTTCTGAATAAACAGGTGAACATATACTAATTGTTCCTGGATGTTTAGTTAATATTGAATCTACTTGAGAAATAGTTTTATCTAGTCCTTGTTCAATTTCAACATAAACACTTGTATCCAATAAATACATTTTTTATCTACCCAAAACTAAAATCTTTTCTAAAATTATTTGATGCTTCCTTAATGATTATTGCATCTTCATCAGTCAAACTTTTTTTAGAATATAAGAAATCTTTCCAATTTGTATTTTCACAATTTTTTTTATGTTCTTTTACCAGTTTTGAAAACATTTCACTAGTTTTAATATTATGCTTAGCAGATTCCATCTTAAAAAATCTCCAATCAGTTTCATCAATATTTTTAATACTAATATCCATTTTAATAATTAAATAGTTTCCAACTTTATAAACTTTTCCAACTTTTCCAACTTTATATAATTTATTTAAAGTTTATTGGGGTTCATTCCAATTTTTCTAATAGAACACGTTCTAATTGTTTTAATCTGGTTTTGTTTAAGTATATCTAAAATTTCTTTAGATTCACTCCCAGGATTCAAATATACTTTTTTTATACCTAATTCAACAACATCTTCAACAATTTTTGCACCTACTTCAGGTGGAACATAAAAAGACGCAACATCAATATCTAAAGGAATCTGCCTAACATTTGTGTAACAAGTTAGTCCTTCAATTACTCTCTCAGTTGGATTTACTGGAAAAACAACGTGATGTTTTAATTTATATGCTCTAACTGCTTTATTTGAATACTTGTCTTTACTTTTAGATGCACCAATTATTGCTATTTTCATAACAATTAGACGGAGTTTTTAGAGGTTATTAAATCTTTGTTTCTTAATAATCATGCAAACATATTTATATGTTGTTCCCAACAAAATCATATGCCAAATGTATATGAAACACATGAATTTGAGCAAGAAACAAAAAAACTTGATAAAAAATATCAAAAACAAATCGAAAAATTAAAAGATCAATTAGCTGTAAAAATTCACATTGGCAAAATTCTAAGATATCCTTTCTTAAGAGAAAAAAAGATCCAAGATAAAAGAATTTACTTTTTAATTTATGAAAACCTTAAGTCTGTACTACTTGTTGCAATTAGTAGCAAAAAAACTCAACAAGAAACAATTGACAAAATTGCTGAACTACTACCTGAATTCAAAAAATTAATAGAAAAAATTACCTAACTTTTTTTATTCTTCCAAGTTTGACATCGTCAAGACTTTTTTTAAATTGGCTAACTAATTCCCAATCTACCTGTTCTAATTTTTTTAGTCTTAAATATTCTTCTTTTGGAATAGTTACTGTGTCCATAATTAAATAATAAGAAAAAGATATATATAAATCTTGTCTAAATTACGGCTGTGGGACAAAAGTCTTAGCCATCAATCCAAAATAGATTATGCCAAGTGAAAATTCCAAAATAAGATGTATTAATTCTATGTTTCAATTTTTGAGGGATTTTCCATCCAAATCGTTTTTTATCCTCAGAAAATCCACTTTCAGATTGATTTCTTTTAAAATATTCAGTAAAATATTGAAATGTATTATTTAAAAAATTTTTTAGCATTTTTTTCCAAGCTTGTGAACCTTTTATGGTTGCATTTTTCTTTGGAATTAAATAACATGTTACATTTTTATTTTCTTCATAGAATTCTTTTACAATTTTTTGTCCACTATAATATCTATCTAATCTTATTGATTCCAAAGAAATGTTATGTTTTTTTAACATTTCTTTAGATTTATTATAAGCTGCTTTTTCACTTTTATAACTTGTTCCAAAAGCAAGATAAATTCTTGACCTTATATCCATTAAAGTAAAAGAAAATAATATTTTTTGTTTTTTTGTTGATTTTTTATTCTTTAATTTTTTAGAAATTGATGCATAGTGTTCTTTAATGGATAAAACATAACCTGTTCCATCTCCACATGCATTACTTTTTTTAATGTTTTTTTCAGAAATAATTAACTCATGAATATTATGTAAAACTAAAAATACTCTTTGATCATCATAAATTCTTTCAACTGTTTTATAACTTATATTAATATTATTTAATGACGAGAAAAGTAGTAACATAAAACTCATTTCACGATTACTTTTTTGAATTAATCTTTGAACTAATAATATTCTTACTTTTTGTTCAAGCATTAATTTTTCAGGTCTACCTAATTTATTCCCTTTGGTAGTTTTTAATAAATTTATAGCGTTTTTAATATAATCATCAAAAAATAATATTGCTTTTTTGGTTCTAAAAAATAATTTTTCCTCATAAGTTCTCCAATTTCTCTTTTTTTCAATAGAATTAGATTTATACTCAGTAATAAGGTCATCTAATATTTTAATTTTCTTTCTAACTTGTTTTGTAGTTATCATTATATCTATTGGAATACCGAAACATTTATAAGGATATCTATAGATATCCCCTAATATGAGAAATATCAATATAATAAAGGGAAAATTAACATTAAAAGAAGATGTAGAAATTGTCTTTGAAAAGGTTGTTACAAAATTTGGAAATTCTGCAAAAGTAGATGCTCAAAAAAAATACATTGGAAAACGAGCGTATGTTATTATTATGAAAGATTAAGATTTGACTTTTGTCCCACAGCCGATTTTTTGTGAGATTTATTTTTTAATTTATTTTGCTCATGGAAATCATCCAAAAACGTCTTATTAATAATTCAATAAAATAAATAACTAAGGCAAGAATCACAAATATCCAAGACAAGTCATTTGTAACAGTTGAATCTACAATTGAAACAGATTTTAATTGTTCAATATAATTATCATTATCCATATTAATTATTTGTCCACCAGTTATTTCAACCATATTTTGAAAATCTTTATTAATTCCAATATAGAGGTATTCTGATTTATAGTTTACTGCAACTAATTTATCCAAAATTTTGGTGACACCTGTGTTGTTAGAATAAAAATTACCTTTGTATACTCCTTTTTTTGTTTCATAAAAAAATACACTGTTATCACTAACAGGATTTTTTGATATTACATTAATCTGTGCTGATTCTCCTGATCTTAATTCAGGGATAGATATTATCTCTTCATTTTTTCTTTCAGGGTTCTCAATTAACCAGTTAAGGGATTTAATTAAAACCTTTGAATTGATGTCCTGGAGTAAATCTGGTGACCATAAAGAACCATCATCAGTTGACATTGATGCTACACGTCCAAGTCCATAGTTCCAAACAGTTAAAATTGGATCTCCCTTGTTAGTTGTAAGAATCATTCTTGCATTATTTTTTGGATAAACATTGTTAAATCCATAAATTGGGCCTAATTGTTCAATTTTTTTTGTAATAAAATGATTGGAGTCATAAACAAATAATTCTAAATTATCATTTTTGCTTCCAGAGGTATCTCCAAAATATAATTTTATTTTATCACTTTCATCAACCTTAAAATATTCTCCACCACCAAGACTTTTTACAGATTCTAAAAATTCTTGGTTTGCATTTTGTCCAACACCGATAATATATGTTTTCATACCATCTTGACCTGCTTTTTTTACTTGATCAAGTGTAAGTTGTTCATCAATAGGTGAGAGTATACCGTCAGTTAAAATAATTATATTTTTACTTCCTTTGATTAATCTTAATTTAGATCTTGCTTGAGCAAGTGCTTTATTTATTTCAGTTGATGCATGAGGTAACATATAGCTTATTTGATTAATTATGTCAGGACGTTTTGGTCCAAGTTCTGATAAACCTGAAAAAGTGCTTAAGTAATAATTTGCTTCAATAAGTCCAACATTATTTCTATCACTTAGGCTTCTTACTAGATCAGCAAGTAGTGATTTTTGAACATCAAAAAATGTAATTTCTGTTGCAATCTCTTCTAAACTTGAGGATCCAGTATCCATTAAAATCATGATGTTAACAATGTCTTTTCTTTTGCTAGCTTTACCAATGTTCACAGGTAATATGTTTGAAATGATAGAGTTATTATACTCTCCCCAATCATATGAATCTTTACCGCCAATAACAAAAAGTCCATTTCCATCAAGAACATAATCTTCGAGTTTTTCAATATTTTCATCTGTTAAATCATTTGAATGCATATTGTTTAACACAACAGCATAGTATTGATCTAAATCAGTATCTAAATTTTTTTGGGAACTAACAGAATAAAATGCTTGATATAATTCTTTTAATGGAGAATTTGATTTTGACACATATAATATTTTTGGTTTGTCATATACTGATACAGTTTTATAGAATATGTTATTTTGATCAAAATAATCTTCTTTTTTTAAGACTGTTTTAAACAAATGTTCTCCTGATTTGAATCTTTTTTTAATAATAATTGGTTTATTATATTGTGACTCAAGAATTAATTCATCATCAAGATATATTTCAACATTAATTCTATTAAATGAACCCACTTGGTTAATTCTAAATGTAAATTCATTCTCAACATCAGATACTACCTTTCCAGGACCTTCAATAACAATGTTTAAATCTTTATTTTTTGGAATTGGAGTAACTCCAAAAATTTTTGAATTAATACTTGCTGCAAAAAGACCAACTTCACTAAGTTTAGTTCCAAAATTATTCTGTCCATCACTAATTATTAGAATGTTTTCATTTGGATGAATATTATTTAGTACGGATGTTCCAATATTAGAGAATTCATCGAGTTCAAGATATTTAATTTCTATTGGTATTTGAGAATTTTCAAGTTTTTGAACCATTAAAGAATTATCATACAATTCCATTGAAGTTGATTTATCAATTAAAACCTTAATCTTGCTAAAATTAGTTAGGCTTTGGGTTTCTTCATAATAGGGTGAACTTAAAGCTACTAATAAACTTAAAAAAATAATAAATCTTAAAACAAATAAAATTCTTTTCCGTCTATTAGTTTTGACAAGTCTTAAATCTTCTTTTACAAATTTTTTTCTTAGAATGAAAGTTACTAAAATAAGAATTAGTAATATCCAATATATAACATTTAGATTTGTAAACTGAATTTGATTTAATATCACAAATCTCCCCTCTTTTTAATTATGAAAAGTTCTAGTAAAAGTAGGCCAATTAGTAAGCAAATGACAATTGGTTTTATACTAAATCCTTGTTTAATTTTTTCTTTTGAGAAATCAAGAGTTACATATTTTATATCGGAATGTGCCAAATTTGATTCTTGGAAATTTAACAGATTTACTGAGTATTCTTGATTGTCAATTTTGAATATTCCTGTTTGTTCAAGTCTTATAAAATCATTAACTTTTGTTTTATCAGGCAATGTAATTTGGTTTCCATGTAAGATTTGGCCAATTTTTAGATTGATGTCATCATGCTTTTTTGTTGATACTAACAAATCAATAGTTCTAATCCAAAATAATGGATATTGTGTAGTAAGTCTAAAAGAATTTTTTTGATCAAATATTCCATAGAACATAATCTTACCTTGTCCTTGATTACTTAAGAATATAACTGGACTTTTTTGATCATTTTGACCCTCTGCTATTATGATACTATTGTTTAAAATTTGGTTACCTTTGTAATATTTTGTTGATAGTCCAAAATCAATATTTTCAAAATTTTTATAACCAGAGTTTATTATATTGATGTCTTCAGTAATCTCATCAGTAATTTCAAGAGGTAGTAATTCAGCTAATTTGCTTAGGTCCAGACTATCCTGAGCAGCAATAATAAGAGATTTACCTTGATCTATTTGTATTTTAATTTTGTCAATTGTTCCTGGAAGAAATTTTGAATAATCTATTTTGTCTAGTACGTATATATCATACTCTCCAACATCAACAATTGGTGGTTGCGCAGTATGTATTTCAATGTTTTTAATTGAAGAAATTGCTGAATATAAATTTGTGTTTTTTTCATTAGATATGTATAATAATTTTGAATTAACAATGTCTGGTGATACTATTATAATTTGATCATCAATTGGATAAGCATCTTGAGTCTGTAATTGAATAATGGTCTTCTTGTTACTTTGATTTGTTGACAGTTGATAAATAGAGTTTGCACTAATGGAAATTTCTAAGTCATTTAATACAATGGTTCTTGCTATAGAATCATAATTTTTGATATCTAACAGGATTTCATTATTTGCTAGTTTATAATTAACAATTCCAATGTTTGGTATACTTTGTTGGAATGGATTAATTAAGGTTACATCATGTCCTTTAGCTTCAAGTATAGTTTTTGCAACTTCTAAATCTTTATTATTTGTGTCGATCATATCGCTTATCACAATAATCTGTGAGCTTTCTTCCATTGATGAGGCAAGCATCATTGAATCCCAAATATTGCTTAAAGATTCAGTAGGTTTAATTGAATTTAGAATTCTATAAGCGTTTAAAGTATTTGTTTGTGTTGCAACTATTTTTGGTGAATTTCCTACAAGAATTATTGTGTTTTTTGCACCTAAGTTATCTTTTGCAATTTCTAGATATTTGTCAAAAATTAGTGTGTTGTCAACTTTAGCTTGTGAACTTGCTGATGAATCAATTATAAACACTACATTGTTGTTAATTTTTTTTAAATATAATTGCGCAGAAAGTTCAAGAGTTGCTAAACAAAACAATATGGCTATAAGTAATTGTAAAAAAAAGAGCCAATCTTTAATCAACTTTCTAAAAAAAAAAGCTATATTTTTTTTCTTTGAGCTTGATTCAAGAAAAATTAGGCTTGGAATTACTTTTTTGAATGGTTTAGGTTTCATAAAATAAAAGACAATTAGGATTAGTATTGCTATGAAAGAATACAAACCTAATTTATTACCAATATCAAAATTAATCATTAAGATATTTTATTTGACGCAGGCTTTAAATAATTTTTTCTAAAACATGTAAAATAATACTTATTACTCAAAAAAAATTAATTATTCATCCAAGCATATTCAGTAGGTGTGTTTACATAAAAATGATATTTGATAAAAAAATTTCCATCTTCACTTTGTTTAGTTAAAACTTCTGCAATAGAAAATACTTTTAAATTTGTGCCTTGTTCATTGATATACTTTTCACTTACAAGTTCTTGAAATATTGTACCTTTTGGTTGGTAAAGAAGTGATAGGTCTTGATCTGAAGGTTGTTCGGAATACTCAAATATAAATATTATTTCACCATCAATTTTTTGAATTAATGTATCAATTGGACCCATATTACTATTTGGGAGTGGTATTGTTTTGATAAATCTTTTGATATCAATTTTAAAATATTCTTTCCTTTGATTGAAAGTGAAGTCAAAAAGAAAAAAAATAACTAATTTTTTATATCTAAGTCTACAACATTATAATTAATGAAAAAAATCATCTTAGATACTAATTTTTTGTTAATTCCATATTCTTTGAAAATTGATATATTTAGTGAAATTGATAGAATTGTAAACGAAAAATATCAAATCTATGTATTACAAGGTGTGATACATGAATTAGAAAAGATAATAAAAGAACAAAAAGGGAAGCATAAAGATGCTGCAAAAGTAGGTCTTGCTTTAATTAATCACAAAAAGATACCTGTCCTCGATAAGGAACAAAAAGACTTATATACATCTGTTAATTCCTTTGAGACTGTTGTAGACGATATTATCGTTGATATTGCAGATAAAGATACAATCGTTGCAACACAAGATAAAGATTTAAAATTACGCCTTATGAATAAAGGCATAAAACTAATTTATTCAAAAAATAAAAAACTGGAGATTAAAAATGTTCTATAAGACAAAAGTAAAAGACCATATAAGAGTGCCACCAAAACTATTTGGAGAAGACGTAAAAACAGCATTACTAACACAAATAACCACAGATTATGAAGGATTCATATCAAAAGAGATGGGTATTGTGATTGATGTATCTGGAATTGAAGATGTTAAAGATGGAAAAATTATTCCAGGTGACGGTGCTGCTTATTACGAGACAACATTTTCATTGATTACATTTAAACCAGAATTACAGGAAGTTTTACCTGGTCAAGTCAAAGATATGGCTGATTTTGGAGCTTTCATGAATCTTGGTCCAATTGAGGGTATGATTCACATTAGTCAGACAATGGATGATTTTGTATCATTTAGTAAGGATAAAGTGTTATTAGGTAAAGAATCAAAGAAAAGTTTGAAAATTGGAGACAAATGTAGAGCTAGAATTATTGCAATAAGCTATAAAGATACAACTAATCCAAAATTTGGGTTAACTATGAGACAAAAAGGTTTAGGAAGACTTGATTGGATTCCTGATGATCTTAAAAAAAAATAGGTGATAAAAAATCATAAAAATTGAAGACTGGATGAGTAAACCTGTTAGGACTTGTGAGAAAAGTACACAATTAGCAGAAGCTGTTAAAATAATGGATGAAAACAATATTGGTGTTTTGGCAGTTGCTGTTGATAATAAACCAATTGGTGTTGTTACTGAACGTGATATTTTAAGACGTGTAGTCGCAAAGAATTTGAACATAAATAATCTAACAGTTGAAGATATTATGACAAAAAATCCAGTTACTATCCCTCATGACTCATCAATCCTTGAAGTTACAAGATTAATGTCAGAGAACAATTTTAGAAGACTTTTTGTTGTTAAGAATCACAAGTTAGTAGGCTTAGTTACTGCAAAAGATGTTATTGAAGTTTTAAGTGCTTAGGAGATTATTAAAATGGCGAAGGAAAAAGTATGTAAAAAATGCAAAAAATTTGTAACTGGAGATGTTTGTCCAGTTTGTAAAGTTAATCAATTTTCAGACTTGCATCAAGGTAGACTTAATATACTTGATGCAAATAAATCATTCATTGCAAATCAAATGAAAATCATAGAAAAGGGGAAATACGCAATTAAAGTTAGATAAGGGTGCATAATAAATGGAAATACTAAAAGAAAGAGATATGGACTTATTGTCCAGGAAAAGAGTATCTATCATGATTGAAAATAAAGGTTCAACTCCATCACGATCCGAATTAATCAATGAGATAGCTAAAAAATTCAAAGTAACACCAGAGCTTGTTATAATTAAACATATTTACCAACAATTTGGACGTAATAAGACTAAGTTAATAGTAAATATTTATACAGACAAAGCAAAGATGGAGCGTTTTGAGCATGCAAATCTTTTAAAGAAACACGCTGCAAAAGAACAACCTAAAAAAGAAAAGAAGGAAGAAGCACCATCACCAACAGTTGAATCTCCTAAAGTTGAAGAAAAAGAAGCTCCAGTAGATGCTTCTGCAGAAGAAGCTCCTAAGGAAACACCAAAAGAAACACCTGTAGAAGAACCAAAAGCAGAAGAGAAACCTGTTTCTGAAGTTCCTAAAGTTGAAGAAAAAACAGGAGAAAAGCCAGCTGAGAAAGTGGAAGAAAAAAAGGTTGATGAATAATGGCAAATAAAAAAAGAAAAAACCGAGTTGTTGTAAAAATCCATGAAAATTATGAAGGTACTACAGCTAAGAATAAAACATGTCCAAAGTGTGGTCCAGGAGTGTTCCTTGCTGAACATGGTAATAGATCAGCATGTGGTAAATGCGGTTATACTGAGTTTAAGAAGTAATTTAATTTTTTCTAATTATATTGTTTTATTTTAATCATTTTTTATGATGTTTATTTTAAATTTTATTTTGTCTAGGTAAATATTTATGTTTATACCATAATATATATCCTGCAAAGATAAGACATGTTGTTACTAATGCAATGAGTGGAGATGAAACAATAAGTAGTATTACAAATGCAATAGGGATAAGTGTATCTCTTTCAAATTTATTGCTATTCATAGTAATTTAATATTTAATACAAAAGTTTTGAGAATTCTCCATGCTTTAGCGTGGGGATGAATAAAACGACTCCTTTATGGAGTCAAGAAAAATCGTTAGATTTTTCAAGATGGTTTCTATAATTCTTA
>Ga0233437_1001926_pt1 | contig 34597 bp, 44 predicted proteins | sample SI_122_August201_FD_182714 | JGI IMG/M metagenome (GOLD analysis project Ga0233437, IMG submission 182714) | Seawater microbial communities from Saanich Inlet, British Columbia, Canada - SI_122_August2016_200_MG | ecosystem: Environmental > Aquatic > Marine > Inlet | place: Canada: British... | reverse complement strand
TGATTCTTCTTATGGCCATTATGAAGGCGAAGTCAAACATAATGATGAAGAATTAATTATTGATGGTAAAAAAATCAAATTATGTGCTGAAAAAGACCCAGAAAACTTACCTTGGAAAAAACTAGGAGTAGATGTTGTCTTAGAATGCACTGGATTTTTTAGAACCTATGAGGCAGCCTATAAACACATAAAGGCAGGAGCCAAAAAAGTAATTATTTCCGCACCTCCTAAAGGCGAAAAACCAGTTGATTTCACAGTAGTTTTAGGTGTTAATGATAAAGACTATAATAAAACTAAAGATATTATTATTTCAAATGCATCTTGCACAACTAATTGTTTAGCACCATTATCAAAAGTCCTTAATGATAATTTTGAAATCATAGAAGGAGTTATGACAACAGTTCATGCATATACAAATGATCAAAATATCTTAGATGGTCCACATTCTGATTTAAGAAGAGCAAGAACAGCTGCTCAAAATATTATTCCAACAACTACAGGTGCAGCAATTGCAGTAACAAAAGTAATTCCAGAATTAAAAGGAAAACTAACAGGTATTGCAATAAGAGTTCCAGTTCCAGTTGGATCATTAGTTGATTTAGTTGTTCAATTAAAAAAAGATGCAACAGTTGAAGACTTAAATAAAGCAATTAAAAAAGCAGCTAATGGAAAATTCAAAGGAATAATTGAATATTCTGAAGAACCTTTAGTATCTTCTGATATTATCGGCAATCCACACTCTTGTATATTTGATGCAAGCTCAACAGTTAAACTAAATAAAATGTTTAAGCTACTTGCTTGGTATGATAATGAATGGGGTTATTCCAATAGAATGGTAGACTTACTAAAGATGCTATAATGAAAGATAAAGTTTTTTTAAAAAAGTGTTCTACTTATGAAAAAGTAGAACCAATTGTTTTTTCTTTATTAGATAAATATAAACCTAAATTAAAGAAAAAAGCTAAAATATTATTAAAACCAAATTTCTTATATGCAGCTTCTCCAGAAAAAGGAGTATCACCACATCCAACAGTTATGGCAGCTGTAGCAAAATGGTGTAGAAAGAATTTTCCAGAATCAATAATTTACTTAGGAGATTCAAGTGGAGTCTTTGGTGTGCCTGCTTTTAATCAATGTATTAAAGAATTAAATGTAACTCCAATTGCTAAAAAATATGACATTAAAATTAGACCTTTTGATACTCAAGAAAGAGTATTAGTTAATAATCCTAAAAATGTAATGTGGAAAGATTTAGAATTTCCAGATATTGTAGTAGATGCTGACTTTATAATTAATATTTGTAAATTAAAAACTCATGTTCTGACGTTATTTACCGGTGCTGTCAAAAATATGTATGGTTGTATTGTTGGAAAAACAAAAGGAAAAGGCCATGTCGATGGTTATACAAATGTAAGATTTGGCAATTTATTAGTTGATGTATGCACAACAGCTAAACCAAACATATCAATTATGGACGCAGTAGTAGGAATGGAGGGGCAAGGCCCAGGAAGAGGAGATCCAGTAAAAATTGGATATGTAATTGCATCAGATAATCCTTTTGCAGTTGATCATGCAGCTCTTAAATTAGTTAGTTTAGATGAAAAAACAATTTATACTCAAATCCAAGGAAGAGAAAGAAAATTCTTTGATAAGGTAGAAATCATTGGAGACTATAAACCAATAACAATCAAAGCAGTTGAACCTTCTCCTATGATTATGACAAATGCAATCCCAGAATTTCTAAGCATGTTTTCACGATTAATTAGAAGATTAAGTTTTGAGGCCTTTCAAAAAATTCCAATAATTAACGAAAAAGATTGCGTTAAATGTTATGATTGTGTTAAAGCGTGTCCTGTTCAAACGATTAAAATTAAAAAAGACAAATTTCCAAAAGTAATCCACAAAGAATGCATTGGTTGTTTTATGTGTGTTGAACATTGTAAGTATAAATCAATTGACTTAAAACAAACAAGAATGGGAAGAATTGTTAAATATGTCAAGACCCACTGGTTAAAAAACTGAAAAACAGGATGTTCTTTTCACAGCAACATCAAAAAGGATCTTGACACTCAGAATACCATCAAGTAAAGAAGAGGGATTCTGTTGTGTTAAAGAAAAAAGGAATAAGAAAAAATGAAAGACCTAAATAGCTCAGACTTTTCAAATAAAAGAGTATTAATGAGAGTTGATTTTAATGTGCCAATTAAAAATGGAGTTATTCAAAGCGATACTAGAATTAAAGCTGTAATTCCAACCATAAAATTTCTACAAAAAAGAAATTGTAAAATCACATTAATGAGCCACCTAGGTAGACCAAAAGGAAAAGACTTAGAGTTATCATTAGCACCAGTAGCACTTGCCTTATCAAAGTTATTAAATCAAGAAGTTAAATTTGCAAATGATTGTATAAATATTGATTTTTCCTTAGAGCCATCAGAAATAATCTTACTTGAAAACACAAGATTTTATGAAGAAGACAAAAAGAACGATCCTGAATTTTCTAAAAAACTAGCAAACAACCAAGATATTTTTATTATGGAAGCATTTGCAACAGCACATAGAAAAAATGCATCTACTTATGGGATTCAAGATCATCTAGAAAGCTATTATGGTTTATTAGTAAATGAAGAATTAACTAAAATTAACAAAATAATAGATTCAAAAGAAAAACCATTTATTGCAGTTTTAGGCGGAAAAAAGATCACAGACAAAATTGACGTTGTAAAAAATCTTTTAGAAATTGCAGATTATGTTATTATTGGAGGAGGTATGCCTTTTCCATTCTATTCACTGAAAGGGATTCATACAGGTTTATCAATGTTAGATGCAGGAGATTGGGAAATAATAAAACCATTCTTAGATCATCCAAAACTATTACTTCCTATTGATTATAGAGTTGCTGATAACACAAGAACATCTAAATTTGAAAATGTAGATTTTGATAAAATCCCTGAAGACAAAATGGCCTTAGATATTGGTGAAAAATCAATTGAAAAATTCACTAAGTTAATCCTTTCAGCTAAAAAAGTTGTTTGGAATGGCCCAGTTGGAGTCTTTGAAAACCCAGCTTTTGCAGTTGGATCCAAAAAATTAGGTGAAGCAATTTCTAAAGTTCCTTTAACATTAATTGGAGGGGGAGACACTATTTCTGCAATTGAAAATTTAAACATTAAAAAAACCTTCACACACATTTCTACAGGCGGTGGTGCAGTCCTTGAAATACTCAAAGGAAAACAACTAATTGCACTTAGATAATGGTCTACCACAATCTTTTTATATGATTTTATCACTTTAGTATGATGAAAAGGTGGGGGCAATGAAAAACGATAATGTAAAGAAAGCTTTCTCGAGGGTGAAAGTTGACATTCATGGGGTAAGATCTAAATTAAATGATCATCTAAGGCAACTTGAAAACTTAGATGTTAAAGTAAAAGATTTTACAACTAAGTCTGAATTCTATGATTTTATTCGTGAATTAAATGATGAATTAAAAAAATTAGAAAAACACATTGCTACTCAAGATTCTCTAGAAAGATTAAGAATGAATCTTAATATTCAATTAAAAGATTTAAAACAAGATATTAAAGAAAGGCAGAAAATTAATAAAAATCTTGAAAAGATCGATGATTTAGAAGCAGAATTCTTAGACGTTCAAGAAAAATTAGATGGAATTAAAAAATATCATAAAGAACATCTTGAACTTAAAAAAGATCTAGAAACTACTAAAAAATCATTTGTAAACAGAACTCAATTTTTTGAAAAAGTTAAAGAAATAAGTGAAGAAGACAAATATGATGCTATTGAAAATCTAAAAGAAGAATTAGAAGATGACTTTGATGATATCTACAAAGACATTGAAAAAAACAAAAAAGCATTTTTACCAATTAAAAAATTCGATAATGAAGTAAGTAAAATTAACAAAAAATTAGATTTATTAATTTCTGAGAAAAAAGAATTACAAAAAACAATCAAAACTCAACAAAAAGAAATCACTCTGTTAAAAAAAAAAGCAGTTTTGCCTAAAAAATCAAATAATGAAGAGAAAATCTCACTTTTTTGGCCTGTTTTAATTATAATTTTATTTATCACAGTTCTAATTGTTGGTCTATTTGCTTGGGGAGATTCTTTATTAGAACCAGAAACTTACGATGATGTAGGAGACATTGTATGCCAAGAAAAATTTGATTGTGAGAAAGTAGGAAATAATACATTCCTAACAGATTGCTATTTTGATGACGAATTAAAAGATTGCCATTGTAATGCTAAAGACAATGCTATTTCTTGTCAACAATAAGATTCTTAATCTTTGATGTAAAGCCACTTTTCATTCTGGCTTTAATTCCTTTTGACTTTAGAAATTTAATTAATTCTTCATTTGCCTTATTATCTTGGGCTACTGCTTTTACTTCAACTATCATTTCATAATCAGATTGAAAAAGAATTTTATTTTCCCTTTTACCTGGTTTCACATATACTTTCATTTCATCATCTCTTTAATCTTTTTTAACATTATATCTTTTTCTACTCTAGAAAAATAACCTTCAACCTTTCCTTTCAACTCACCATTTTCAAAAATAAGTAGAGTTGGAAATTCCTTTACATCAAAAAGATTGTTTTTAACTTCAACTTTTTTATACTCAAAGTCACCCATTATTTCCTTACTTGGAATTGACCCAAATAAACATTTAATGTCATCTTCATTAAATAATTCAATCATAATATTCTTCCCAATAACAAACCCTTCAACTTTATCTTCTTCTAAGATGCTTGTTTCTTCAACAGGAATAGCACCATATCTTTCAACAAATAAACTTTTGACTTTAACTTCATCAGTCCTTAACGACTCTTTAAGCTTTTGAAGTTCAATATCATCCTTAGCTACATGAAGCGCACCAACCGAACATTCTTTCTCACATAAGCCACAACTTGTGCACTTAGAATTATCAACTTTAATACCATCTTTATAGTATAATGCACCAGTAGGACAAACTGCTATCCCACTACATTCTTTAGCATTATCGCATTTATTAAAATCAACATAGACCGGCATAATCAAAAATAAAAGAAGGTACTTTAAAAAATTACCTATTAATTTAAAAATGATTTATTCTTAATTTAAAATTCCAAGGAAGATTATCTTTTTAAAAAATGGTCAATGCTCTAAATTACGAAGAAACTTATGTACCTACAATGCTAGGAGAAGGTGAGAAAAAATTTCATGTGACCCCTATTTCAGGGACATATTTAAGAAAGATAGGAATGTCAGATGAAGAAATTATTGAAATTCACCAAGCATTATGGAATTTAACTACACCTTTTAAAAGACCAAATAAAAGGTGGAAATTACCAAATAGAAGATCAAAAGCCAGAATAAATCATTTAGAACAAAAATACGGTTTAGATCTTTCCCAAAGATTAGAAGGAGAACCAGAGCCTACAAGTTACAATAATTGCATTGACCAAGTAATTGCCCAATTAGAAACTAAAGAAAGAATTGTAATTTGTGGAGATCCCGCTTCAGGAAAAACAACTTTAGCAAAAAGAATTAAAAGACTTGCAAGAAAAAAAGGATATGAGATCACTATTCTAGATGAATATCAAACTATTCCAGAAGGAATTAAATCCCCAACAATTCGATGCGCCCTTTATATCCCACAAGATGGAAGTTATGATTTACGAATTTTCTTAAATCCTCCTGTATGGCGCCAAATTTGGAACACAATTAAAAGAGGCACATCAATTCAATCAGTTTTACAAGTGTTCTCAAGAAATTCAAGAAAATTAAACCAATATCAATTTGGATTGCAAAGATCTATTTCAGACATAGTCACAAGTTATTCTTTGGGAAGGCCTATCTTTTTAGATGAACCTGAACGTTTAATAAATAAAAGAGTACCACCACTTTGAATATTAAAATAAACATCTAATCAAAAATATTATATATAAGTTTGAGATTTTTAACAGTATGCCTGGGGATAAAATAATTAGTGTTAAGAATCTATCTGTTAAGTTTGGCACACTAGATGTTTTAAAGAAATTAAGCCTAGATATTAAAAAAAAAGAAATTCTTGGAATTGCTGGTGCATCAGGCTCAGGCAAATCAACTTTACTTAACGCCTTAACAGGATTATTTGTACCAGACAATGGAAAAATCCATTATACAATTGAAGGCAAAGAATTTGATTTATATAAAAATTTAAACTTTTTAAAAAATTACATGGGCTATTCACTTCAAAGACCTTGTATCTTCCCAGAACTTTCAGTTGAAGAAAACCTAAACTTCTTTTCAGGATTATATGATATTCCAAAAAAACTTCAAAAAGAATCGGTTAATTCATTAATCAAATTAATGGAGCTTCAAAAATCAAAAGATAAAGAAGCAGGATCTCTTTCAGGTGGAATGAAAAGAAGATTAGATATTGCACTTGCTTTAGTTCACAAACCAAAAGTATTATTCTTAGACGAACCAACTTCTGACTTAGATCCAATTTTAAGAGAAAAAATATGGAACTTAATTCATAAGATCAATAGATCAGGAACAACTGTTGTCATTTGCTCACACTTCTTAACAGAACTAGAAGAACATTGTGAAAGAATAGCTTTACTTCACGCACATCATATTTCAAGAGTTTTAACTAATTCAAATAAAGATTTACTAAGTGAAGAATGGATTATGTTAAGCACACGTAAACATAAGTATGACCAAATTAAGAAAGGATTAACTAAATACGAAGATTTGATAATTGGAATAGTAGAAAATAAAGAAGGAATGATTATTAAAACTCAAAATTCAGACAAAATTCTTTCAACTGTTTTAAAATTAATAAAGGCATCAAAAGATGAAATAGAATCAATCGAAAGAGTAACTCCATCAATTGAAGACATTTTCAAAGACACACTGAAAAAATGAATAAACTTTGGTTAGAAATAAAAAAGGATTTTAAGATCTTAAAAAGGTCTAAATTAGCTTCATTTATCATAGTTATTGCTCCATTATTATTAATTTTCTTAATCGGATTTGCATTTAATGCACCTGAAGAATACAGGTTGAGTTTAGGAGTTTATTCTGAAACATATAATGATTTAACACAAGGTATAGTATCATCAATGGAAGAAACATCCCTAAATGTAATCAAAATAAATTCAAGAGAAGAATGCCTTGAAAATATTAAACTTGGAACTCAAAACGCATGTGTAATCTTCCCTAACAATATGACTATTGGAGTTAAAGATGACTTTGTTGAAATCTTTGTTGATACATCTAAATCAAATATTGCTTGGATTGTTAAAGATATTACAAAAAACAAAATTGAATCTTCCTCATTAGATATTAGAAAGAATATTACTAACACATTAATTGGCCACATTAATAATGTAGAAGAAGAGGCAGTTAGGTTAAATAAAGAAATTGATGACGCGGTAAAAATAATTACAACTGTTGAAAAATCACATTCTACAATCACTAAAAAAATTACAAAGATTAATCTAGAAACAAACACTCAATCATTCAAAACAGAAGATACAAAAGGCTTATCAAAAAATTCAGAAATTAATGTTAATAATGCAGTAATTAAATTAAATGATTTATTAAAGGAAATTGAAGATGATCTTGAGGATATATATGATGATGTTTTAGGATTAGGAAACTCAACTGAGCATAAAAATATCCTAAAATATATTAATACATCAAATAAACAAATGAAAACTTTGGGAGCATCAGTTAATAGTCCCTTAGATGAAGCAAGTGGTTCACTTAGAACAATTAATAAGAGACTTGAAACTTTAGAAACCAATTTGAATTCTTTAACAACACGAATGGCAGATAGTAAAAAAGTTAAACAAAGTTCATTAGATGGGCTTAAGATGGTTGATGAGAAAATCAACACTTCATTAAGCAAATTTGAAGAAGTGAAATCCTCACTTGGTAAACTAAAAGACAGAATGGCTTCTGTAAAGATTAGAGAACCAGAAGAATTAGCTCAACCAATTGATATTAAAGTTGAATCAGTCACACCTGATCAATCAAATTTAAGCATTGTCTTCCCACAATTCTTATCTGTAATAATTGTGTTCATTAGTTTAATAATTCCTGCAATCATGCGAGTTCATGATAAAAACTCAACAGGCTATGTGAGACAAATTCTAAGTCCAGTCAGAGATTTTGTTTTCGTAATCGGAACTTATGTTACAAACTTAATTATAATTTTATTCCAATTTTTAGTTGTAGTGTTAATTAGTAAATTTATAATTGGCCTTGACTTATTCCAAAATTTCTTTACTTTATTATTTAGCATTTTAATTATAAGTTCAGCATTCATAATGATTGGTATACTTATCGGCCAAATCTTTAAAGAAGAGCATACAGCAACTATTGCGGCTGTTTCAATCCTAACTCTAATGTTATTCTTCTCAGGTATGATTATGCCTTTAGAAAGCTTATCTCAAGCAATATTCAACTTTAATAATTACAATCCTTTTGTAATGAGCATTTCAATAATTAGAGGAACAATCTTTTTTGGAATCCCATTAGTTGAATTTGGAAAACTAATCACATTATTAATTTTATACTGGGCAACAGCCTATCTAACTACAATGTTAATCTTAGAATTATCACAAAAACGGACATTTACATTTTTGAAAAATTATATAAAGACCAAATTTAAAAAAATTAGAAAATGAAAAAAGGGGATGTTATTTTTGGAATCTTAATGTTAATTACTTTAGTTTTCTTAATTATATCTTTAGTCCCTAAAAATTACCCAACACATTGTTCTGATAAAGTCTTTAATCTAAATGAAGAAAGAATTGATTGTGGTGGAGAGTGTAAGCCTTGCTATGAAAAATATCCTAGTCTTGGAACAAATAAAACAATTCCAGTAGCATCAATCATTATTATTTTCATTGCCTTTTTATCAATCATTATAGTCTATAGAAATATTAACAAAGTAGAATCAAAGATTCATAAGTTAGTAAAAGAAGCTGAAGACTTAGTTGATAAAGATATTAACCAAGCAACTAAAGTGTATCACGAAATTAAAAAACACTATAGCGCCTTACCTAAACAAAAACAAAAGAAAGTATATCAAAAAACAATCAAAATTTACCAAAAAATCGCAAAAGAAAATGTACGAAGAACTCGTTGAAGAATTTAAAAAAAGAAAAATAAATGTTCTCATAGTTAATTCTAAAGAGGAAGCTAAAAGTTTTGTTTACTCAAATATTTCTAAAGATGCAACTGTTGGAACTGGCGGATCATTATCAGTTCAACAATGTGGTATTAATCTAAAAGATTTTAATTACATTGATAGATATGCAAATGAAGATCCAGAAGTAATGAGAGATGCATTTCAAAAAAATCATTTTTCTGATGTTTACATAACTGGCTCAAATGCAATAACTAAAGATGGGCATATTGTTAACATTGATGGTATGGGTAATCGAGTATCAGCATTAATATTTGGTCCTAAAAAAGTATTTATCATTGTAGGAAAAAATAAAATAGTTGATAATTATAATGACGCAATTAAAAGAATTGAAACAATTGCAGCACCATTAAATGCAAAAAGGTTAGAAAGAAATACACCTTGTGTTAAAACAGGCAAATGTATGCATTGTTTATCTAGTGATTCAATTTGCAGATCAACAGTCTCAATATACAAACAAAAAGATCCAAATAGAATGACAATTATTATCGTAAATGAAGATTTAGGTTTTTAACAAAAATCTTTTCCTTAAAATGATTTTTGGGATTAAAAATTTCCGCTGAAATTTTAAATTAACAAAATTTATATAGCTCAACTTCAACTTTAAATAAAATGGCAATAGATAAAATTCAAAGAATGTTACTTCACGTCAAAGGATTTGACGAACATTTAGGCGGTGGGATTCCTAATAATCACGTTGTTTTAATTACTGGTAATGCAGGAACAATGAAATCTTCTTTAGCATTCAATGTAGCATATCATGAAATTAAAAAAAACAATAAACGTGCTTTATACATTTCTTTAGAAGAAACTTATGATGCAATTGAAATGCATATGGAACATCTTGGCTATAACTTAAAAGAAGCTGGCTGTGTTCACATGGGTTATGATTTAAAATATTTAAAGAAAATCAAAAATAACGAATTCAAAAAAGGTAAAGGCGGAATGGTTATTTCAGACCTTGGCCAAGTTCGTAAAGAGTTAGCCGATAAAGAACTAGCTCCAAACGAAAACTGGTTCTTCTTAACTAAAGCATTAATCAAAGAAGCCAAAAAAGAATTAGATATTGATATTGTTATTCTAGATTCAATGTCTGCACTTCATTCATTATCACAATTAGAGAATCCTCGAGTAAAACTATTTTACTTTTTTGAGTTTTTAAGAGATTTAAACATTACTTCTTTCTTAATAACTGAAATGTCATCAGATGGAACTAAAATGGGTACCTTCGAAGAAGAAATTTATCTTGCAGATGGAATCATTAAACTAGGAACATCTAACAGACACAGAAAGGTTAGCCGTGAGATCTCAATTACAAAAATGAGAGCAACAAATGTATCCACAGACGTATTTACCTTACAATTCAAAAAAGGCGTCTTTGAAGCATTATACGGTGGACAAACTCCGTTGATCTAGAAAAAAGATTCTCCTCGAGAGGCAGTGGTTTCCTTTATAAATAATAATCCACTTCTATCCATATGCCTAGACTATTAAGTACTCATGTGCCAGGATTAGGAATTAAATCTCCATATGGAATTGCATTTGGTTTTATTGAAGCTCATCTTAAACTAATCGGGTGGGAAGTTGAGAGTTTATTTACTGTCGATGAAATAACAGCTATTGCAAAAAAAGGAAATAAAGGAAGATTAGAAGAAATTCTAAAAAGAGCTGATGAATTTGACCCAGATCTTGTTTTTCACCGTGAAATTGACTTTTCGTATATGTTAGGATTACTAAATCCAAATATACCCCAAAGAAATAAAACAAAATATGAAATTTCATTTGCATTATATTCTAGGTTTCATGGAAGAATCGAACATGCAATTTCAAGCGGAGAAATAGGATGGGATGACGAAATTAATACAAAAGATGCTTTATTAAAAGTAGCACTAAAACAGGGATGGCCAATTCCTAATAGTCGTGTATTAAATGAAGAAACAATTGATTTATCCTCTTTAGCTCAAGAACTCACAGGATCAAAGAAAGGAAAAATAATTCTAAAAAATCCAACACAATCAGGAGGAATTAATATTTTCCCAATTACATCAGAGGAAGATCTAGAAGAAGCTTTAATTTCTATTAAAAATCCAAGAGGATATCTTGCTCAAGAGTTAATAAAACCACCTAAGGAAATACCTTATTCAATAAGAATTGTTTCTTTTGGTAGCGAAATTATTGGTGCTGAAATTATTTTTAATCCCACAAAAAAATATCTGTCAAATGCATGCCAAGGAGGTTTTGGTATAACTTTAGGATTACCAGGTCAACCTTTAAGTGAAAATGGATTATTAACAATTCCAACAGACCATAGAACCCAAGTAATTGAAACCTTAGAACATTGCGGCATAGATTACAAAGATAGAATTCTACCAAACAGATTATTAGAAGTTGCGTCAAAAGTAGCATCATTTCCCGCTAATCAATTATTAAGAGGATCAGATTATATTTGTCCAAATCAAGAACCAATTTTATTAGAAGTTAATGCAGGCCCAGGAGGACCAGGACAAGGGATGTGGGCGTCAATTACAGAAACTCCAAAATGGAATATGGGGACAGAAATCGGAATTGCCGCAAATTTAATCTCTCTTGCTATTGAGAATTTATACCAATAACACCTAAAACCAACAATTAGCTTTTTAAATCATCTTTCTTTAATGCGGTTTTATGCCAATTGGAACCAAAGATTATGCAATCCAACAATTAAGAAGTCATTATATAGACGCAAATGCTTTAAGAGAACAATTTCCAAGCTTAGCAACAAGTCTATTAAAAGGAGAATTTGACTTAAATAAGCTCATAGCAACAGAGCAAGAAAATGGATATGAAGCTAGAGTCATTTTAGATCAAGATCTCGGAGAACATAATCCACAAATAATAAGATTAGCAAGAAAAACTTCTGATATTGCACTTAAAGAATTAGAACTTTTAATATGTTTAGCTGGCAACTTTAGTCTAAATGTGCATGGGGGTATAATATCAAAATTAGGACAACTAGGTTCATATTTAGCTCAAAGAGAATCAATTCTTAGAATACAAAATCAAAACCCAGAAACTTATGCTTTATTAGTACCTAAACCGGCATTAAGTTTTAGAACAGATTAAATTCTTAATTGAGATTTTCATATTTACTAAACTCCAATCCTCTCATTAAAATCTAAAACCATATAAATAAAAATAAGAAAAAGAATTATAAAAAGATTTCTAATCAAGCTTCTTCATAAACGGAAATAAAATCACATCCCGAATAGAATGACTATTTGTTAAAAACATAACAAGCCTATCAAAGCCAATTCCAAGCCCAGCAGCAGGTGGCATTCCTGCCTCCAAAGCTTCAACATAACCTTCATCAAGTGGATGTGGATCTCCTTTTTTCTTAAGCATCTTTAATTGTTCCTTAAAGTGCTTTCTTTGAATTGCAGGATCATTTAATTCTGAATATGCATTCCCAAGTTCCATTCCTGAGCAAACAGGTTCAAATCTTTCAATTAATTCAGGATTATCTCTGTGAATCTTGCATAGTGGAGAAGTTTCTTTAGGATGATCAATAACATGAGTTGGTTGAACTAATTCATGTTCACAATATTCATCATAAAGGGCAGTTACAATTAATCCTTTTGGCCATTTTTCATCATAATCAATCTTTAGTTTTTTCTTTGCTACTTCAGCTAAGATTTCTTCTTTGTTTAATTTTTCAACATTAATCTTAGTGAATTTCTTAACTAAATCATACATTGTGATTTTAGCCCAAGGTGCTTTGAAGTCAATTGTTTTATCTTCATACTTAACCTTTGTATCCCCAGTAATCTTCTTAACAATGTATTCATACATTTCTTCTGTGAATTTCATCATATCATTGTAATCCCAATAAGCTGCATAACATTCCATCATTGAGAATTCAGGGTTATGAGATTTATCCACACCTTCATTTCTAAAGTTTTTACAATAAGTGTAAACTCTTTCAAATCCACCAACAAGTAATCTTTTCAAGTATAGTTCAGGTGAGATACTTAAAAAAACAGTCATATCAAGTGCATTTAATTTAGTAATAAAAGGCCTAGCATTAGCTCCACCATAAACAGGTTGTAAAGCAGGTGTTTCCACTTCTAAGAAATCATGTTTATCAAGATATTCTCTTAAGTATTTTACAGCCTGACTTCTAATTTTAAAATCATTAAGAACATCTTTATTCATAATCAAATCAAGTTCTCGTTTTCTATACCTAATTTCAGGATCTTTTAACCCATACCAATTACTTGGCATTGGTCTCATTGCCTTACATAAAATATCTAACTTCTTAACTTCAATTGTTAATTCATTAGTTTTAGTCTTAAAAATAGTTCCTTCGCAACCTATCCAGTCCCCAATGTCTAATTTCTTTAATAATTTGTAATTTTTAACATTATCAACTTGAACATATAATTGGATTTTTCCAGATTCATCCTCAATATCAACAAAACTAGCCTTACCCATAATCCGAAGGGTTCTCACTCTTCCAGCAATTTTAGCTTTATCTTTAGTAATATCATGAGCTTTTAGCTTTTTATCATATTTTTTATGTAAATCACATGAGTTATCCTTCTTATCAAAAGAATAAGGATATGGATTCACTCCTGTATCTTTTATTAAGCTAAGTTTATGTTTTCGCTCCTTCATCAAAGTATTCTCGTCTTTGATTGGTTTTTCATCTGCCATAAAAACAAGAATAAAAAAAGAATTTATTAAAGTTTGTGTTTTGTCCCTTAACCTAACTAATCTCTCAACTACTTCAGGTTTTTCACAATTTTCATTTCTTGGAAATAAGTGATTCAAGAACTAAACCTAAGCCAATTCCTGCCATAATGCAACCAATAAATGCAAAAATATTTATTCTTAAAAAGAAAAATCCAACTCCAACGCCGAGCATACATCCTCCTCCAATTGCATATCCACTTGTATTATTTTTTACCATACTTTGAAAAGTCAATTTAAAGTATTTAAATGTTTAGAAAAAAAATAAAGTGGGACTTACATCCCAATTAATTTAAATAATCCATGTGTTAAAAATACAGGCCAAACTATTGCTTTTAAAAGACCTAATACTCCCATCCAAAATCCAGTTGCTGTTGAAATATAATATATTGCTGCTCCAATTGCACCTAAGAAATATCCAAATCCAGAACATCCTCCAGTACATTTTGAAAAATCAAAGTCACATTTTTTCTTAGCCATAATAATCACCGAAGATAAAATATGTATTAGTCATATATAAGATTATTTGTGATTCTATTTATATAATAATTTAATCATTTAATTAAAATCCCGCCCCATTCAACAACAGTAAAACCTTGTCGAACTGGAGTTATGATTTCTGGATTAACAATATCATATTGTTTCCTTAAAGGTTTAAACAAAAAGTTTAATCTAATCTCAGTATCAGGTTTTGGTGAAATAATTAAATCCATATTTTCATTTAAAAATTCATCAGATAATAATTTAATTTCATAATAATTACTTTCCCCTAATTCTTCAAGCCAATATTCTTTAAACTGAAATTTCTCTTTTTCATTCAACCCTAACTTATCCAAATTAACTTCAAACCAAGTATCTAAATCATCATAACTAACAATCCATCCTTCATCAGGAATTGCTACTTCCTTTAGCTTTGCTTCATAAAATAAATAATCATATTGATTTTCAATAATCCCTTCAGTAGTCACAAAGACATCCCAACCACCATTATACACAGGAATATCTTCAATAATCTTACCATTGACATCTAACTTTACTTGAATTTGTGAATCTTCTTCAGGGTACAAATAAACAGCAGGTTTTCTAGCAACCATTGAAGAAAATCCTGCAAGAACAATCCCTGCTACCATAAGCACAAATATTACACCTAAAACAATTAATGAAATTTTAAGTCCTTTTTTCATAAAAGATTATTAAGAATTAAAGTTTATATAATTTCTTATAGCTTTAATCTCATAAATAAAAAACAATCATTTTTTTAACAATAAATAAAATCCAATTGCCAATTCAAATAATAAAATAGGTAAGAATACATATAAAGGCACAACATTACCTAAGATCACAAAGACTTCTCCAAAAAATGCAATGGTTGCAACAATTATTCCAAATAAAGATAATGATTTAGGAATTACTTTTGACTTAAAGAATAAATAATAAAACATCACTCCACCAACACAATAAAAAATCATTTGAACATCATAACTAAAATGCATTAATTCATAAAATAAATTACCAAGAGTTAGATGATGTGCGAAAGGATTAAGAGCAAACTCCTTACTTACAAATAATAAACAAAAAGCATAAATTTGTCTCATTGCAAGAAAAACAGCCTCAAGAATCCATAATCCAAATGCCCAGAAAGCAATAACTTTATTCTCTTTTTTAAGAATTTTATAAAGTAACACTGCTAAAAGCACAATTGCACAAGCTTCAATTAAATATCCAACAATACTTAATTGAACAGATGTAGAATTACCTGCAAAACTAGTCATTGTTTGAGAAATATTTTTTGAAGGTCCAGTCATTGAATAATTTAATGGAGATAAAAATAATCCACTTAAAATCCCAGAAATGATCACAAATAAAAACGTAAAACCAAGTGCCTTTTTCATTTCTTCCAAGTCCAAGCAATCGAAATAATTGATACAGTAATAATTATCTCAATAACTCCAAAGAAGATATAATAAAGAGTCGGAGTGCCAACAAACATAGTTCCAAAAATAGCCAGTGTTTTAATTGCCCCTGCAATAATGTTAGCAATTCTATTCCATTTACGTTTTAAAACTAAAGATAATAGAATCATAAGAATTGGAATTTCCATTAATATTGAGCCAGCAAATAAGAACCCTTGAGTAATTTGCATACTTCCCGCATAACCAGTTAAGATTTCTTTTAATATTACTTTAGGAAAATTAAAAGAGTCAATAAACAAATGCGAAAACAATCTCAAAATTAGTAAATTAATCCTTGAAAAAGTAAATAATAAAACTAAAATTCTTTGGAGTGCTCCCACAATTGAAGGATGCCCAGCAAAATATTGTAGTGGGCCAAATATTTATAGGCGATATTTTGATCCGCAAACAGGAGAGATGTATAGGCTTAATGATGATTATAATCTTGTTAAAGTAAAATTTTGTTAAAAATCAAATTAAAAGAAATAAGAATTTAAAAACTCAAATCACAAATCTTAACCCTAACTTGCTTAGTCGTATCCCTGTCCCGCACAGTTACGGAGTCATCATCTAAGCTTTCATAGTCAACAGTAATACACTTAGGAGTTCCTAGCTCATCTTGACGAGCGTACCTTCTACCAATACTACCAGATTCATCATAGAAACAATCCACTTTTTCCTTCAATAAATCATAAACTTCCTTAGCTTTATCTGAAACACCATCTTTCTTAACAAGAGGCAATATAGCAACCTTAATCGGTGCAATAGCTGGATGTAATTTAAGCACAACATTTCCACGCTTCTTGTCATCGCAGTAAGCAGAGAACAAGAACACTAATATCGCACGCTCAATACCTTGTGAAGGTTCAGCTGCAACATAAGGAACAAACTTCTTACTTGTTACTTCATCAAAAATTTCATGTGATTTTCCACTACCATCTTGATGTGCAGTTAAATCAAAGACACCTCTATCAGCATCTCCATGTAATTCTTTCCAACCAAATGGAAATTTAAATTCAATATCAATACATGCTTTAGCATAATGTGCAAGCTTCTCTTTAGGATGTGCAAGTAATCTTAATCTACTTTCAGGCGCACCATACTTAATAAACCAAGAATAAAATGCATGAACCCAATAAGCATGCCATTCATTAGCAAAGACTTTCTTCTTAACTAAATCATCAATCTTTACTTTTTCAAAACTTTTACCTTTAGCTAAATTAACTTTAAGATTCTTAATTTTCTTATAAGGAGCACAATCTTTACCATTATTTGTAAAGAACTCAATTTCAAATTGTTCAAACTCCCTCATTCTAAACAAAAAGTTCCTTGGGGAAATCTCATTTCTAAAAGCCTTACCAATTTGAGCAATACCAAAAGGCAATTTCAATCTTGAAGTAGCAAATATAGTTTTAAAATCAGCAAAAATCAATTGTGCAGTTTCAGGTCTTAAATAACCCTTACTTTTTTCACTTTTTTCAGGCCCAATATTAGTTTCAAACATTAAATGAAACAAACTACTTTCATTCAATCGATTCTTACATTTAGGACAATTAACTTCTTTTTCTTTCAATGTTTTATTAATCTCTTCAACAGATTTACCTTCAACATCAATTCCAAATTCTTCCTCAATAATTGTATCAACTCTAACTGAAGTACCACAATTAGAACACTTGGACAAAATATCTACAAACTGATCAACATGACCTGAAGACTTCCATACCTTTGGATTAGTAATCAAAGAACCTTCCATCCCCACAACATAAGGATTATTCTTAACAAAATCCTTCCATAATAGTTGTTTGATGTTATTTTTTAATTCAATCCCATTAGGCCCATAATCATAAAAACCTTGCAAGCCTCCATAAATCTCGGCAGTAGGGAAAATAAATCCTTTTTTCTTACAAAAAGTTGAAATTTCTTCAATTGACGGTTCCATTTAAGATAAAATATAGAAATAGTTTATAAAAGTTATCTTCTTTTACCTGAACCTTTACCAGAACGATGTTGACGCCAGTTATAACCTTCCGTCTTATTCCTATGAGGGTAAACTCTTCTATCATGCCGACTAGCTCTTCGTTCCATTACTCCATGAAAAAATCTTGTAAAAGCTCCATCTCTCTTAGGAGGAGCAGTATAAGCACTTGCTTCACTACCAGTATATGCCGCTTGTTGTCTAGATGTTAAAGGAATGCTAAAAGCTTTAGAATCACTAGCTTCATCTTCTAAAACTGGTCTTTGAACAAATAAACTAGGTTGACCTAAACACGCTTCTGGATTCCAAGCCATCATTTGAACCAAATCCCTAACGTCTCTAAAATAAACTCCCATTTGACCTACGATTACATCACTATTAGGAACACCTTGAGTATCCATATAAACCTTTAAAGATTGCTCCTTAGCTTCTGGTGATAATATAGTATGATCAAGAGCTAATTTAACTGTTAAATCAGCAACATCTCGAGGTAAATTCCAATCATTAGCTAAATAATTAACTGCTTGATCTCTATTTGGTTGGGCAATATCTACTTTCTCTTTATTTGTTTGATTTCCTGTCATATTTTAATTTCGAAGTATAATCTTTTAAAAGTCTTTTGGACTAGATTATCTTAAACCTCTTCTATTTTGATTGTGTCTTCCATATGATAATAATCTTAAAGTAAGCGCAGTCTCTGACTTAGGTGTAAGTAACTTTCTTAAAAAAGACCTTTCACCTCTAACTTCAGTAATATAACCTTTCTCTCTCATTTCAGATTCAAGTAAACTAGGATCAATAAAATATTTTTCAACTCTTGCATATGTAAAAATCTCTTCTCCCACAATTGCCTCATTACCATTCATTAAATCTCTAAAAACAGAAATTCTCTGAGATGGGGTATAACTTGCAAGAATGATATTTCTAATAGTTGAAGCTTTATCTTCAAAAACACCTACTTCCTCAACAAGAAAATCAATTGCTCTTTTTGGATTAAGATTCATATTCCCAGAAAATAACTAATCCCTTATAAATCGAACCCTTTTTGTAACTACTAATTAAGAACATAACAAAGAATAGGTGACCTTCAAGCTACTCTCAAAGAGGTAAGTGTTTCACACCCTGTATTCATACACTTAAGAAAAAAGAAGCAACATTTTGTGGGCTTTAGCCCGCAGTCGGTGTAAACGGACGAAACCGTTTAGATGGAAGGAAGTAAGCCGCCTTTTGTTAGGTTCCATTAGGATAACCCATTCTGGCATTCAACTAAGCGTCAAAGACTTGCACTCAATCTGTCAAGGCCGTTTCATCTATTCCTTTGAAACGTCTGTTCGTTAACTCATTTCTCCTCGCGGTGAAACTTCGGAAACATCATTCTTCACAAAGGGAGTATCGTTTCTGCTCCTTAAACTTCAGGTTACCCCGAACTCATAGAGAGATCATCACGAGTGGGCGGACTTTCCTCACTGCAAAGCAGCGTTAGCCAGTCTCCTTCCAAGTGAAAAGATTAAATTGGCCCTTAAAAAGCTTCTGGTAATTCACAAGTTTTAAAAAAGGAAGATTTTCTAAAATAAACATGAGTAATAAACATCTACTGGAGGGATCTGTAACTAAATCATTACTTAAAATAGCTCTTCCAGTAATTATTGCAAACATTCTTCAATCTGTTTACCAATTAATCGATACTTTCTGGGTTGGAAGATTAGGTGCAAAAGCTGTTGCATCTGTTTCATTAAGTTTTCCAATTATGTTTTTCTTAACTTCATTTGCAATGGGTATCACCATGGCAGGATCAATCCTTATAGCTCAATATAATGGGAAAGGAAATAAAGAAAAAGTGTCTTTAGCTACAGGCCAAACATCTTCAATTGCATTCAATTCTTCCTCGACAACTGTACTTAAAGCACTAAACCTTTCAAGCACAGTAACAATCAAGAAACCTATCATAATTGCATAGATCACTCCAAATAATGCTAAGAATACTCCTGCTGTTGATAGATCAATTGCAAAAGACTTCAAATTAAAGAAGTTCCTTAAAACAACGACTATTATTAAAGAAATAACTATTGGTGGTATCAAAGATAAGTACGATTTAATTCCTCTCATAAAAAACAAGAATCAAATTAAATATTTAAATTTTCACTTTTTAACCACAAACATATTTAAACCTCTTTAACTAAATAAAAACAATGAAAGTTAGTTCTGGAATTGAAGTAATTGATGATCTTCTTAAAGGGGGATTTGAAACAGAAGTAATTAACACAATTTATGGCCCATCAGCAACAGGAAAAACAAACATCTCAATGCTTTTTGCATTAAAGATTGCAAAAACAAAGAGAGTTATTTATATCGACACAGAAGGAAACTCAAATCAAACAAGATTACTACAATTAACAAAAGATAAATCACTTCTAGACAACATTCTCATATTAAAACCAACTAATTTCACAGAACAAAAAGAAATTTTCAACAAACTTAAAGACTTAGCAACAGAAAAGATAGGCTTAATCATAGTTGACACTATCTCAATGCTTTATCGAGTCTCTTTCTCATCAAAAAAAGATATGTATGAAATCAATAAACAACTCGGAAAACAATTATCATACCTTTTAGAAATCGCAAGAAAAAAGAAAATTCCTTGTTTAGTAATAGCACAAGTCTATAACGATTTTGAAGAAAAAGGAAAAATGATAATTGTAGGGGGAGAAATAATCAAATATTCATCAAAAGTAATGATTGAATTAATTGATAATAACAATGGCTCAAGAACTGCCCACTTAAGAAAACATCCACACTTACCTCCAAGAAAAACAGTATTTAAAATTGTACAAAAAGGAATAGAAAAAATAAGAAAAGGTTTTTTATTGAACTAAAAATCTTCCGAATTAATATAAAATACTTTCTTAAACGAAACCTTTTTAAAAAATTCTACTATGACATTAGTTATGAGTGACCAAGAAATCTTAAATGAATTAAAAGATATGAAGGAAGATATTAAACAAATTAAAAAAGCTATCTTAAACCCGGATCATTTTTTAACTCAAAAAGAAAAGATTCTCCTTAAAGAGAGTTATAAAGAAGAAAAGGAGGATAAATTGGTTTCTCTAAATAACGTTTGAAATTCTTCTAAATAAAAATTCTGAAAAATATCTTAAAAAATTAGATCAAGACATAAAAAATAGAATTAAAAATAAAATAATCACAATTTTAAGTGAAAATCCAACCCCACAAGATTCTAAATCAATATTTGAAGAGAAAAGAACATTTAGAATAAGAATTGGAAAATTAAGAATTCTATACAGAATTAATTATTATAAAAAAACAATCATAATAATAAAAATTGAAAAAAGAGAAAAAATTTATTGATTCTACTCAGGTGTAAAATCAGCAGCAGTAAATTTAAAGTCAGCATCAGTTTTAGCTAAACCTCTAAGTTTACTATATTCACGTGCGATTAACCACAAAGATAGACCTAAAGCTTTCTTCCCTTTATTATTCATAGGAATAACTAGATCAACCATATTAGGTGTATTGTTTGTATCACACATTGCAATTACCGGAATACCAATTTTCTTTGCATCAATAATAGCATTTCTATCAGGCCATGGATCAATTACAAATAAAACCTTAGCTTCAACGAAATTAATTAATGATGGATTTGTTAAAATTCCAGGTGGGTATCTACCAGGGTAGCCCATAGCACCAAGTGATTTAGCAAACATTCTAACTGGTTTCCATCCATTTTCTCTTCTTGAAGCAATCATGATTTCATCAGGAGAATACTGAGATAAAAACTTAGCAGCAAGTCCAATTCTTTCATCAATCTTCTTCAAGTTTAAAACAGATAAACCATCAGATCTAATTTTGTAAATAAAACTACTCATATACTTATTTTTGAATTTAGTTCCAATATGAATACCTGCTTTTAGATAGTCATCAGTTGGAATCAAAAGTGTCTCTTCAGTCATTTTTTAACCTCGACAGCTCACACAGAATATGAACCGCATATTATCGCCTTGCAGTATGGCTAGAGTCCCTTTCGGCTATCCTCTAAACCAAGGCTATAAATTAAAAGAAAAGAAATTGTTTTATAAAGGTTGCTGTTCATAAGTTCTAGAAAAAAGATTCCTTGCACTTCCTTCATCCTTATAATTTAATCCTAAACTTTGTAACTCTAGCTGGACCACTCGCTGACCAGCAGAATTTTTTGCCATTTCAACTAATCCAACATTAACTAAAAGAGTAAAATCAACAGGTTCTCCTTTCTCATCTCTAAAATTATTACCCAAATTTTGACAAATTTGATCTGCAACTCTCCAGATCCCTCTCTCCAACGAGAGTTTCTTCTCATCAAGAGTCCCTTTTGGGAATCCAGTTCGACCTAATAAAACATAAACTCCCTTTTCTTTTTTTGCTACTAAAGAATCCCAGACTAAAGAATCAATACCAGTATCTAAGGAAGCTGAATTAATAAAAAGACTAGCCACAGCCAACCGATCTCCAATACCACCTAATGTCATTAAAATTTCAGGAAAAAGAGAATGGCTAAAATAATTAATTCTTAGAGCAACATCTCCAATATCATATAAATTAATTTTACCAGGATTATAATCCACTAATTTCTGTAATCTTTGACTATCCATATTAACTCACCAATATCCATAATAAACCCTAACTTATAAACTAAACTCATCAAAGCAAGCCTTAAAGAAATCATCAGGCATATTCTTAAAAAATCCATCTTTATGCATTTGAGGTAACTTATCTAAAGTTCCCATTTTAGTATAAATTTTACTCAAATCAAAGTTTAGAGATACTTTTCTAAGAATTTCAGGCATAGCTTGCCAGTCCTCTAAATATCTACCAAATGCAGCAATAACATGAGTGCCATTAATCACTTCATCACCTAAACTAAAAATGAATGAGCTCACATCTGTATCTCCAATAGGAATCTTTTCTGCAGGCAAACCAAATAACAATAACACACCGTTTCCTTCTAAAACATTAAACGCTTGCTCAACTGCTTTACCTGAACCACTCATTTCAATCCAAGTATCATAATCATCTTTAGGAAGTTCCCAAGGAAGATATGCATTTAAACTAATATTTTCTTTAACAAAATTAATTCTAGCTTCAGACACATCAGTAATAAAAATATTTTCTAAACCAAAGTAATATTTCAAAACAAGCATTACTTGAATCCCTAAATATCCACATCCAGAAATTACAACTTTTTTATTTTCATCTAAATAGGGTCTAATTGTCTCAACAATTCTAACTACATTACCAAAAGGTTCCCATAATGATAATGGAAATTTATTAACTAAATCTTTAGGAATAATATTTGTAAATATCTCAGGAACAACAATATATTCAGCCCAAGTCCCTTGGTGCATAAAACCATTCTTTAAAGGTCTATATCCAATAACTTCAGCCTCAGCTTCACGATAAGGATCACCATAATTCTTCGCCCACTCTTCATTTGGACGATGAGATTCAATGCCTACAATATCACCAACTTTTACACGTGTAACAGAACTTCCAATTTTAACAACTTCACCACCACCTTCATGACCAACAACTTGATTATACCAAGTCTTCAAATCCTTTTTTCCTGCTAAGAAAGGATAATCCGAACCACAAACACTAGCTACTTTAATTTTAACTAGAACATCATTATTATTCATTTCTGGAAGTTCTCTTTCTTGAACTTCTAAACCATTTACAGTCATTACAATAGTTTTCATAAATATCTTCTAGAAATCAATACTTAAATACTTTATTAAGAAAAGAATAAAACCATTAAAAAAATTATTTTGCCATAAAATAAGTGACCACAAAAGTAATCATTCCTAAAAGCAAGAATCCCAAAATTATATACTTCATTTTCATTTTGAATTCTTTTTCTTTCTTAGTCAGTGGTCTTAATTCACTTGCATGCTTCTTCTCAAGGCTAGCTCCAATAGCAACACCTAAAGCAGCACCAATAGCAGGACCAATTCCAATGTTACCGATAGCAATACCAATTGGAATCCCAATAGGAATACCGATAGCTATACCTTGACTCATATAATGACCCTTAGGATATCTTTTATCTTTAATCTCTTCTTTATATTTTAATTTCATTACAATCATTGCTATAGCTAAACCAACAATCATAGCTCCAATTACTAATACGTGAATCATCATAAAAATAAGATAGAAGTATAATATTATAAAACTTTTTATTCAAGTAAGCTAAGTAACTCTTCTTCACAAAATCTTTTACTTTCACTTATACTTCCAATTTTACTTGGAAGAGAAATAATTACATCTTTCTCAAACTTCATTGTTTTATCAATTTTCAAATCAATCCCTAAATCTTCAAGTAGATCTCGAATTCTAATAAAATCATTTTCATCTAAAAGATCAAGTTCTAAGGCAATTTTACTTTCATAAAACATACCTTTTCCAATTGCTTCTCCATGCAATTTTAATGAGTTCTTTTCATTCTCAATTACTTTTCCAAAAATGTGTCCAAAACTCAAGATTCTCAAATCCTTATTCATAAGATCAGCCTTAATTTCTAAACACTTTTCAATTATTTCATTAAATAAAGAAAAATTCTTTTCAATCAAAATCTTAGAACTCTCTTCAACAATTTCAAAAACCTTCTTATCTTTTACAATTCCAAACTTAATAATCTCAAATAGTCCATTCTTAATATGTCTTTCAGGTAAACTATCAATATATTCAGTATTAATAAAAACCCTTTTAGGATGATTAAAACATCCAATTAAATTCCGACCAGAATCCAAATTAATAGAAATTTTACCTCCAACACTAGAATCAACCATTGAAATTACAGTTGTAGGAATAGTAACATAATCAATACCTCTTAAAAAACTTGCAGAAATAAAACCAGCCAAATCAATAGTAACTCCTCCACCAAGTGCAACAATTGCACTTTTTCTATCAAATCCTTTCTCAACCATTAACTCCATAATTCCTTTAGCGGTTTCAAGGTTCTTAGAAACTTCTCCATGTGGAAAGGCTATAACACTACAATCAAGACCTTTTTGTTTTAATCTTAAACTTAAGTCTTCTCCAATTAACTTCTTAACTTTTGAATCAGTAATTATAGCAACTTTAGAATATTTAGAATATAAAAAATCAAAAACTCCATTAACTATTTGATTTGTAAATAATATTTCATAAGAATCTTTTTTCTTATTAATCTTAACCTTCATAGTTCATCCGCTCAATTGCCTTTTTAATTAGGGAAACACTCGCACTAACATCATTATCCCCAGTATCAATTTCAAGATGGCATAAGTCCTTATAAAAAGGTTCTCTTTTTTTCAATAAAACTAAAATTTCATGATAAGAATCATAATTTGTCAAAATTGGTCTAACTTTTGAGCTTTTAACTCTAGAAAAAATAATAGAAGGATTTGTTGATAACCAAACATTAAAACTATTCTTAGAAATAATTTGCCGATTAGAAGAACTCATTACTGCCCCGCCACCAGTTCCAACAACAAAATTCTCAAGAAGATCTATTCTTTTAATCATTTCTTTTTCAACTTCTCTAAACTTTTCCTCTCCTTTTTTATTAATAAGTTCAGCAATACTCATCCCTTCAGACTTTTCAATCTCATAATCTACATCAAAAAAACCATAACCTAACTCTTTGGCTAGCGCTTCACCTAAGCTTGATTTTCCAGTAGCACGATATCCAAGTAAAATTATATTCATTTAATTCCTCACTTTGCTCTTATAAAAATAAGGCGAAAAGAAAAGAAGCAAACGATGTTTTTAATACTTATGCCTAAAAAAACAAAAAAAAGAGACTTAATGTCTCCCTTTAAATAAACCTTTTTTCATACCACGTCCGACTTTATCGATACCAAGTTCTTCTTTTAATTCATGCATCTTATTTTTAGTTTGATGTAATTCAACTAAAGTATCAAAGTTTTCTTCAGTAATTTTATCTGCAAATGGACAATTTTCTCCTCTTGCTTCAACCCAAAGATCATAATCTTCTAAGTCAAGTGCTTCTTTTACCTTTTCTCTATTTTGAGCATGACCTTGAAGTCGTTCAACTTTTTCATTAAACTTTTCTTCAGATAATGCACCTTTTGGTTTATTATTCTCATGTGCTTCTAAATAAGCATCATAATCACCACTTTCAAAACTTTCTTGATAGTGCCCTCCTTTAAATGCATAAGCACCTGTTGCTAAAAAACCAACAAGTAATAATGCTAACGCACCAATCATAAATTTTTTCTTCATTTTAATTGACCTCCGAATTTGGAATAAACTAAGAAAGATAAAATTTATTTATAAGTCTAAAGAACCTAAAATATACATTTGTAATCCATTCAATTTATATACTATAACATACAAATTTATCAAATGAGAGGCGGATTTCACCCTGCAAGTCCAGAATTTATATATTCAATAATTGTAATTATATTATGTTTTCTAATTTATTTCAAAACAAAAGTAATGTACAAATTATCAAAATATAAAGGCATCCAATACTTTAGATATACATTTTTCTTTTTTGGACTAGCCTATCTAACTAGATTTTTATTTCATCTATTAAAATTAGGATTTTTCGTTGTAAGAAATCAAAGAGCTTTAAGAATTTATTCTCCATTAACAATAACTCTAGTCGGCTACTTTAGCACAATGGCTATCTTTTACTTACTTTATAGCCAAGTATGGAAGAAATTTAAATTTGAGAGTTTCATAATCTTCTCAAATTTACTAGCAGCAATAATTGCAATTATTTCATTTTCAACCAAATCACCAATCATCATTTCATTAGTCCAATTACCAATTATTATTGCAATCATTTATTTTGCAATCAAAAAGAAAAGCCCATCAAAAACTCTTTACATCCTAACATCATTATTTTGGTTCATTAATTTATTCTTACTTTCACCTGGAAAGTTCATTCCAAAAAACACTAACATTTTCTTTCATATCTTATCAATCATAGTTTTCGGGATTATATATCATAAAGTTTCAAAATGGACAAAGTAAATAGAAAACGGGATCGTTTAGAAGTTATTTATGATATTCTTAGAATCATTCAAGAAAAACACAATTCAATAAAACCAACTCCATTACTTAGGTTCTCAAATTTATCTTCAACTAGTTTTAATGATTATTATAAAGAATTATTAAATAAAGAATTTGTTAAAGAAATAATTGATAAAAAAAACAAAAAGTTCATCACTTTAACTGATAAAGGATTTCAATACTTAGAAAAATACAAATTAATATTTGGATTCATTAAAGAATTCGGATTATGAATACTTAATATTCATTTCTTTAATATCTTTACCATCTTTTGTAAATAAGAACTTAGCTTCAATCTTTTTCCCACTTAATGCTTCAGGCAGCCAATACCTATCATCTTTCCAAAGATTTTCTGTTGGCATAGAATCAATATCAAACCACTTAGGATTCATCTCTTCAGTTTCTTTTTCAATTCCTTCCCAAACTCGAATAAAGAAAATATGCACTCTCTGATTCCAATCTTCACGATCTTTAAAGAAAAAATCAATCACTCCAACTTCTTCAAGGTCTTCTTCCTTTGTATCTAAATCAGATTCTTCTTTAATCTCACGGCAAGCAGCTTCTCTAATAGTTTCCCCTTCTTCAACTTTCCCACCATATCCATTCCAAAGCCCTTCACCAAAACCACGCTTTTTCATAGCTAGTAAAATCTTATCCTCAGTTAAAAAATAGCATAATGTCACATCTCTCATTATAATCTAAAAAAGAAATTAATATTAAAAACTTGTGATAAAAGAGGTTGATTAATTCTCAACCCCTTCGTCCCCTGCCATTGCCGCAAGGGCCTCTTCCTCTAACAACTGCGCCTTCACAATTGCCTTTGCCTCTTCCTGTTTTAGGTCCTTTTCCTTCTGGACCATTTCCATCTTTATTTGGCATTTTCGTTTCCTCCGTGCGGTTATAATTCCCGCCTTCAATTTTCAAAGCTTTTCCATTTACTAAAGCTTGGCTAACTTTCTCCCGAGCCCTAGATAAAATTCTTTGAAAAGTGGATTGATGAATGTTCATCAATAATGCAGCCTCAATTTGACTTTTTTTCAAAATATCAAAAAGTCTCAAAGATTCCATCTCATCAACTGTTAAAACAACTTCCTCTAATTCCCTCATAGAAACTCCTTGAGGTTTAAAGTAAGTTACATTTGGCTGAAATTGAACTCTTCTACACTTATGAGGCCTTACCATTATGCATTATAATGCATAACTCCTTAAATACTTTTCGGTAATTTAAAGCTTTTTCATCTTCAAAAGTAAAGAGTTACTCACAACACTAACAGAACTTAAGGCCATCGCACCACCTGCAATCATTGGATTTAAAAGAAGGCCAGTAAAAGGAAATAATAAGCCTGCTGCAATTGGAATTCCTAAGGTATTATATAATAACGCCCAAAACATATTCTGTCTAATCTTACTCATAGTCATCTTACTTAATTTAATTGCTTTAACAACATCTAAAATATCATCTTTCATCAAAACAATCTCACCAGTCTCCATAGCTACATCAGTGCCAGAGCCCATAGCAATCCCAACATCAGCTTGTGCTATTGCAGGTGCATCATTAATCCCATCTCCGACCATTGCAACTATACCTTTCTTTTGTAATTCTTTAACATGATTTGCTTTATCCTCAGGTAACACTTCTGCAAAATAATTCTTAATCCCGAGTTGATTTGCAATAGCTTTTGCAGTCCTTGAATTATCACCAGTTAACATATAAACTTTAATTCTCATTTTCTTAAATTCATTAATTGCCCTAAGTGAAGTTGGTTTAATAGTATCAGCAACTCCAATTAACCCTAAAACTTTTTTAGAATCAGCAATTAACATAACAGTCTTACCTTGATTTTCTAAAGAAATCATTTGAGAATCATATGAACTATAATCTAATTTACCAAGTAACTGTCGATTTCCAACCATATACTTTTTGCCCTTAATTTCACCCACAACTCCTTTACCAGGAATGGATTTAAAATTATTAACTTTAAAAAATTTATTTCCTTTTTCTACAATTGCAGAAGCAAGAGGATGTTCACTTAACTTTTCAAGAGATGAAGCAATATCTATTACATCTCCAACTACATCAGTAACTATGGGTTTACCATATGTCAAAGTTCCAGTTTTATCAAGGATAATATGTGAAACTTTATGTGCAGTCTCTAATGCTTCTCCACCTTTAATTAAAATGCCTTCTCTTGCACCTTTGCCAGTTCCAACCATAATGGCTGTTGGCGTAGCAAGGCCAAGTGCACAAGGGCAAGCTATAACTAAAACAGAAACACTAGCAATTAATGCAAACTGAAAGGTTGAATTAAAAATAAAAAACCAAGAAATAAATGTAAGTAATGCTAAAACTAAAACACCTGGAACAAAATAAGCTGAAACAGAATCAGCAAACCTTTGTATCGGTGCCTTACTTCCTTGTGCATCTTCAATTAATTTTATAATTCTAGCAAGAGTTGTATTTTCACCAACTTTAGTCGCCTTAAAAATAAAACTTCCGTGCTTATTAATCGTAGCTCCAATAACAACATCGCCTTTATTTTTTTGAACAAAAATACTTTCACCAGTAACCATACTTTCATCAACTGAAGACTGACCTTCTATTAAAACTCCATCAACTGGAATCTTTTCACCAGGTTTAACAATAACTTCATCTCCTCTTAAAACATCATCAATCTTAATTTTTAATTCCTTTTTATTCCTAATAACTAAAGCAAATTTTGGCTTTAATCCAATTAATTTTTTAATAGCATCACTAGTTTTCCCCTTAGCTTTAGCTTCTAGAAGACGGCCAAATAATACTATTGTAATTAATACAGCACTTGCTTCAAAATAAACATGACCCTTACCAATTAAAATTACAAATACACTATAAAAATAAGCTGCACTTGTACCCATTACAATTAAAGTATCCATATTTGCACTTTTACTTCGAAGAGCAAGATAAGCATTTTTATACATAGAACTTCCAACAATAAATTGAACAGGTGTTGCTAAAACCCACATAATAATATCTTGAAAAGGAAATGGGTTCTTCATAAAAAACATCCCAATAATAAAAACAGGAATTGCAAAAAATAAACTAAAGAAAAAAGACCTCTTTAATTTTTCATACTCTCTTTTCCCTTTAATTTCACTATTTGAATTCTTACTAGCAACTTTTGCCCCATACCCCTTACTCTTAATTGTTTTAATAAAATCAGTCTCATTAACTTTACTTTCATCAAATTCAATTGTAGCATTATTAGTTGCCAAATTAACATTAGCACTTTTTATCCCGTCTAATTTATCTAACGCTCGATTAACTAGAGTTGAACAACTAGCACAATGCATTCCAGTAATTTCTATCTTAGTTTTCTTCATACTAATTTACATCCAGTAAGAGAAGATAATCTCTCAAAACTTTGAACACCAGGATAATTTTCTCCTTTTATTTTCCAAGTAGGATAACCTGTAATTCCACTTTCAGTACATTCTTGATTATTTTTATCACAATCAATATAATCTACATATTGAAATGAATCACCAAACAATGCTTTTTGTTTTTTACAAAATGAACACCATTCTGTCCCATACATTTTAGCATCTGACTCAGTCAAACACTGAGCAAAACCATCATCTTTTGATGGAGCCATACTTTGAGCACAACCACTAATAAAAACTAAACTTAAAACTAAAAGCAAATACATATATTTCATTTTCTTATCCTCCGCAACCACAACTTCCACCACAAGATCCTCCTTGTGGCTTAGGCACAGCTTCAATTTCTTCTTTAATATTTACATTCTCAATATTTTCTTTAACTATAAAAGTTCCTGGAATCATACCCATCCAACAACTCCATCTAACAACTCCTTCTTCAGTAGGAGTAAACTCAATTATTTGTTCCCCTTCATTAATATCAAACTCTAAATCATACTTAGGAACTTGAATTGCATTATTACATCCAGTTAATTCTTTGCCATTAATAATCCATTTAACAGGAACTCCTTTTTCTAAAACAAAAGTATCCGGACTATAGCCAGACCTAACAACATCCATTCTAATTTCTTGAAACCCATCTTTCATTACAATTCCAGAATCACTGAGTTCATTCGATTTAGAAAGACTCATTACTGAATTAAAATCATAACCAGATCCTGTTAAAACTAAACCATTATTTAACATAAATATTCCTAAAATAATCACAAGAACACCTGATGCTTTTAAGATTCTATGAGTAACTTTTCCTGAAACATAACTAGCAAAATATCCAAACCCAAGCATAGCAGGAAGTGTTCCAAGTCCAAATACAAATAATAATTTAGCTCCAATAATAAAACTTCCAGTGCCAGCAGCCATGATATAAATCGCTTGTAAAGGACCACAAGCAATCATTAATCCATTTAATAATCCAATAATAAGCGGGCTTGAATTATTTGAATTTTTACCAACAAACTTTGAAATAAACTTAGGACTTTTAATTCTAATCTTTCTTAAAAAAGGAATTAAATTCAACATTTTTAATCCAAATAAAATTAAAAATAATCCAGCAAGTAAACCAACTACTCCTCTTATCTTAGGAGTAAAGGAAATTATTGAACCAAGTAATCCAAATAGAGCCCCAATAATAGTATAAGATAAAGTTTTACCAATTCCATACATTATATGAGATTTATGAGACTTCTTTCCTTCTTGAGCATTTTTAGCAGTATAACTAACAACAAAACCACCACACATTCCAATACAATGAAAACCAGTTAATAATCCAACAACAAATAATAATCCAAAACTCATATTTTGACTTATCGTTGGTATTGTTATACTACCAACTAAATTTAATATAAAATATCCAATAATAAAAATCCCAATTATTGAAAAGATCCAACCTAAAGTTTTCTTATAAGATTTCTTCTTTTGGCTTTCATCTAAAATAAAGCAAGAATAATTCTTTTCTTCAATCTTTGACAAAATCTCATCAATGTTTGTTTTCTTATCATCAAACTCGACTTCACCAACTTCAGTAGAATAATCATATGTAACTTTTTTTACTCCTTTTACTTGCATCGCTTGCTTCTTAATAATTTTCTCACAACTATCACAAACAGCCCCTTCAGCTATAAAACCTTTCTTAACAATCATTTTCTACCCCATAACCTTCATCTCTGATTTTTGATTTTAAATGAAATTCATGCACTTCCTCTTCATTAAAATTAACAATTGCGCAACCATCTTTATAAGAAACATTTACTTCTTCAACTCCATTAATATCCTCTAAAGCATCACTAATTAACATTTCACAACTCTTACAATGCATTCCAGTAACTTTCATTTCAATTGTTTTCATTTGTTTTACCTCAAAAAACCACAAATGCAAGCTTTTATTAGAAATAAACTCCCGAAACAATAACAAAACTAAGCGCTAAAAAAGGAAAATATTAAGGATATAATGTTTATATCCTACTTTACAGACCCATCAATTCCAATGACTTCTTTAATAATAGGAATTGCTTTTCCTGATGCCTTAACTGCAGCCTCAACTGCATTAAACATACCAGAACAACATGGCACTTCCATTATTGCAACAGTAACAGATTTAATATTATTCTGTTTAAAAATCTCAGTAAACTTTTCTTGATAATTTTGAATATCATCTAATTTAGGACAGCCAACAGCTAAACTTTTCCCATGTAATAATTGACTATGAAAATTAGGGTTAGCAAATCCAACACAATCAGCAGCAATTAACAAATGCGAATTATCAAAAAAAGGCGCATGTGGTGGTAATAAATCTATTTGTACAGGCCATTGCCTTAATTCACTTGATTGTTCAACATCATTTTTTTCCTTTGGTTTAACTTCCCTCATTGCACTTCCAGGGCAACCACAAGGTAATTTATCTTCCATTTTCGCTTCCTCCAACTCAATTTTTATTCCCTTTTCTTTCAAATAATCAACTGCTTCTTCATAAAACTTCATTGCATTATGATCTTTCAAATGATTGATATGTGCCTTAATTGTATTTTCACCGGCAGGAACAATGTTTTCTTCCATTACTCTTCTTTCATCATAATCATCAGCTTCACGCTCAACTATCTTCATAGCCCCAGTTGGACAATGCCCAATACAGTTTCCTAAACCATCACAAAATAAATCACTAATAAGTCTTGCTTTACCATCAATTATTTGTAAAGCCCCTTCATGACAATTAGGAATACATTCACTACATCCAGTACATTTATCTTCATTAATTTCAATAATTTTTCTTTTCATTTCAACACCTTACCAGTTTTCATAAACCATAAATATAAATCAAGCTCACCTTGGCTCATTTCAAGTTTCTTTGCAAGCTTATCTAAAATTTTCTCAATTTCCCCGTATTTAACTCTATTCATTGTGGGAATTTTTTCTAGCAATAAATTCTCTTTCAATAAATTAAGAACATGCTTATCTAAAATTGCATAATCAAAATACCCAACATTTCGTAAAAAATGAGAACTTTCTTTATACCCTAAACCTTTAATATTTTTTACAAGCCATTCTCTTTTTCCTACCTTCTTCTCAATAATTGACTTGATATCTTTATACTTATTTGCTAAGGAAATATAGTGAGCTCGCTTATTATAAAATCGATATTTAGCTTTCTTTAATCTTTTAGCTAGCTCTTCTTCATCTTTAAAAATTGTAAAACCATCATATCCTAATTCATTTTGAACTTTAATTCCAAGTTCAGCAGAAGTATTAGCAGTAAGTAAACAAAAGCACAATTCAGAAAACCAATCTTCATTAGTTCTAAATTGTGTTAACCTTTTGTCTACTTCTTGCTTTAAAGTACTGTTTCGTAACCGATTAATTTCAAAAAATAATTTATTCACTTTTCCATAATCCGTGAAGATTACATAGTGCCCTAGCTTTAAGCCCGTCAGTTTTTACTAAGCAGCAAAACTCAGCTTGTGGTGAATCGCCAGGCTTAAGCCTTTTCCCAATTACAATACCATCTTCAGACACTAATTGAATTAAATGAATATAATGCTCTTCAGTCATTGGATGTGGTATTGACCCTACCTTAACTAAAACTCCTCCTTCACTTTTTTCAATTATTGGAACGTGTTTTTCTAGCCCCTCATCTCCACTCTTTTCAGTAAGTAAAGCCATCTCTTGGCCACAACAGACAATATTTGGAGAATGTGCTTCAATTACAGACGCAACATTTCCGCAAAGTTCACATCTATAAATTCCATTTTCTTCTGCCATTCTTTATTCCTCACAGCAGCAACTTTCTTCGTCACATAAACAATCAGGTGCATAATAATCCTGTGGGTGTTTACATGATGGACAAACATTAGGTGCATCAGTTCCTTTATGGATATAACCACATTTCAAACACTTCCAATTAACTGGTTTATGTCTTTTGAAAACTTTACCTGCTTTTACTAATTTCAATAATTGCTTATATCTAGCTTCATGTTCTGCTTCAACCTTAGCAATTTGCTTAAACAATTCAGCTGCGTCCGTATTTCCTTCTTCGTCAGCTTCTTTAGCAAATTGAGGATACATGGACTCAGTTTCAAACTTTTCACCATCAATTGCAGCTTGCAAATTCTCTTCAGTTGTACCAATTCCTTTTAACAACTTAAATTCATCTTTAGCATGTTGCATTTCATTAATTGCAGTTTCTTCAAATACATCTG
>Ga0233437_1001922_pt1 | contig 34616 bp, 27 predicted proteins | sample SI_122_August201_FD_182714 | JGI IMG/M metagenome (GOLD analysis project Ga0233437, IMG submission 182714) | Seawater microbial communities from Saanich Inlet, British Columbia, Canada - SI_122_August2016_200_MG | ecosystem: Environmental > Aquatic > Marine > Inlet | place: Canada: British... | reverse complement strand
CCATATTTTCGACAACTTCCATCTGGCATGAGGGGACCGGTTGATGATGGCCCTCGATTTCAACAAAACAGAGCCGGCAGGAAGCGGGGGGATGCTCCAGCGTGTCCAGGTAGCAGAGGTTGGGAATGTATATCTCATGTTCAAGGCAGGTTTTGAGCAGATTGGTCCTTTCCTTTACTTGAATTTCTTTGTTATCCACAACAATTGTGATCATGAGGTTACTCTATCAGTTCTTAGCTGTTAGCCTAAACGCTTACTCCGCCGGTCGTTCCACAACCGGCGCCAGGTTCGGCGGCGACACCTTCACAACCGCATCATACTCCGGGGGGCAGGCGGTCACACATTCACCACACTTGACACAGAGGGTTTGATCGACCCCTTTTTTTCGATTGCGGGTGGTGAAAATAGCTTCCACGGGGCAACAGCCCACGCACGCGTCGCAACCCCGGGCACACTTGTCCAGATCAATGTAAAAAGCCGTTAAATCACGGCACATGCAGGCCGGGCACCGCTTTTCCTTGATGTGGGCTTCATATTCGTCTCGAAAATATTTCAACGACGTCAGCACCGGATTGGGGGCCGTTTTTCCCAGGCCGCATAGAGACCCGGCCTTGATGTCTTCACTGAGGGTTTCCAGGATTTCCAGGTCTCCCTCGCGCCCCTCCCCCTTGGTGATGCGAACCAGAATTTCCAGCAGATGGTGGGTACCGATCCGGCAGAAGGTACATTTTCCGCAGGATTCCTTCTGGGTGAAATCCAGAAAATACCGGGCCACATCCACCATGCAGGTGTCTTCATCCATGACCACCATGCCGCCGGAACCCATCATGGCCCCGGCTTCGATCAGGGAGTCGAAATCAATGGGGGTATCCAGGAAGTCCGATGGCAGACACCCCCCGGAAGGTCCTCCGATTTGAACGGCTTTGAACGCCTTTTTATTGGGAATACCGCCGCAGGTATCGAAAACCAGGGTACGCAGGTCCACCCCCATGGGGATTTCCACCAGGCCCGCATGTCGCACATTGCCCACCACGGAAAAGATGGCGGTGCCCGGGCTTTTTTCCGTTCCGATTTCCCGAAACCGCTCGGCCCCTCGGGCCATCAGGGAAGGAACCGTTGCAAAAGTCTTTACATTGTTGATAACCGTGGGTTGTCCCCAAAGCCCTTTTTGAACCGGGAAAGGGGGACGGTAGGTGGGCATGCCGCGACGGCCTTCCATGGATTGAATAAGGGCTGTTTCCTCGCCGCACACAAAAGCCCCGGAACCCTGAAAAACCTCAATTTTCAGACTGAGCGGGCTACCCAGGATATGATTTCCCAGAAGTCCTGTTTCCTCGGCCTGAAAAATGGCCCGGGTGACCATTTTGACCGCAAGGGGATATTCCGCCCTCACATACACAATGGCATGTTGGGCCCCCACCGCATGGGCGCAGATCATGATCCCTTCCAGCACCTGATGGGGGTTGCTTTCCAATATGGTCCGGTCCATGTAAGCTCCGGGATCCCCCTCGTCCGCATTGCAGATGACGGTTTTTTCTTTGCCTTCTGCCCTCTTAAACACTGACGCTGCCAGCGCCCATTTAAGTCCTGTGGGAAAGCCCGCACCACCACGGCCCCGCAGGCCCGCCGCCTTAACTTCTTCGATGATTATTTCCGGTGAAGATTGAAGGGCCTTGACCAGGGCGCTATACCCACCGAAGCTCACATAATCCTCGATCTCTTCCGGGTCCACCTGACCGCATTTTTCCATGACCAGGCGTTTTTCCATATTGAACCGTGGAAAATCCCATACCTGGGGAATCATGTCGTTTTCAACCATGGCCCCCATGAGATATTCAAAAAGCGGGTCCCCTTTTTCCAAAAAGGATTTTACCAGCATCCGGGCTTTTCCCGGAGTTACCTGATGGTACAGGATGGCAGGGAAACCCGGATTTTCAATGATGACCACCGGTTCCGCATAGCAATGTCCGATGCAGCCCACCGAATGGATGCGGGCCTCCATATTCCGCTCAGCCAGTGCCTCCTCAAAGGCCGCTTTGGTCTCCAGCGCCCCGGAAGCAATGCCGCAGGTGGCCATGCCGATGTGGATCACGGGACTGGAAGCATTTTCCAGAGTTTTCCGCTTTGCCAGAGCTTTTTCGCGAATGGGGGTAAAGGCCTCTTCCGGATTTGCTTTATTGTTAGGAGCCATTTTTTTGATTTCCCCGGGCCCGCTTTTCCCGCGCCTGTTTCTCCTTTTCGATCTGAAATCCCAGGATCAGCCCTTCCACTTTACTGGGGGCCACATGACCGTGAGCCGTTTCATCCACAATCACCACCGGGGCCAGGGCACAGCACCCCACGCAGGCCACCCGTTCAATGCTGAATTCCCGGTCCGGGGTGGTTTCACCATGACCGATTCCCAGTTTTCGTTCGAAATTTTCCAGAATGATGTCGCCTCCCCGCACATGGCAGGCGGTACCCAGGCACACTTTCATGTGGTGTTTTCCCGGCGGGTGAAATCGGAACTGGTTATAGAAGGTGGCTACGCCATATACTTCGCACAGGGCCAATTCAAGAGCATCGGCCACCAATTGAATGGCATCGGGCAACAGGTAGGCATGCCGTTCCTGGATCATCTGAAGCATGGGGATCAGGTTTTTTCTCTCTTTTTCAAACCCTTGAAGCCGGCCCTCAATATCCACCAGCATGGCCGCTTCCCGGGCACGAATATCGTCATCCACAAATATTTCCTCAAATATTTTCCATGGCGCCCAGCGCCCCGTGGAGCCGGTCCCGAAGCAGAAAACAGAGGCTTTCCATCATTCTGAATCCCATTTTATGGTTGCCCACCATGATTTCTCTCAGCTCCGTTCCCTTGATGCTCACCACCGTTGTGGGTTTCCGGCAGACGGCTGAACTCATAAGGGTGTGGGGCTGGCCCAACAGGGTCGACCAGCATCCCATGACCCGCCCTTTCCCCAGAAGTCCGATCACGGCGTTTCCCTTCCGGGTTCCGAGATCCATGGACCGTTCCAGAGAGACGTGTCCTTCTGCGATCACGTGAATATATTCGCCGAAATCCCCTTGGGAGAAAACATATTCCCCCGGTTCATAATCTCGCACCTGGCACAGCGTGATGATGTTCTTGATGCTGGGCTCTTCAAGACCCTTGAAGAATTCGCACCCCTCCAGGACTTCTTTGATTTTATTGCGATCCATTTTCACCTCCTCAGGTTTTATTATTTGGCGTAAGTTACCGAAGGGAAGAGTTTGCCATCCGTATGGGGCAGAAACAGGGCTGCAATATATTCGTCGGTAAAGGGCTGATGGGTGGAGAGTTCGATATTGGTCATGGACCTTGATATGTTCAGGCAGGTTTCAAAGGCACTCTCTGAAAGTAGACAGGCCCGTGCCCCCGTAAGGGAACTGTTGCCGATGAATTTGATTTTCTCCAGTGGTATATCCGGCAGAAGCCCTATGGCCACCGACTTTGGGATGTTGAGGAAGCTGCCGAACCCCCCGGCCACATACAGGGTGTCGATGGTGTCGAATCCCAACCCGATATAATCCATGAGGGATTTAATGGCTGCAAACACCGCACCTTTGCTCTTGATGAGATTGTCGATATCCGGTTCGGTGATGACCACATGGGCCGCGGTTTCCGTTTCATGGGCGTAAGCAATGATGTACTCGGGAATACCGTCTTCAATTTTCAGCCGACCGTCTTCACGTTCCTGGTTAAACTTGCCGTCCTGGCCGATGATGTTGTTTCGCACCAGCTCATAAATGCAGTCGATGAGCCCGGAACCACAGATCCCACGGGGCTTCTTGTTGCGAATGGTTTCATAGTGAAGTTCTCCGTCTTCGATGACCACTTTTTCTATGGCGCCGTCGGTGGCCCGCATGCCGCACCGGGTCCCCCCCCCTTCAAAGGCCGGGCCAGCGGAAGCCGAGCAGCACACCAGCCAGTCCCGGTTGCCGATGGCGATTTCACCGTTGGTGCCGATGTCAATGAGGCACTTGACCGCTTCATGTTCTGATATGCCGCTTGCCAGAACACCCGCCACGATGTCTCCCCCAACATAAGAGGCGACACAGGGCATGACTTCCAGTATCCCCCGGGGGTTGATGTGAATGCCGATCTCGGACGCGCGGATTTGGGGGAATTCGTCGGTGGTGGGCACATAGGGATCCAGGCGGATGGAGCAGGGGGTCAACCCCAGGAGCAGGTGGCTCATGGTGGTGTTGCCGGCTGCCACAATGACGTCGATTTTTTCACGGGAAATACCCCGCTTTTTGACAAGTTTTGCGATCAGGGTATTGATGTTTTTAACCACCGCCTGTTGAACCGGATCCAGGCCCCCTTTGCCGCAGGCAAATATGACGCGGGAAATCACGTCCTCGCCAAAACTGGCCTGCTTGTTGTGGCACCCCTCCACATCCAGTACATCGCCGGTGTTCAAATCCAGCAACTGGGCCACCACGGTGGTGGTACCCACATCCACGGCAAGACCGTAATGGGACTGGGCCGTATCAAAGGGTTCAATTCGCTGAATTCGATAGTTTTCCCCATGTCTGGCCACCGTCACCGTCACCTTCCAGTTGTTTTCACGCAGCTTTGTGGAAAGGGTCTGAAGGCAGTCCAGTGGAATATCAAAGGTATGCCATCCCAGCTCTTTTCTGAGTTCCCTGGTGATCCGTTCCACATCCGGCACATTGTCTTCCATGGTGGGTGCTGCAAGGGCCAGATAATATTTTTTGACGAGGGGGTTGAGTTCCATTTTTTCTGTGGCCCGGCTTTCACCGCCGGTCATGATTTTGGACGCATCCACACGAGATTCGGCCGGAATGATGATTTCCAGATCATCATGGATTTCTGTCTGGCAAGCCAGCACGTACCCTTTCATGATTTGATCCTGCGAGAAAAAACCCTTTGCATGTTCTTCGGCATGGGCCCGACCCTTTGTCACCTGCACACGGCACTTGCCGCAGACCCCTTCGCCACCGCAGAGATTGGTGATAAACACATCGGCTTGCTGGGCCGCTTCCGCGATTGATGTGTCATTCGCCACGTCGACGGACCGATCTGCGGGCAAAAAACGAATTGTGTGGTTACCCATTAGCGTTTCTCCGGTATTTTATGCCGTAAACAATTGTAATTGAAGAATATGGCCCATTATATACAACAAACAAACCTTGAATGTGAAGGAAAAAGCAATATTCCCCGGAACCGGTTGACAAGGAAATCGCCTGCACGTATGTTTCCTAGGGTTGCCTGTGCCGGCATGACAAAATTTGTATTCAAGCTCATATGAGCAGGAGGAAATATGTCCATGGATTATCTCTCATTTTCCGGGAACCGACAGAAAGCGGCAGTTTTCGCGGCGTCTCTTATCTTCTGTTTTCTTTTTCTGGTTGTAACGCCCGCGCCAAGTTGGTCCGCAGAGGCGCAAGGGGTCGAACAAACGGTTTTGCCCCCCATGGACGGATTACCTGACCTGACGGTGCCGGCATTGGAGGAACGGATTCGGATTGCCAAAGCGGCACCCAAGCTTTCACCCGAATCCAAAGAGCGGATTGTCACGTTTTATCAAAAAGCCATCGATTCGCTTATGCGCCGTGAAAAAGCCATGGCACGGGTGTCTGAGTACGCCGCGACCCTCAAGGAACTGCCCCATCCGAAGGATTTGCCCCGTGGGCAGGTGAAGCCGGTTCGGACTGCCGCCGTGGAAGAACGGGCCAAGGCCATGGCCCTGGTGGAGATCGAGGGGGAAATTGCCGGTCTGCATGTTCAACTGGCAGAGGCCCAGACCCAGCTCGAAAGCAAACAACAGAAGCTGCAGGATTTGCTCACACGTCCGGCCCAGTTACGTCGGAGCATTGCTCAGTATGAACAGACCCTGTCCGAGCTGCAGGAAAAACTGGCCCGACCCAAGCCCGAAGATGAATTGCCCCGATTGATCCGCGCCAGGAGAACCAGTCTTCGAGCGCAACAGTCCGCCCTGGAAGCCCAGCTCAAGGTGGCGGATCGGGAGGTGGTCATTTCCAAGCGGGAAATGGCCGTCACCCAGAACCAGCAGGCCCTGTTCACCCGAAAAGTCCACCGGCTGGAAACCCTGATCAAGACCTGGGAATCGGTGCGGGAGCACCGACAGAGCGATGTGGGTTACATTGAGATGCGCCAGAACCAGGAATCCCTGAGACAAATGGCTTTGGAAAACTGGCCCAAGGCTGGGGCTTTCCTGAAAGAACTGGGGGAGCAGAACCTGGCACTGTCTGAAACCCTCATCCAACTGGATACCCGGGAACAAGAGGCGGACAAAACCGCCAAGTTGCTGGAAACCCGTCTGAATCAGACCCAGAAGGATTTTGAACTCACCGGTCGGCGGGTCAAGATGATGGGCCTTACCCGAAAAGCCGCCCAGTGGCTTCAGTCCCGGCGGGAAACCCTTAGGAAAAGCCGGGCGAACCCGAGGGTGGCGTCTCAACGCCGCAATGAGATTCTCAGGGTCAGCCTGGCCAGTGACGAGATGATTCAGGAACGCCAGGACTATCTGGTCTTAAAAAACAAAATTTATGATCAACTCGACAACCTGGAACCCTCCCTTTCCCCCAAGCAGAACGAAGTGCTCACCATGCAGGCGTTTCTCCTTTTGGAAAGCAAGCGAAGACTTTTTGAAGAGACCGGAAAATCGTATATTAATTATTTGAAAAAACTGAATGCTCAGGAGACGGCCCAGAAAAAACTGGATATCTTGGCCGAGGAATACAGGGATTTCATCAACGAGCGTCTTTTGTGGACCCAGAGTGTTGATCTGATTTCCCCTTCCGATGCAATCGTTTCAGAAAAAGTGATTTCCTGGCTGTTCAGCCCTGCCAACTGGCGGAAATTTTTTCGGGATCTGGGGCTGTCTGTGGGAAGCCGTCCCGCCATCTGGGGTCTCCTGGTGCTGGGGCTTCTGATGGTCATTTTTTCAAAGCCCCGAATCAGACGGAACATCAAGTCCCATGGGGAAAAATCATCCACGGAGGGGATGGGTGGAACCCTGGTTCTGATGCTTTGGATCGTTATTCAAACTGCCGGTATCCCGATCATCCTCTATCTGGCGGCCATTCATTTAAGAGCGCTCCCCACGGGGGACTATTTTACCCGGGCGGTCTGTTCCGGGCTTGCTGTTACCCTGGTAGCCGTTATCTTCCTCAAGCTGACGGTGCAACTCTGCAGGAAGGGGGGCCTGGGAAGGAGCCATTTTTTATGGAATGAACCGGTTTGCGGTTCCATGGTCCGTTCGGCCCGGACCCTTCTGCTCCTGTTTGTCCCGCTGTTGTTTTTTGCGGTCATGATCCAAAACGGTCCCCAGGCCCAAGGGTTTCGAAGCTCTCTGGGTCGGTTGCTGTTCCTGTTGTCCATGGTTCCCATGCTCCTGGTTTTGTGGCGGTCCATTGGTAAATCAAGCCCCCTGGCGAAAGCCGTGCGCGAAGGACGTCCGGACCGCTGGCTCAGCAAATATCTTCCCTTCTGGTCAACCCTTGTCCTTCTCTGCCCCGTGGCGCTCATGGTCCTGACGATCCTGGGTTATTATTTCACGGCCTATCAGCTGGCCTGGAGCCTGACTGAGATGGCCTGGCTGGTGCTGGTGCTGGTGCTGGTCAATGCCATCATGCTCCGAGGATTGCGAGCGGCCCAGGCAAAACTGGCTCTCCAGAAAGCCGTGCGGGAACAGGAGGAAGCCGCCAGAAAAGCCCGTGAAGCCAATGAGGACCCGGAAGAAAGCATTCAGTCAACACCACAGATTTCAGCGCCGGCCCTGGACCTTCAGGAAATCAACGAACAGACATCCATGCTCATCCGTTCCGTGACCCTCGTGGTCGGTTTCATAGGGCTCTGGTTCATCTGGGCCGATGTGTTCCCCGCCTTCCGTTTCCTGGACAATGTGGCCCTTTGGACCCAGGAGATCGGTGTGGACAAGGCCGGAACGCCCATCTTAAAATCCATTACCCTGCTAAATGTGATCATCGCTGTCATCATTTTTGTCGCTACGTATATCGCGGTGAAATCGGGGACCGCTTTGCTGGAAATTCTCTTGGCTAAAAGTTCCAAGCTGGATGCGGGCAGCCAGCAGTCTTTCGGCCTCATATTCCAGTATGCCATTTTTATGGTGGGCTTGTTTGCGGGGTTGAACGCCCTCGGCATCGGCTGGAAACAGTTTCAATGGCTGGCCGCGGCCATGACGGTGGGTTTAAGTTTCGGGCTGAAGGATATTTTTGCCAATTTCGTATCGGGGATCATCATTTTGTTTGAGCGCCCCATTCGGCTGGGAGATACGGTGACGGTGGCCGGTTCCTCCGGTAAGGTGTCAAGGATCCGTATCCGTTCCACCACCATCACCGACTGGGACCGGCGTGAGTTGATTGTTCCCAACCAGGCCTTCCTCTCTGAAAAGATCACCAACTGGTCGCTGTCCGACAAGGTCAGGCGGGTGGTCATTGATGTGGGCATCGGTTACGGTTCCGATGCAAAAAAAGCCGAAGAACTGCTGCTCAAAATTGCCAAGGAAGACAGGCTGGTTTTGGACAATCCAGGTCCCAGCGTGTATTTTGAAGGGTTTGGGGCCGACTCACTGGATTTCAAGTTGCGCGTGTTTGTCCCCCTTTCAGATGCCATTAAAGTACAGAACCAGATTCGGCACCGGATTAATCAGATGTTCCAGGAAGCCGGCATCGAAATCCCATTCGCCCAGCGGGATGTGCACATGGATACGGGTTCCGGTCCATTGGATATTCGCCTGTTGAATGATGGTGTAGGTGCGGCCCCCTGTGGCCGCCCTGGTAACGGATAAACGGACAAGCGGGCAACCACAGGGGGATTGCCCCTGCGTGATTTCGGGCGTTTTACATGAAAGAAATATGGATTATCGGGGCCGGCCGTTTCGGGCGCATGGCGGCTGATGGTTTAACCGGTAAAATCAAAAATTTGCATCTTGTGTTGGTGGACCTGGAAGCGGAAAAACTTCATGAGGCCAGAGGTCCCGGAAGAACCCTCGTCAAAGCTGACGGGGCCGCTTACCTTGCAGAACATTTGCCGAAAGGGGAAGAACGACACCCCGACTGGATCGTTCCGGCGGTTCCCATTCACTTGGCGGCGGAGTGGCGCCTGCTGGATCAAGGAAACAAAAACCTGCAACGGATTCCCATTCCCACTGAAATGGATTCCCTTCTGCCCCATCCTCTGCGAGCGGAGGACGGCAATATATTCGTGAGCCATGCGGATTTTCTCTGCCCGGACGATTGTGCCGAGCCCCGCAATACCTGTACCTTCACCGGAAAGCCCCGAAAACAGAATATGTTTGAACTCCTTAGAGATATTCAGTTTCCCCCATGGGAAAGCCTGGTGATCCGCAGCCATCAACTGGGTCCCGGAGTCGGCGGATATCGTACGCAAGAACTTTTTGACCTGGCCGACAGAATCGAAAAGACCCGCGGTCCCATCCTGCTCAGCACCGCATGCCGATGCCATGGGGTCATGACGGGTCTTCAAGCTTGATGACGTCGTAAAAAGTCCCATCTATAGCGAAAATCGGACTTTTTACGGGACCAGCCTTATGGGATTTCTAAAGATATTGCCTGGCATACCGTCGCACCCCATGGCCGTCGAGGACGTGAAACTGTCGGATTTTTTTGAGCGTTACCGGAGAAAAGGTCCCCAGGGGTAGATAAATGATCTTTTTCCCTAAGCCGGCCGCCATGCTCTGGCACCAGCCGGAAGGGGGATCGGCGGCCAGGTAGACCACGTGTTTTTCGAGGCTGTAATCGAGCGCGGCCATGAGCAGTCTTTCGGGCTTGTTCCGGGCCACGCCAAAAAAAGGATCCCGCCAGATATCGTAGACCCGAAGGGGCGGGTAACTCAGCATGAAGCCGCCGTACTGGCACCTGGAAATTCCCGGGCCGTCCATGATCTCACCTGCCGGCGTGCTGTAAAAAGCCATATCCGATTCCTGGCTGTGCTCCCCCAGCCAGGTGACGCACCAGGGAAAATTCTCTTCTCCCTTATCAGAGAAGTCAGGGTCAAAAATGACCACCACGGAACCCACCTTTCCTTTGAGGGGTCGCTCCGCCTTCACGTAGAGGTTGCCGCTGGACCATTCCCGAATGGTTTCCCGGATGTCGATGCCGCCCTGCAGGGAACAGGAAAAAGGCTCAATGCGAACATTTTCCTCACGCTTGATCTCAAGGGCTTTCTTTTGTAGATAATGACCATACCCTTCAACGGCCACATCTTCAGGCGGGTAGGAACAGATGGCATTGCCGTTAAATTCATTCTTCCATTTTTCAGGGTCGCGTTTTTTCCGTTTTTCTTTGGTCGGCACCGGAACAAGACGCCTGCGCATGGTCTTGAACTGACGGTGAAACCGGATCCTTTTTTGATCCAGAAACAAATCTTCTCCCCTGAGTCGGAGTACACTCATCCCGGGGTTTTCCGTCTGCCAGGGATAATCGCTCCCCAGGTCCCACACTTCATAGGCAAAATTGTCATCCACGGCCCCCCGTGAGGCCACAATGAGCTGGTAAAAATCGGGCGCCAGCTTGTGATTCAAAAGCGCGTAGTTTCGGGCGAATCTGTTGAGGATTCTTAACTGTATCCGGGACACTTTTTCCTTGCTGTTTTTCCAGTATCCTTTTTGTGCCGCCTTGAGTAAGGCCATCTGCATTTGAAGTCGATCCGGCATGTCACTTTCCGCGCGATGCCGTTCGTAGGTCGCTTGCAAAAAAGGCATTTCCCCCATGATTTCTCGGCTCGATTCCCGATGCAAATGGGCCAGCCCCACCTTTTCACGAACCCGTCGGCCAATGACAAGTGCCTGGGGATGGTCCAGTATCTCCAGGATTCCGTTTACATGGCTTAGACCGCAGACGAAAAGGACTTTTTCTCCGGATCTGTCCAGTTCCTGCAGGTGATAGGCCATGGTTTTTTCCCGAAGGGTGTCCTCGGCCAGGGGTTTAGGATTTCGGTGGATCTCCATGAAGGCGCGGCAGTAGGCATCATGCCCGATGCGGGTAATGGCGTAGGAATCCGGCATGGGCGTATGATCATAGGCGTAGCTTTCCGTATCCCGGTCAACAAAATGAAGGGGTAAGTTTTGGGTAAGGGCCAGGCGCACCGCTTCTACCTGACCGTCACAAGGTTCCAGGGGAAGGTAGACAAATGCACCGTCACCTCCCTCATAGTGCACCACCGACAACAGGGGAAGTCGTTTGACCCCCTGAATGATTCGGGACTTCAGGGTAGACGGGTATTCGACGGCCACATGGTTCGGCCGAAACGATTCAAATACGCGTCGCACCACCCGGGCGAACTCCATCCGGTTGTGCAGGATGGGGACCATCCGGATGTTGTGCCACCTGATTTCAGCGGTCTTGTTCAATGCGGTCCACCAGTTCGGCAAAATAATCGGCGGCAGGCGCATCCAGAACCATTGACGCTGCTTCTTTCAGGTATCGGACAACCCTTTCCGACGGATCCGCAGGATGCGGCCCGCTCCCGTTTGAAAGCCTTTTTAAGGCGTATCGCGCCATATTGATCCCGTCCCTTACGGAATACCGCTCATCGGCCCGATGGGCCGCCTGAAGAAATGTCACCACATAATTGAGGACTTCCTCATCTGCAAACGGCAGGTTGCTTTGAAGAATCAATTTTTCCTCATCTTTTTCCGGAAAATCGATATGAATCTGGGGCTGAAGCCGGGAATGGATATACTCCGGCAGTTCAAAAGTGCTGGCGTCGTCGTTCATGGTGGTGCAGAGGCGAAAATCGGGATGGGCTTTGATCTTGATGCCCGCCACGATGGACTCCACATATCGCCGGCTGTCCAGAAGAGGCGCCAGAGACGCCCAGCTTTTTTCACTCATGCGGTTTCCTTCATCGATGATGGCAATACCCCCCTTGATCATGGCCGAAACAACGGGGCTTGCCACATACTTGATTTTCCCTTGTTCGGAAATGACCGGTGTGACAATTAAATCCTCGGGCCGGGTATCCATGGTGGATTGAAAAAGATAGACTGATCGGTTCAAGGATTTTCCCGCATGGTAGGCCAGGGTGGTTTTTCCCACACCCGGTTTGCCCACCAGCCTTGGGCTCAGTGGCAGATCTTCTTTATCGATAACCAACCAGGCCGCCAGTACCTGGGTGACCAGTTCCGTTTGACCGACCCAACGCATGGGGACCCGATCGGGTTCACTGAGGTGTAACGCCACCCCGTCAATCATCACTTGTTCCATAATGGTCTCAGACCTCCTCGTTTCGAATTGTGCATCCTATTATATTTCATTTTTTTTTGCAAAGGGGGTACATCTGTGATAAACATATTTGAATGAAATCAAATCGATGGGATGATCATTATACAGAAAAGGCCAGAGAGGAAAAATGGCTCGCGCGCTCCGTATACAAACTTCAGGAAATAGATAGCAAATTCAAACTGATTCATACAAGAGACCGGGTGCTGGATCTGGGGTGTTTTCCGGGCTCATGGTCCCAATACGCCATGGGGAAGGTGGGGAAACAAGGGGATGTGGTGGGAATCGACCTGCACGCACCCAAAGCGTTTAATCCGCCCAATTTCAGGTGCATTAAAGGGGATATTGAAACCATTGAGGTGGAATGGCTGGCCATGGAAATTCAGCCCAGGAATGTGGTATTGAGTGATCTGGCGCCGCCCACCACGGGCATTCGGGACACCGACGTGAGCAGATCCATGTTTCTGGCGGAAAAGGCTGCCCAAATTGCCCAGGCACTTCTGAAAAACAAAGGGCATTTTGTATGCAAGATTTTTGAGGGCGAAGAACTTAAAAGCTTCAAATCAAAAATCTCGCCTTCTTTCAAGCAGCTCCGGCTCTTCAGACCGAAAGCCACCCGAAAGCGGAGCCGGGAGGTATATCTTGTGGGAACGGGCTTTATTTCGAATTAACAGTCCATTTGATCATCGTTCATCAATGGGCAATATGGAGGAAAACACTTATGTCCGGTCATTCAAAATGGAGTACCATCAAGCATAAAAAGGGTGCGGCGGATGCCAAGAGAGGGAAAATATTTACCAAACTCATCAAGGAAATCACCGTGGCCGCCCGTATGGGAGGCGGTGATCCCGAGGGGAACCCCAGGCTCCGAACCGCCATCAGCGCCGCAAGAGCGGAGAATATGCCCAAGGATAATATTGAAAGGGGCATCAAGAAAGGGACCGGTGAACTGGAAGGGGTGGCCTACGAAGAGGCCAGCTACGATGGTTACGGGCCGGGCGGCGCGGCGGTACTGGTGGATTGTCTGACGGACAACAAAAACAGATCGGTGGCCGACATCAAGCACCTTTTTGAGCGATACGGCGGCAATCTCGGTGAACCGGGATGTGTGACCTGGATTTTTGAGCAGCGGGGCCTGGTGGTTTTGGAAAAGGACAAAGTGGATGAAGATCAGCTCATTGATCTGGCTCTTGAAGCGGGCGCAGAGGATGTTATAGAAGAAGAGACGGAATTTGAGGTGGTGACGGCCCCGACTGATTTCGAGGCGGTGAAAAAAGCCATTGATGACGCGGGTCTTCCCTACACCCTGGCCGAGGTCACAAAAATACCTAAGAACACGATTAAAATAGAGGGCAAGAAGGCTCAGCAGATGATCAACCTGATGCAGGCTCTGGAAGACCATGATGATGTCAACCATGTGTACGCCAATTTTGACATTGCCGACGACGTAATGGAGGCGATGGGCTGATGCGGGTGCTGGGTGTGGATCCCGGCTCAAGGATCACCGGTTACGGCCTGCTGGAGGAGCAGAACCGTGAGATCTCCTTCATTGAGGCAGGTCTCATCAGGCCGCCTGGAAAAATGCCTTTTTCTCAGAAAATTCACAAAATTTTTCAAGGGCTCGTGGAAATCCTTGACCGCTGCGCGCCGGATGCGGTGGCAGTTGAAGACCTGTTCTATGCCAAAAACGCCAGAAGTTCCCTCAAACTGGGACACGCCCGCGGTGCCGCCCTGATTGCCGCAGGCCAGCATAACATCCCGGTCTTTGAATACACACCACTGGAAATCAAGAAATCGGTGGTGGGATACGGCAGGGCTGACAAAGAGCAGGTTCGATCCATGGTTAATATCATGCTGCGGCTCAAAAAGCAGGTACCCCTGGATGCTTCCGATGCCCTGGCAGCAGCCATCTGCCATGTCAACAGTTCCAGATTGAGAACGCTCACACAAAAATCCTTGGGAAAATGAACACATGATCTCACATTTGAGCGGCACCCTGTTTGAAAAAACAACCCAGTCCATCATCATCGAAGTGGGCGGTGTGGGTTATGAGGTCTTTGTTCCCCTGTCCACCTTTTACGCCCTTCCCGAAAAACAGGCACCGGTCAGTTTGCATATCCACACCCATGTCAGGGAGGATGCGCTGGTGCTGTTTGGATTTTTCACCAGACTTGAGAAAAGCCTGTTTTTGATGCTGGTGTCCGTCTCAGGCATCGGTCCCAAACTTTCGGCCAATACCCTTTCCGGTATGGGTGCGGAAGAGCTCCTGCGGGCCATTGCCTCGGGGGATGCACATGGACTGCAGGCCATTCCGGGAATCGGCAAAAAAACAGCGGAGCGGATTGCGCTGGAACTCAAAGATCGTGCAGCCGCTTTTTCCGACGAAGCGGAAATGCCGCCCATCGAGACCCCGGGAACAGAAGCCGAACGAAGAATGGAAGATACACTCTCAGCCCTTTTAAACCTGGGCTATTCGGTCAAAATGGCTAAGGCCGCCATTGAAAAGGCCAAAATTCTTGTGAAGGATAAAACCCTCGAGGGTCTGATTAAGGAGAGCCTCAAAATTCTGTCTTAGGGCCTTAAACCTGAATATTATGGAAGATCTCATCACAGACCCGGTTCTCCAGCCTGAGGAAGTGCCGGCGGAAATCAGCCTCAGGCCCAGAACACTTGCGGAGTATGTGGGTCAGGAGGACTTGAAACGGAACCTTAAAGTCTTTATTGCGGCCGCAATGGGGCGTTCGGAAGCCCTGGACCATGTCCTTTTTCACGGCAGTCCGGGTTTGGGAAAGACATCCCTTTCTCATATCATCGCAGGGGAACTTGAGGTGAACATCAGGAGCACTTCCGGCCCGGTGATCGAAAAACCGGGGGATCTCGCCGCCATTCTAACCAATCTTCAACCCAAAGATGTTCTGTTTATCGATGAAATACATCGCCTCAACCATGTGGTGGAAGAAATCCTGTATCCGGCCATGGAAGACTATGAACTGGATATCATCATCGGACAGGGGCCTTCGGCCCGAACCATGAAAATCCCCCTGCCTCCGTTTACTTTGGTGGGCGCTACCACACGGGCGGGGCTCCTGACGCCTCCGTTAAGAGATCGATTCGGCATGATTCTGCGTCTCGATTTCTACGAGCCTGAAGACCTTTACAAAATAGTTGTGCGGTCCGCCGGTCTCCTGGAGATTCCCATCAAGGATGAGGGTGCCCTCGAAATCGCCAAACGGGCCAGGGGAACGCCACGCATCGCCAACCGGCTATTGCGCCGGGTTCGCGACTTTGCAGAGGTGAAAGCGGATGGGGTTATCACACAAAAGGTGGCGAGCCGGGCCCTGGACATGTTGGAAGTGGATGATCAGGGGCTCGACAAGATGGACCGGTTTATCATGCATACCATCATCGATAAGTTTGACGGGGGACCCATCGGCTTGAGCAGTCTCTGCGCCGCCGTGGGGGAGGAAAAAGGCACCATCGAGGATGTCTATGAACCCTTCCTGATTCAAAGTGGGTATATCAAGCGGACCCCCCAGGGCCGGGTGGCCACGCGCCGGGCCTACCTTCACCTGCGCCTGGAAATCAGGGAAATCGCCAACCCGCGCCAGAGAAAGCTTTTTTAAGAATTTCGATCTGCATGTAAGATGTCGGTATTGAAAAAGAGAAGAAACGAGAAAGGCAAAAAATGCTTCAGCTTGCATCTGACGAAAATCTCAATAACAACATTTTACGCGGTCTTTTTCGCAAGAGGCCTGATTTTCTGATGGGTCCCAGGAAGGTGGGGCAATGGTGTCACCCTCTTGCATGGTGAATATTTTATTTGTATTTCGCACGCAAATCAGGCTCTTTTTGCATTCTGGTCCGCATGGAACTTAAAATGTGGCTTACCGCTGAATAGGTCATACCAAACAACCGTCCAGGCCGGCGTGTCAATGATCACCCTATCCATCTTTTCGCATCTCTTCCAGTTCTCTCTGACCGTAACCAAAGTCATATTGGCCCAAGAGCTCAGAAAGGCGTTCCTTCTTTTTCTGTTTCAGGAAATTCTCTATGGCAATAGTGACCGCCTCCTTTTTTGTCTTGACCTTGGCAATATTCAGGAGTTCAGACATGAGATCGTCCCGTATATCAAGTAAAGTCCTCATATAGCCCTCCAGTGATATATAATCTTTATTTGAATTTATATATAACAGTAGGCAGATTCCATGGCAACAATAATCTTCAGCCCTGGCACAGGCAAAAAGAGTAACTGCCTGATCCGGATGACATTTTTCAGGAAATCATAAAATCTGAAAACAGTTTGAACTTACGATTAATTTAAGCTCATTACGTCCCTTATTTTTTGGGACAATTCATTCATGTTAAATGGTTTTTGTATGAATGCGGAACAACCTCGTTTCAGAACCTCGGAAACCTCCCCATCAAGGCCGCATCCGCTTGAAATAAGAACCTTTATTTGGGGGTTCACTTCAATCAACCTGTCAAATGTTTCTCCGCCTCCCATGTCGGGCATTGCCATGTCCAGAATAACCATGTCAATCTGATGCCTTTTCTCCTCATAAATTTCCAAGGCGGATCTCCCGTCCAGGGCTGTCAAACAGAAATAGCCCATCTCTTCCAACATCTCCTTTCCAGTATCACTAATCAATTTTTCATCCTCCACGAAAAGGATGGCACCTTTTCCGGTGGCCATTGTTTTAGAAGAACGCTCCTCCATGGGAATCCTGCCCGCGGAGGCCGGAAAGAATATATTGAAAACAGTGCCATTTCCCACTTCGCTCTCAACCGTAATCATACCGTTATGCTCCCTGATGGTGCTATAAACAGTGGAAAGGCCCAGGCCCGTTCCCATGCCTCCCTTTTTTGTCGAGAAAAAGGGGTCAAATATCCTTCCCTGAGTTTTCTTGTCCATCCCTTGTCCAGTATCTCTAACGGATACCTTTACAAAACTGTGGCCGTTCATTCCCAAAGAATACGCAAAATTTTCATCAAAGGTGACATTTTGAGTTTCGAGGAATAGTTCCCCTCCCCCGGGCATGGCTTGTCTGGCATTTATGTAAAGGTTAAAAAACACTTGCTCCAGTTGGCCTTGGTCTACTTTGACAATCCAGATCCCTTTCTGGCTTTTTTGATGAATCAGAACATCTTTATTGGTTCGCCCAAACATTCCGGCACTCTTTTCAATAATTTTGTTTAGATCCGTCGGTTTGATCTCGCAATCTCTGCCTCTTCCGATTTCTATCAACTGGGCCGTGAGCTTTGAGCCGGATTTCACATATTCTTCAATTGTTTTAAGCCTGTCGCTGTCTCCATTATTAAACCCTTCCTTCAACATCAATAAAGAAATATTTCCCTGGATAGCCATCAGCAGATTGTTGAAGTTGTGGGCAATGCCACCGGCGAAGGTGTTCAATGCCTCCCTTTTTTTGGACTGAATACGTTGTGTTTCCGCCTGGCGTTTTTCGGTAACATCATCGAGTATAATGATCCAGGTAAAGGACTCTGGCGTTTTTAAGGGGAGCGTCTTTAACATCACCTTGCGCCCTCTAATATGCACCTGACATTTTCGATTACCCGGTTCAGATTCACCTGGATTCCTACAGGTGACCATAACGTTGGGTTTGTCGGTTTCGGAAAACAATTCGAAAAAATTTGTGCCAAGAACCCTGCTTTCGTGGGCACCGAAAAGAGAGAGGCCTGCTGGATTCACATAAATAATTCTCCCAGTTGAGACAATCTCTACAATCCCTTCATTCATCACTTCCATTATGGCTTCATAATGCTTTCCCGCATTCAGCAACTCATGGGTTATCATTCTTGGAATACTTTTTTCAGCACCGATCACTTCTCCGGCTGAGCATCTCAAGGCAGCTGCATCAGGATGTTCGAGAACTTCCCGGACCCGCCGCGCCATATGTTCAATGGGCCCTTTGGCGATACAGGCGTTGACCCCCAGCGCTTCAACATCAATCCGTTCTTCAGCAGCCGTGGCGGAAAGAATCACGAGGTAAGTACCCTTAAGCCGTTCCATTCCGCGTATGATTTTACATAGCTTTTTCCCGTGGATATTGGGTATTAGCAGGTCAACAAAAATAATATCCGGCGTCACTGTATCCAGAAGATCCAGAGCAAAAAGACCGTCTTCGGCTGTAAAGAGTTCATATCTATCACCTGGCAGCACATCTCTGTAAAATTCCAACATGAACGGATCGTTATCAACGACTAAAACTCTTTTATTCATTAGATTTCCTCCCCAAAAAAAATCCCTGCCCGATTCCGGCTCAGCGGCCTCTTGTCTGCTTATTAATAAGTGGGCGGGAAAGGCGTTGTTTGGAAAAAGCAACGAACGTGCCATCTGCCCGAGTATCATTGCTGAAAAGGGAAAAGAGGCGGTTTCTAACAAAAAAGCGGGAAAAGAGCGAAGGTGATGAAAAAAGAGGGCGCACAAATATGCCCAAAAAAAAGTGCATGTGCCCAATTTTCTGTGCATTGCCAAGAGAGTGAATCTAAAAAGAAGCAGAGTGGGAACCCAAGAACAAGGCCCCATCAGGTTTTTATCTGGAGGTCCTTTATTTTACCCAAGAGGGTGTTCCGGTGAATTCCCAGAATTTCCGCAGCCCGTTTTCGATTTCCGCCGACGCTTTCCATAATATTTCCGATGAATTTTCTCTCAAATTCATTGACTGCATTTTTCAGCTTCATTGGCTTGACCGCACCGGAAACAACATCCGGGGATGAAATATCATGAATGTCAATCACCTTCTTGCGTGTGATGGTGGCGAACCTTTCCACCAGGTTCTCAAGCTCCCTGACGTTCCCGGGCCAGCCATAGGCCATGAGAGAATTTAGGGCCTTCTCGGAAAATTCCTGGATTTCTCTTCCCGTTTTTCTTGAATAGAGCGCTAAAAAATGCTTTAAAAGCAAAGGGATATCGCTTTTTCTATCTCTCAGCGGGGGAAGATTCACCGGGAAAACATTCAGGCGGTAGAAGAGATCTTCGCGGAAATCCCCTTGGGATATGAGAGTTTGAAGGTTCTTGTTGGATGCGGCCACAAAACGGATGTCCACAGGGATAAGTTTTGGGTTGCCCAGTCTCTCAAATTCTTTTTCTTGAATGATCCTAAGCAGTTTGCCTTGCATGGTGAAATCAAGGGTATCGACATCATCCAGAAATACGGTTCCCTTGTCGGCGAGTTCAAATTTTCCCACCGTGGTACGGATAGCGCCGGTAAACGCTCCCTTGGAGTGCCCAAAGACTTCACTTTCCATGAGTGTTGAAGGGATTGCAGCACAATTCACCACCACAAAGGGATGGTTCTTTCGAGGGCTGATATTGTGAATCGCACGTGATACCAACTCTTTGCCCGTTCCGCTTTCCCCCTGAATCAGGACTGCCCCATCACTTTCAGCGATGGTGGATATGAAATCAAAAAGGTTCAGCATTTTTTCATCGTTGCCCACCATCTTTTCAAAGGGTTTATACCGCTCAAGCTCGCTTCTGAGGTAAGTGACCTCCCGAACTAGACGACCTTTTTCCAGGGCCCGACCGATGATGGTGAGAACATCATCCACGACAAATGGCTTGACGACATATTCGTATGCTCCCATTTTGATCGCTTTGACTGCTGTTTGAATCTCCTTGACAGCGGTTACCATGATGATTTCGGTGTTGGGCTCGATTTCCTTTAGCTTTCTGAGGAGTGAGATGCCATCCGTGTCGGGAAGGCGGATATCCATAAGAATCAGGTCGATGCGATTCTTTCTGAAGATAGCTATGGCCTCTTCCCCGTTAGCCGCCAGAAGAACATGATAGTCATCTTTCAAAACCATGCTAAAGGACTGCCGAACGCCATTTTCGTCGTCTACCACCAGAATGGTTGTTCTTTCACTCATCAGTTGCCTCGCCGTGCTTCCTTTTTCACTTTTCAGATGGAATAGAATAGTTTGAGAGTATTATACCTGAAAATTTACCAGAATTTTTGCCAAAATGCACAAGAAAACGTGCACTCCTGAAAATCATTCAAATAGCAGAAAAACCCTTCCCCTGGGAATCCGCCACTTCTTTCCGACTTTTTTTTATTGACATGGATCTGGCATGATTGTTGATAGGAGATTAGGGGCTATGGATGAACAGTCATATTTTTTAGTCGGGAGGATTGGTTATGAAAATGGACCTGAGTCGCTTTCTGCAGTCTAAATTCAATATGTTTCTCTATTCGGTGTTCGGCTGGAGCACGGCCAGAGTATTGGTCTTCTTCTTTGGAAGACTCTATTTCTATTTCAATAAAGAGGAAAGGCAGCGCATTGAACATGCCGTGCGGGAAAGCATGGCCCCTGGAAAAAGGAAAAGCGACCTGAGAAAACTCACGAAAAACGTATTCAAAGGAATCTATTCCCATTACTATGAAAAGCTTTTCATTGCCTATGAAAAACCCGAAAAGGCGATCCGTTTTATGAACCGGAATATCGCCGATAAGGATTTGCACAAATTGAGAGCGCTTCTGGAAAAGGGGAGGGGCGTCGTCCTTGTAACCGGCCACTACGGCGCCATTGAGTACATACCCACTCTTCTTGCCGCGAAAGGTTTCGATGTTTCCATGATCGCCAAATTCAAAACTCCCCAACTTAAACGGAAAGTGCATGATCAGGCGAAAAAGTACGGCATCAGACTCATCGACGGCGCCAAAGAAGGGGGGGTATTGCGGGCGGCAGGAAAGGAACTGTTTGAAAACAGGGTTTTAATCACCCAATGCGACGAGATTGAGGAATGGCGGCCATCTGCAAAGGAAAGCATGTCTTTCCTGGGAAGGATTACCGGCCTGGACAGGACCATCAATGTGATTCAAAAAAGGACCGGGGCTGAAATTATTTTCGGGGTTATCCACCGGCATCATCTCGACCAATATGAACTGATGATGGCGGACTACCCTGAAATGCTTTCCCGGTTGGCGCAGCCATCGCGCCTTTCCGTGGGCGAAACGGTTCTAAAATTTCTTGAAAGATCCATTTACGCCAATCCCGAGCAATGGTATCAATGGAAAAAATATTTTGCCATAGGATCCGGCGCACCTCACGTTCGAGTAAAGAAAGACTTGCAACAGGCCTATGCACCCGTTATGAGACCTAATTTCGGAAACATCTAGTCGAAGCCCGTATAAAAGAACCGACCTTTGAATGGAAAAACAAACGAGTTGTAGGAACACCAGACCCATTTTCAACTACCTGGAAGCACACCATGACGGTGATCTCCGGGAACTGACCGGCCGCCTGCACCCCGAGATAGATGGCCTCGATGATCCCATCGGTTTTTTGTGCGATGAAAATAACTGGGTTTCAACGGAAGTGGTCGTGAAACTGATGGAAAGGGCGAAACATGCGCTTGAGGACGATAGAGCTGCATACCACATTGGCAAATTTGCGGTAAAAAATGTTTCATTGGGGTATATTCAGAAAATTTTTGTGAAGGCCTTCTGGTCATCCAAGATGGGATTCAATCATGTTCAAAAGATTAACGACAAGTTTAACAGAAGCAAAAGAGTGGAGTTGACGACCAGTGAAAGGGGCGGCACCGTCATTCGACTTCACTGGGACAAAAGTATGATCGTGTCAAAGGACATTTGCCTTTACAACCAAGCCATATACACCTTCATGCCGACCATCTGGTTGGGCAAACCCATGAAACTTGAAGAAACCCGTTGCTATTTTGAAGGTCATCCTTACTGCGAGTATCATATCACGTGGCCTTTCCAGAACTTGATTCGGGAATACCTTTCCCGGTTTTTTTCCTCCCGGGCCATGTTGAAAGACATCATCACCGAGCAGGAAAAGGACAAAGAAATTATTGAACAAAAATACGAGGAAGTGAACCGGCTCAATCTGGAACTCAACCGGAGAATCAAGCAACTCGTGGCGATTCAGGATACGGGAAAAGCCATCCTTTCCATCTTGGATCTCCCCCAATTGCTTACGGTCATATTGAATATCCTGTCAAAAGTCTGCCGGCTTGAACGTGCTTTGATCATGCTCGTCACTGAAGATGGGCGTTATCTGGAGTATATGCACAGCATTGGGTTTGACGGGGGCGTTCCGGAGGAAGTGAAAAAGTACAGGGTTTCCATGGACCGCGTGAGCAATATTATTGTAAGGGTGGCCAATACCGGAAGATCGGAATACATTCCAAGAGTGAAGGATTCGAAATTGAGCCGGGAAAACATTATCCTGGATCTCGGAAAGCCCAGTTCGGTATACGTGGTCCCCCTGATTACCCGATCCAAAGTCATCGGCGTCATTGCCACTGATGCCGCCGATGGTGGCGGTGTGCCGAAAGAGATTCGGGATACCATGGAAATTTTTTCTTCCCAGATTGCCATTGCCGTTGAAAATGCACGGCTGTACAGCAAACTTAATGAGCAGATGGACGAATTGAAAAGATCCCATGCCCTGTTAAGCCGGGCCGAGAGGTTTTCCTTTCTAGGCAACCTCGCGGCGAGACTGGCCCATGAAATTAAAAACCCCATGACCGCAATCGGTACATTTCTCCAACTGTTGCCACAGAAATTTGATGACAGGGAGTTCAGAGAGGAGTTTCACAAAGTCGCGCTGGAAGAAACCTCCAGGGTGAACAACCTGATCAACGAACTGCTTGATCTGGTCAAAACCAGGAAAACCCATTTTGAGTTTAACCATATCCACGAATTGGTGGACAAAATGATACTTCTGGTTTCACCTGAGAGCAATGCAAAGAAAATCGAGGTGGTTCGGCAATATAGTTCGAATATATGCCAGATATGGATGGATTCGGAAAAAATCAAAGAGGTGGTTCTGAATCTGCTTTCCAATGCCGTGGAGTTCACACCGGAAAATGGAAAAATTGAAATTTCCACAAAAAAACTTCCGGCTGCTGATGGCATGGGGAATATACGGATAGAAATCAGGGATAATGGTGCGGGAATTCCGGAATCAATGCTGGATAAGGTTTTTGACCCCTATTTTACCACAAAACACAAGAGCTGTCTTCACAAAGGAACAGGTTTGGGGTTGTCCATCGTTCACAAGAATATGCAGGATCATAGCGGAACCGTTGAGGTAAAGAGCTCTCTGAATGTTGGAACCTCTTTCATTATGACCCTGCCTCTTCAACCCCGCTCCCATTTTCAAGCCAATGAACTTTAGGATCGTATGCGGATCGATAAAATAAAAATATACCACCTGGCCCTCCCCTTTATGGGGGAATTTTCAATTTCCCGAAGAGGAGGGATTCATTCCGAAATCATCGTTGTGGAAATGAAAGGGGAAACTTCGGCTGTGAGGGGGTACGGAGAAGGTGTTCCCATAAAGGTTGTCACCGGCGAGACACCTGAAAGCGTTATCAGAGACGTCATCCGTTTTGTGTCTGAGCCATCCTTTCCCTGGGAACTTGAAGATGTTTTCCGGATTTGGAATTTTGTGGACGGGTTTCCGGATGGCAAGGCGCACAATGCCGCCATTTGCGCCATGGAGATGGCGCTCCTGGATCTAATGGGAAAATATCAAAACAGGCCTGTTTTGGATTATTTTTCCCATACCCACCTGACCGACGTTGTGCATTACGGGGCCCCTGTTACCCTGGGGAAAAAAGAACGGGTCGCAATGCTCTGCAGGGGGATCAAAGCGCTTGGCATCACCCGGATACGGATCAAAATGGGGAAATCCCTTAACCAGAACCAACACGCACTTGAGACAGCTGCTTCACTGTTGGGGCATGATTGTGAATTGAGAATAGACCCCAATGGCGTGTGGGATCGAGATCTCGCATTTCGACATCTTCCTCTTATTGTGAAGTACAATGTGAACATCGTGGAGGAACCCATGGAACGAGACGCACCCGGGTTTTCCGAATTTGTTGAAGACCTGATTTCGAAAGGGATCACTGTGATGGCCTGTGAATCCGCCCCCACATTGAGGGATATAAAAAAAATAGTGGACGAAAACTTTTATCAGATGATCAACGTCAAATTGTGCAGGAGCGGCGGATTTCGAAAAGCCATCCGAATGATCGATCACATTCGGAAAAGCCCCCTTTCCTTTCAAATCGGATGCACCCTGGGGGAGTCCGGGATCCTTTCGGCGGCGGGGAGAGCGTTGTGCCTTCTTTCGAAAGATGCCGTAAATTGTGATGGCTCTTACGACCGGTTCCTGCTGAAAGAGAATACGACCATGGAACCCGTGTCTTTCGGGCCAATGGGCGAGGCTGGCCCACTTAAAGGTCCCGGTTTGGGAATACAGGTGAACCGACGGTCCTTGCATCGATTGACCATATCGCCTACCATCACCATAAAACGGCCCTGAGGGAAAATATCAGGGTCCATGCAAAAGGAAACTCAAATGAACCATGGATTAAATTATTCACAATGGAAAATGGAACATCGGTCCATCCTTGAAAATTTTCCCGGAAACGAGATATTTTTTCTGTTTTCAGCGGGAAAAGATTCTTCCCTGGCTATGGATTTTCTCTTAAGGGCGGGGAAGGAATTCGGGTTCAGGTTTGAGGCCCATGCCGGGGCTTTTCCGGTTCATCGATATGGTCAAGAAGAGCAAAAGCGGATTTCATCTTATTGGCAAGGGCGCGGCATCATTCCCGTATGGCATAACTTGGCAGAGACGGATGCAGTTCTTGAAACAACAGAAAATCCCTGTTTGGCATGCCAGTCGATTCGAAAGGAGATGTTGCGGGCTTTTTTGCAGAAACAGGTGAAAAACTGGCACAATCTGGTTATCGTCACCAGTTACAGTCTATGGGATCTCGTAAGCTATGGCGTGGAACAGATGTTGACGTCCCTTTTACGTGATCTCCAGGAAGAAGAAAAAGAGAGAAACAAACGGCGAATGATGGAAACGGCCCAGCGATTTCATCCGTACCTGAAGATGAAGGAAGGTTACGCGGTTTTCAGGCCGCTTGTGCGGTACGATGGCCGCGATATCAGGCATCAGGTTGAAAAAAGTGGCATTCCAACCCTCCAGGCCCCCTGCAGATTCGGGGATCAGCGGCCAAAACGGCTGCTCGAAAAATATTATGAGAAGCTGGAAATGGGGTTTGACTACGATAAACTCCTCGACTATGCCGAAAAGGCGCTGAACTTCCCGGACGCCTCAACATGGGCTGCTATGGACCGGGACGAGTACCTGGGAAAATATTTTTGAATATTGCCTTTTTTAAATCATATTGAATCGGGAAACTTCCTTTTCAAGCGCCTCAATTTCATCTTCCAGGGCCTCGATGGCCAATAGCTGATGGGGTCGCACCGAATGGGCCGGCAAAGCCTTTTCCCGATCCAGGAGCGCCTCCCTTAAAGACGCCAGGTGCGCCGATTTTTCTTCTTTTTCCTCCAGCAGCAGCGCCTCCACCTCCCGCACTGCTTTGACAAAATCACCGACTTTGCCAAAGTCCTTTTCAAATCGGATGGGTGAACCCGAATGGTCTACCCGGTTGGTTAGTGTGCAGCTGTCGGCCCCCGCAGCCATTACCGATGTTAGCGCATCCTGCACATTCTCAGGGGACAGCCCGCCGGCCAGAACGACCGGGATCCTACTTTGTAGAACAAGTTTCCGGGCTGTTTCCCGATCTACCGTTTCACCCGTTATGCCTATAAAGCCTTCCACCGGCGCATCTTCCCGCCAAGTATCGGTCAGAAAGACATCGCTTAACGGTTCAAATGCCTCGGCCATCTGAAGGGATGGAAAATCGGGAGCCTCCCCTTTTCTCGGAATGGGGATGGATCGGATGATGCCGATTTCGGGAAATTTCTCTTTCACGGTTTCTTGAAATTCGACAAATTTTTCCAATCCGGCGATTTTCCCATTTACGTCCGTCAGGGCATCACAGAAATGGATGTAATCGGGCCGGTAGTAATCAAGTACCCGGCAAACGGTGTCCAAATCCCGGAAAAGAGGGATCATGCTGCTTTTGTGCAGGGTCCCTTCGGTCAACATTACGGTCTCCCGCAGAAGCGGCAGGCGCCACTTATCCTGACTCAGAATAACGCTCCCCAGGTGATCCACCCCCGCTTCAATGCATTTTTCCGCTTCCTGCGGGGTCTGGATTTCATATATCTGAACAATCATCATGGTTCGTGGCCTCCAGTAAATTACCATAAAGAGCCGCCAGCATATTTTATTTTTTTCCTATGGGAAAGCATAAAATTGCGGGTTGCCATGATGGACCAGAGGGACTATGATCACAAAAGTGATACAGGGAGGATAACAACCAATGAAAAAGAGACTGTTGGATCTTGGAAAACTGGCCCATCAACTTAAAAAGCAAGGAAAACTTAAACAAGCTGAAGAAACGTATCAAGAGCTCCTGAATCTGGATCGATACAATACCTATGCCCTTGTAGGGCTTGGTGACCTTAAACGAAGATCCCGGGCCTTTGAAGCGGCAATCGGTTTTTACAGAGAGTGCCTTTCGGTTGAACGTGATAACTGGCATGCGCTCGTGGGAGTGGGGGATGCCCACAGAGGATTGAAAGATCTGGACAAAGCACTTGATGCCTGGTTTCGCTGCCTGAAACTTCGCCCCTATGATTACAAGACCATGACGAGGGTGGCCGATTGCCTGAAGAAAAAGGGAGATTTTGAGGGTTCAAAAAAATACTATTTTATGGCACTCAAAAAGAATCCCTGTGATGCCTTTGCCCTCATGGGTCTGGGTCAAATTGCGGTCAGCGAAAAAGAGGATGACAAAGCCCTTGAATTTTTTGAACGGGTGCTTGAGACATCCCCCAATTCCGTAATCGCCCTTACGGCGGCGGCGAATATTCATCGGAAAAGACAGGCTTTTAAAGAAGCGATCCCTCTTTATGATCGAGCACTCAAGATCAATCCCAGGAATTCACACGCGTGGCATGGAAAGGCCGACTGCCTGCGGGGCAAGAAAGAATTTACATCCGCCATCGGCGCCTGGAACAAAGCCCTGGAAAACGGCATGGACCGAAGGGTAGGTCTCAGCCGGATCGGGGATTCCTACATTCGGTTAAATGATCTCAGCATGGCGGAGACCAATTATAAGAAGGCCATGGCAATCGGGTATGACAAATATGCTTTCTTAGGCATTTCAAAGATCCACGAAATGCGGGGGCAACCGGAAAAAGCCATTGAAATTTTATCCATGCTGGTCCGCAAGGAACCCAAAGACCCGCGTATTTACGTGGAGTCCAGAAAGCTCATCAATAAATATCCCGACATGGTCAAAACCTTTTCCATGTCTGACGGTGCTCATGCATAGCAGCACTTTTTGTGGGCCTCTAAACTGCATTGTTGTTGACTTTGCTTTGTCATTTCCCTAACATGCCGCCAGTCCGGTTGCCCATTAGGTGCCGTTGTTCGTTTCGTTTTTGGAGGTGGCCCCCCCCTTGAGTCGTCCGAAAGTTATCTTTATAGCTCAGAATCAGCCCCTGAACAATGATGCTCAGTTGAAGCAGAGGATGGCGGGTGCAGCCGAGAGAGCGAAACGGCAGTCGCACCGGTTTCCGGGCCTGGATCTCCCTGCCATGCAAGCACAGGTGCATGAAAATACACGTGCCTCCCTGTTGTTTATGGAGGGGCGGTACATGGATTTGCTGGATCTCATGAATTATGTGAGAGCCGATTCCCGCCCTGTGAAGATTGCCCCCGACACTGTGACCCGGCACTATTCACTGGCCAATACGGTAACCTTAAACGGCATTTATATGCACCAATACCTGAAGGCCCATGGATACGACCCCATTATCATTCAAAACTATGCCACGGGCGACCTGGAGGGGTTGCTTCATGAATCCCCCCTGGCGATCTGCATTTCCTCAAATTTTATCCTGATGAACGACATCAAGGAAATGGCCGCCAAAATTAAGACCATGGCGCCCGATGTTGCGGTCATTGCCGGCGGCATGCTGGTCAAAAAGGTCATGCACGCGGGGGAGAATCTCACAAAAGGGACCCTTACTTTCCTCTCCACCTTCCGCGAAAAAGTGGATGCATTTGTTGTGGAGGCAAAGGGAGAGCAGAGTCTTGTAAAACTGCTTAAAGCCCTTGAAAAGGGGGATGATTTAAGCAACGTTCCCAACCTGGCCTATTTTGATGAAAAAGGCTGTGTGACTTTCACCGCCCGGCTTGAAGAAGAGATTCACATGGACGAGACAGCCATTGACTGGCAAGAAATTCCAAAAGCCTATCTGCGCCATACCCTTCCGGTCAACAGCAGCCGGGGATGCTATTACCGCTGTCGCTTCTGCACTTACCACTGGTTGTTCCCGAAGGTGAATTACAGGTCTCTGGAGGTCCTTCGGCAGGAACTGAAAGCCATCAACAGTTTAGGTTTCGTCCGGCATGTGCGGTTTACGGATGATAACTTCACCGCCAGAAGTGACCGAATTAAAGCGGTTCTTCGTATGATGATCCATGAAAAATTCTCATTTTCGTGGTCGTCCTTTGCCCGCGCAAGCGCTTTGACGCCCGAGCTCGTAAAGCTGATGAAGCAGTCGGGGTGTGAGTTTGTGGATCTGGGGTTGGAGTCGGGGAGCCAGATCATTCTGGATAATATGGATAAACACCTCAGCTGTCAGCAATCTATTGAAGCCGTTGGGTTGCTCAATGATCATGGCATTATCAGCCGCGGCAGTTTTATTATCGGTTACCCGGGGGAAACGCGTGATACATTTCTTGAAACCATTGATTTCATAAACGAAACCGGTCTTCCTTATTATCAGCCCTATCTCTTCTATTACACCGCAAATACCCTGGTGCATGAGGAGCGCAAAGCGCTGAATCTGAGAGGTCTCGGTCTGGCATGGGCCCATGAGACCATGGATTCGGTAGAAGCATCCCGCCTTCTGATGCAAATGATTGAGTTGATCCCCGAAAGCTTTACCGATGGCCAATCCTATGTGGAAGAAATCTATAAAATGCTTAGGGGTGAAGGGTATGCACAAGGGGATATAAAAGAGCTTTTCAGGTTGAAACGGCAGTTGCAGCTGACCTTGAGAGAACATCCATCCGCCGGTCCATCCTCTTTGGAAATAGAGCCCATACTCAAAAAGATGGGAGGGATGATCCACTAATGCATGTCGCCATTCTCAGCGTAAGAGATGAAACATACCACCCCAACAGCAGGCTCATGGCGGCAGCGGTTGAAATGGGCCACAGGATTTCGCTCATCCATACGAGGGATTGTCTTTCCTGCATTCAAGAGGGCCAACAGACGGTCAAATTGCCCGAGGTTGATTTGCCGGACATCCTTTTGCCGAGAGTGGGGGCGACCATCAACGACTATGCCCTGTCGGCGGTGAGGCACTTTGAGCTTTCCGGAACCAGAGTGGTCAATGGTTTTGAATCGATACTGATGGCGCGAAACAAATTTATGGGCCTTCAACGCCTGGCAAAGCAAGGTGTCAATGTTCCTGACACTTACCTGGTGGTCACCCGGGAAGGCTTTGAACGGTCCGTGGAACAGTTGGGCGGGTATCCGGTTGTGGCCAAAATGCCCAGCAGCCGCCAGGGCAACGGGGTTATGCTGGTTGAGAACCAGGCCACCGCTTCTTTTGTTATGAACAATCTCATGGATAACACACGGGGGATTCTGGTTCAGGAATATCTCCCCCCTGAAGGGCGCACGGACATTCGCGCTTTTGTGCTGGGAGACCGGGTCTTAGGCGCCATGTCTTTAAAGCCAAATCCGGGGGATTTCAGGACCAACATTCATATCACGGGACAGGGACGGTTGCTGACCCTGAGCCCGGGTCTTTCGAGACTGGCCGTGCAATCATCCCGTGCCCTCGCCCTTGAAATCTCGGGCTGTGATATCATGTTTCAGAAAAATGATTCGCCCAAAGTGATTGAGGTGAATTATTCACCGGGATTCAGAGGGCTTGAGCGCGCCACCGGCATAGACATCGCGAAGCGGATCATCCATTATGTGACCGCAAAGAACTAAGGAGTTTTCATGCACATCGCTTTTTTGATGGATCCCCTTATTTCAATAGATCCCGAAAATGAGACTACCAGTCATCTCATGTATGAATGCAATCAAAGGGGACATACGGTTTACTTCCTGGAACCTCATGACATTTATATTCGGGAAAACGAGGTCGTGGCCAGGATGCGCAATATCTCGGTATCACCGAATCTGTCCATGAAAAAGTATTGGCGTTCGTTGATACACTGTCTCAAGAAAGATGAACTCATATTTGAGACCATCGCGGATCTGGACGCGCTCTTTTTGAGAAAAAATCCGCCCATGGTTTATCAAACCGTGGAGTTTTTGTCATCGGTCAGCGACAAGGTGTTTATGATCAACAACACGACGGGTCAAATCAGGGCCAACAGCAAACTCTATATCCTTAATTTCCCTGAGATTATTCCTGAGACCCATGTGTCTCGTGATCCGGCACGCCTCAGAAAAATCATCAATAATTTCGGCGGTGCCATGGTGGTAAAGCCCCTTCAACGCTACGGTGGCGAAGGGGTGATTAAGGTGAGCCTCAAGGACCAGGAAAATCTGAATTCCCTGATCAACTATTATGTACGGGCCTATCGGGCATACCCGGAGCGGGAACCCATTATGGTCCAGGAATATCTGGAAGAAGTTCAGACAAAAGGTGATGTACGGATCCTTTTGCTCAATGGGGAAATTGTGGGCGCCATGCGGCGAAAACCGAGCAAGGGGGATTTTCGAACCAATATCCACGCGGGCGCCCGGGCCTATAAACATGACATTACGGACCAGGATCGCGCCATCTGCCAGGTGATCAGGGACAGCTTGAGAAAAGAGGGTCTGTTTTTCGTAGGGGTTGACGTGATCGGTAATAAGATGGTAGAAATCAATTGTCTGAGCCCCGGAGGAATTCCACGGATTAACCGTTTGGATGGGGTAAAGATCGAAGCCAGGGTGGTCGATTTCATTGAGCAGAAGGTTTCGGAACTGTAGGGGCGGACCCCTGTGTCCGCCTGTCTGTGCTGGACTGGACGTACATAACGGGCGAATGGTTCTTCGCCCCTAACCCAAAGGTTCAACAGAAGAAAGGATGACAAATGCGCCGTATGAATGGAAAAACAAACAGATTGTCTGGTTCGTGGATCACAATGATTTTGTGTATCCTGATGCTGATGGCGAGTCTTCATTTTTCAGTATCGAAAGTTTCCGCCGCGGATATGCTCAAAATGGGTGTTTTGCAAGAGCCCAAAACCTTGAACATTTGGAGAGCCGGTGATCGTTGGTCACTGAAAATCCTGGGTTTGATCTATCAACCCCTATATGTGAGGGATCCCAAGACGCTGGAGTTGGTTCCCTGGCTGGCGGCAGCACCACCTGAGTTTGATTCAAAAAATCTCTGCTACACGGTTAAACTCAAACCTGCCAGGTGGTCGGACGGCACGGAATTGACTTCCGAAGATGTGGCCTTTACCGTGCGTATTATTCAGGAATTCAAAGTGCCCCGATATATTTCCAAGTGGAAGTTTATCAAAAAAATTGAAACCCCGGACAAACAAACCATAAAATTCTATCTGGAAAGTCCCTATGCCATCTTTGTCTCCCGATCGCTCACCACGCCCATTGTACAGAAAAAGCAATGGGAGGAAGTGATCAAAAAGGCTAAAGGGACGGAAAAGCCCCTTCGAACACTTTTGCGGCACAAAGTTAAGAAGCCCATCGGCAGCGGCCCTTTTACGTTAAAGGACTGGCGGTCGGGCGCCTACATTTACGTGATAAAGAACGAGATCTTTTTCGGCGCCGGCAAAACCATCAGTGGACATCTTTTAGGACCTCACATCGACGGGATCATTTTCAAGGTCTATGGTACGTCAGATGCTGCTATCCTGGCATTGAAGAAAGGGAGCATCGATATGTTCTGGTGGGGCATTCAGCCGGGATATATGGAAGACCTGAAAGCGAACCCTGATATGGAGGTCTTCACCAACGAAAAAAGTGCACTTTATTACCTCGGGTTTAACGTGAGAAAACCACCCTTTAATGATGCCAGTCTTCGGCGGGCCGCGGCAACCCTGGTGGGGGAAGACTTTATCATCAAACGGATCCTCCAGGGGTATGGCTTGAAAATGTATTCCATTATTCCTCCCGGTAACACGTTCTGGTATTGCCCGGATGTTCCAAAGTATGGTGTGGGGCTCAGCCGGGAAGGCCGAATCAAAAAAGCCTACCAGATTCTTTCAGATGCCGGTTACACCTGGAAGATTCCCCCCATCGACAACTCGGGGAATGTGGTTAACGGCGACGGCATCATGTTGCCTGACGGGAAGCTCATGGAGAAATTCACCATCCTGACGCCACCCGCCGATTATGACCCCCATCGCGCCATGTGCGGCATGATGATGCAGGAATGGCTCAGAATGTTGGGTATACCCGCATATTCCAAACCCATGGCATTCGGAGCATTGATCGAACAGGTAAAAGTGCGCAGGGATTTCGATGCATTTATCCTGGGATACGGCAGCCTGTCCCTGGATCCCGATTATCTGAGAAACTTTTTTATTTCAACAAACGACAAGCGCAGAGGCTGGAACATGAGCGGTTATAACAATCCGGCATTCGATAAAATTGCGAACCAATCCGCGAAAACCATGAACCGGGACGAACGGCGGAAACTCATCTGGGAAATGCAGAAGATCATCATGGGTGATGTGCCCTATATGCCCCTGTATAATCCAAAACTGATTGAGGCCGCCCGGAAAGGCAAATTCACGGGTTGGGTTCAAATGCTCGGTGGGGTTGGCAACCTGTGGTCTTTCTGCCAGCTGAAACCGCTTTAAATTTGGGTATCAGTTTTCTCGTTCCTACGCTGGAGCGTGGGAACGAGCGTGCTTACGTCTTTTCGTCCGGATGAATTGCCATGGAACTCAGAAAATACATTCTCCGCAGGCTGGCCCAGATCACCGTCATTTTTTTTGTGATCCTCACGGTACTGTTCCTGCTGTTCCGCCTGGCGCCGGGGGACCCGGTTTCCCGAATGGTGGATCCGGACATGACACCTGAAGATTCAGAACGTCTGATTGTACAACTGGGGCTGGATAAACCCCTGGGAGTACAGTACCTCATATACCTCAAGAATTTTTTTAAGGGTCAATTCGGGTATTCATTTCACTACGGGGAGCCGGTGGTGGATATTATATGGGCCCGATTGCCCAATACGGTTTTACTCTTTACCACCGGCATTATTTTATCCGCCCTGGTGGGTATTTTCCTGGGCAAAATTGCGTCCTGGTACAAAGGGAAAAAGACCGACAGCATCATGACTGTGGGGGCCCTGGTGACCCATACGCTCTTTCTGCCTTGGCTCGCGTTGATCCTGATCTGGATTTTTGCTTATAAATTCAGTTGGTTTCCCATAAACGGGATGATCTCGGAGGAGGTGTGGCTGGACCCTGACAACGGTTTCATCACCAAAGCGCTGGATGTGCTCTACCATATGGTGTTGCCGCTCTCCACCCTGTTTCTGATCCATTTCGGCGCTTATCTCCTGATTATGCGAAGCGCCATGCTGGAAACCCTTAAAGAGGATTATATCCTCACGGCAAGGGCCAAGGGCCTTGATGAAAAAATGATTCGGAACAAACACGCAGCCCCCAACGCGGCACTTCCGGTGGTCACCAGCGTCGGGCTGAGCCTGGCTTTTTCCATCAACGGGGGGGCGTTGACGGAAACGGTTTTCACCTGGCCCGGCATTGGCCGGGAATTGGTGTTTTCGGTCAGTCAGAACGATTACCCTTTGGCACAGGCCTCTTTTCTATTGATCGCCATTGTGGTGTTGCTTGCCAACCTGGTGGTGGATGTTCTGTACGCCTACCTTGATCCAAGAATCAGATACTAAACGGGAACCTTCATGACAGCAGACCCTTCAAGCAGCGAAACAAGCGCACGAGAGCGCTACCCATGGCTTAATTCATTTCTGGATGGGTGGGCCATATTCAAACAGAGTCTTCTGGGTCAAATCGGCCTGACCCTGCTGATCATATTTGCTTTGATGGCCATTTGCAGTTACATCCCACCGTTGATCAACCCCATGTATAACCCCATGACCGGTGTGGATCCGGACATCTCCACCTGTACACCGCCCAGCTGGCGGCACTGGCTGGGAACGGATTTCATGGGACGGGATATTTTCAGCCAACTCCTGGCGGGCGCTCGGATAGCCTTCATGGTCGGCGTTTCCGCTGCCGTCATGAGCGTGGTTCTGGGGACGGCTATCGGCATGACGGCCGGATATATGGGAAAATTCATGGACACCCTGCTCATGAGAATGGCCGACATGATCATGGTCATGCCCACCTTGTTGTTTGTTTTGATCATCTCTTCCGTTTTTGGCCAGCTT
>Ga0233437_1001921_pt1 | contig 34640 bp, 24 predicted proteins | sample SI_122_August201_FD_182714 | JGI IMG/M metagenome (GOLD analysis project Ga0233437, IMG submission 182714) | Seawater microbial communities from Saanich Inlet, British Columbia, Canada - SI_122_August2016_200_MG | ecosystem: Environmental > Aquatic > Marine > Inlet | place: Canada: British... | reverse complement strand
TATTCCTTATACCATTCTTAACAATTTTTATAATGTCAATCTTGAATGAAGCAAACGATTTATACCGCATGGGTTTACAGTTCTTGCTTTTATGGCTGTGTATTTATTTTGCTGAGGGTTTGCAAAGGCTGGGCAATAACTTGCTTGTTTCCGCTTTCTTCCCTGCGGTTGTCTATGGGTTTATTACAGTTGCGTTTACTGTTATTTTGTAGGTTAGAATTGCTTTGAAAGTTTGTCAAATTCAAAATATACATGTTATAATAACCTGAAGGATTAATATGTAATAAAGACTAATCTATAACTATAGGGTGGAGGAATATTTTGATACAAATTATTGGATATGATATAGAAGCAGAATACGAGTGTGAAGAAATTAAATTATCAACAATAGCAGAACCAAAATCACTGGATGAATATGAAATAAACATTATTGATTTAAGAGATTCTAAAATTTGGAGGAATAATACATTATTAAATGGTAATTTGAACAATTTAAATGATTTTCACCACTTGAAGTCTATGATAAATCAAAGAAAATTCTCAAAAATTATTATCATTATACCTTCAAACTGTGATTTTATATTTAAATTAATTAACTCACAATCACAATCAATTGAATTAAAAAACATGTTGCAGGAATTAAGAAGATATATATTCAAAGAGTTATTGCAATTAAAATATGTAGCTAATTTATTTTATGAAAACACCACCACTACAATAAATCAAAATGATGTTGAGGCCTCTTTTTATTTTGGTACAAATGTAGATATTATAACAAAATCAAACAAAAGTGAAAAAGCAACAACAATTGAAAGTGAAAATATAATAATAACATCATTAAACATACCAAAAACACCAGATGCAATAAAAGAGTATGCAAAATTCTTAGGTCTTTTAAAATTTAAACAAAATGTTCCAGACTGGTTTTATGAAATTGATAAATTTGATGATAGAAAACTTAAAGCAGAAATTATTAAAATTGAGGAAGAGACAACGAGATTTGAAGAAAAAAGACACAGTAAACAAAAAAAACTACATGAAAATAATAATCACAAATCAATACTTTATACTAATAGCGATGAATTGGTAGAAGAAACTTTTAAAATATTAGAGGACATGCTGAAATGCGATTTATCGGAATTTAATGATACAAAAAAAGAAGATTTTGAAATCAAGAAAGAGGATATTACTTTTATTGGGGAGATTAAGGGTATCACCTCAAATGTGAAAAATTCAAATATTTCACAATTAGATAACCACGTTCAAACTTATAAAGACAAACTAATTGATGAAGAAAAAGGAACAAAAGTTAAGGGATTGTTAATAATTAATGCACTCCGCACTAGATCACCGGAGACAAGGGATGGTGTAGACCAAGATCAAATAGACCTTGCAGTACGAAATAAATCGCTAATCATAACAACTATTGAGTTATTAAATCTATATTAGAAGTTTAAAAATGGAAAGATTAATAGTAGTCAAATCAATATAATGTTTTCTGATTTAACAGGTATCTTCAAAACTGAATAAAGAAAATGGATTATGTAAAGTTTATTGGATTAAACAATTTGATTAAAACAAAAACCACTAAGCTTAATTTTCGCTAAGTGGTTTTATATTATTTAGATATCTAGTTAGTTTTTTATAACAAAACTGCCTTTATCCTTCTAACCCCTGCTGAAGAACTCTGTTCTTTTTGAATCTTAAATGTACCGAGGTCACCTGTGTTTTCTGCATGAGGTCCGCCGCAAATCTCTTTAGAATAATTCCCTATAGTATAAACTTTAACTACGTTGTCATACTTAGAGTCAAAAACGCCGACAGCACCGGATGCTTTAGCTTGCTCAACACTCATCTCTTCAACAGTTACAGGGATTTTAGCTGCAATTGCTGAATTAACAATGTTTTCCACTTCGTCCAGCTCTGGTCTTTCTACTTTGCGGTCAAATCCAAAATCGAAACGCAATCTTTCAGGAGTAATGTTAGATCCTCTTTGAATTACTTCTTGCCCCAAAACTTTACCTAGTGCATCATGCATAAGGTGAGTTGCTGTATGCAGTTTTGCTGTTATCTCTGATGTATCTGCTAAGCCGCCTTTAAACCTTTGTTCTGCTCCTGCTGCGGATATTTTTTGATGGTTTTCGAAGGCCTTGTTAAAGCCGTCTTCGTCTACGCTGTATCCGTTTTCTTTTGCAAGCTCTAATGTGAATTCAATCGGAAACCCGAAAGTATCATATAATCTAAATGCAGATTTACCATCGATTGATTTTCCTTCTATTCTGTTTACTAGCTTATCAAACTCTTTTAAGCCTTGGCGGATTGTTTTTTGGAACCGTTGTTCTTCTTTTTTTAGCTCTGATAAAATCCTGTCTTGATTTTCTAGTAGTTCTGGGTATGGCTCTTTATATTGGTCGATAATAGTTTGAGATATGTTTGCAAGATTGCCTTCTTCTATGCCCATCTTTAGTCCATATCTAATGGCTCTTCTTATTAATCTTCTTAAAACATATCCTTGGTCTACGTTAGAAGGAGTAACTCCTCGCATATCACCCAAAATAAAAGTAGAGCACCTGATATGATCTGCTATAATTCTAAACGACTTAATTTCTTCTTCATCAGCCTCACTATATTTTTTTCCGCTAAGATCCTCGATTTTTTTTATCGGCATTTCAAAAACATCGGTATCATAAACAGATTCTTTGCCCTGCAATGTTGCTATCGTTCTATCTAATCCCATTCCGGTGTCTACGTTTTGTTGTGCAAGTGGTTCAAACTTACCGTCTTTAGTCTTGTTATATTGCATAAAAACATCGTTCCAGATTTCTAGATATTTTCCGCAAGAACATGAAGGGTCACAATCTTCGCCGCATGACGGCTTTCCAGTGTCAATAAACATCTCAGTATCAGGTCCGCATGGTCCTGTTGCTCCTGCCGGTCCCCACCAATTATGCTTTTTTTCTAAAAAGTATATATGACTTTCTTCTACGCCGTGGCTCATCCAAAGCCTAGCAGACTCTGTGTCCTTTGGTGCATCTTCATCGCCTTCAAAACATGTGAAATATAATGAATCAATTGACAGCCCAAGATATTTATCGCTTGTTAAAAACTCAAAACTATAACTTATTGCATCTTTTTTAAAATAATCACCTAATGACCAATTCCCAAGCATCTCGAAAAATGTACAATGTGAAGCATCACCAACTTCATCTATATCACCTGTTCTGATACATTTTTGGACATTTACAAGTTTTTTGCCTTCAGGGTGTTTTTCTCCTAAAAGATATGGAACAAGCGGATGCATGCCTGCTGTTGTAAAAAGCACTGTCGGATCATTTTCTGGTATCAATGAAGATGATGGTATAACAGCATGTCCCTTCTCTTTAAAAAAGTCTAAATACATTGTGCGCAGCTGATTGCTAGTCAAATTTTTCATAAAGCTTCGATTTCTCCTAATATATATTAATTTTTTAATAATTCATAATTTAAATTTTATCGTTTTCAAAAAATTATACAATACTCTTGGTATTAGTGTCAAACAAAGAAGCACAATCTTTTTTCTAAAAAAATATATTACAAAAAAGTCGGCTAAATGTTTCAGTTTTATTAACAAAATAAAAATTAAACCCTTATTTAGATTGAAAAAAGGGTAATAACGTAGTAAAATATATCTTGCGGTTGTCCGCGCTTTTGTTGTATCATATGAAAATTGGGTCAATAAGTAAAAATTTCGTTTGGGGAGGTGGATCTTTTATGTTTGAGCCGAAAAAAGAAGGCAAGTTTGTAAACGCACAAAATACTGGCAAATATATAGATGTATCTATCGTCTGTGAAGAATTTAAGAACGAGCGAAATATCGAAGAATTTGAAACAAAATATACTTTGCATTATCACGATCATGGAAAAGGACATCCGATAGTATTTATTCATGGTGCGTATACATCAGCATATACTTTTAGAAAAACTATGTTCTACCTCGCACAGAAAGGCTTTAGAACAATAACTCCAGACCTTATAGGTTGTGGATTTAGTGATAAACCGGATATATTTTATTCTGTTGAAGATCATGGAATTTTTTTAGAGGCATTAATAAACGAACTTAAACTAGATAAAGTAACATTTTGTGCTTTTAGCGAAGGTGCTGCTTATGCTTTAGATGTTGCGCTTAGAATTCCTGATAGAGTGGATAGACTTGTTTTAATCTCGCCGGGCGGCATAAATGTTGGCTATCCTTTTGGACTTAAAGCAATGGCGACTTTTTTAGGAAAAGCATTTTCGAGGTTTTTTTATAAACCGGGAATGATGGAACACTTTTTAAAAGAAGCTTTATTTGATAAAACAAAAGTAACGCCGAGAATGATTAAAAATTATTATATCCAATATAGAGACCCGCTAGCAAAGAAAGTTTTACAAAAGATGCTGGCGCATTATGATGATTCTAAAGTTATTGAGCATTTAAATCTTTTAGAGCATAAGGCATTAATCTTGTGGGGGCTGGATGATTCTTATCACAGCGAAGATATCATAGAGTTTTTTAACACAGGTTTAGAAAACGCACACCTTATGACGATAAGAAATGCAGGATATTTAATTCATGAGGAAAAACAAGATAGATTTAACGAAGTTCTTTTAAAGTTTTTAACTTGGGAGAAATAATTATACTGATTTAAAACATACTTTTTAGAAAAGGAGTTTGCGATAGATAAATTTTAGATATATCATAATCGCGATATATTCTGTCGCACATATAAAAATGACTGTCGCAAAATCTAATTACGAAACCATTGAATTCCCTGAAGAATTTATAAGTAAATATATGCCGTATGCCCCTGGAGAATATTTAAAGGTATATCTTGCTGGGTTAAGTTTAAGTTCATATAAAAAGTCGCTAGTGAGTGAAATTGCAGATATATTGGGACAAAGAGAGACTGATGTAGTTTCTGCTTTAGAATATTGGCAGGGCAAAGGATTATTAACAATAAAAAATCAAGAGCAGGTTTGGGTTGAGTTTTTGGGCAAGCCGGAAGCGAAACAAAGCAGCTCTTATAAACTTTATAAAGATAAAGAATATAACGATATGCTTCAACAGCTTTTTGGAACACATATTTTAAAAGTAAAAGAATATGAAATGATATATGATTGGACAGAGCAATTTGGACTTGCAAAAGAAGTCTGTTTGATGGTGATTGAATATTCAATAGAGCGAAAAGGCAGAAATGTAAACATCAAATATATGGATGCTGTTGCTAAGAGTTGGGCAGAGAAGAGAATAGATAGCGTAGAGCGAGCAAGCGAAGAGATAGAAAGGCATGAACGCATTAGTGGAGGAGCTAACAAGATTTTATCTTATCTTGGAGGGTATGGCAGACTGCCAAGCAAACCGGAGATGGCGCTTTATATGAAATGGACAGATGATTGGGGATTTACTTTAGATTCAATTATTATGGCAATCGAAGACATTGGATCTACAACTAATCCGAGCTTTAAATATGTTGATTCGATTTTAGAGAGCTTTAAAAAAGAAGGAGCAACTACATCTAGAAAGATTTCAGAGACAAGACAAAAACAGACAAAGACACGAGATGATGCAAAAGAACTGCTACTGCTGCTTGATATGAAAATAAGCAAATTAAACCTAGTTAGAATAGACAAGTTTAAGGCAATGGGTTTTAGTATTGCTGCTATGAAAATTGCTTTTTTTGAAGCATCCAAAAGATCATCAGCAAGCCTAAACTATGTTGAAAAGATACTAGAAAGCTGGAAAGAACAAGGACTTACTACAAAACCAAAAATTGCAAATTATTTAGCATCAAGAAAGGAATTCCAAGACCAGGCTTATGCTTTTTATAAAAAAGCTGGAATAACCCAGAAACTTTCACAAAACCACATAAAAAGTTATTTTACTTGGGTTGATGAAGTTGGATTTAGCTTGGACATGATAGATGAAGTTGCTGATTATTCTAAAACAGCAAACAACCCATATCAATATATGGCAAAAGTATTTTCTAATATGGAAGAAAAAGGGATAAAGACAAAGGAAGGCTTTTTAGACGCAAAGAAAAGTTTCGTTAAGCAAAAAGATGGTAAAGAAAAGGATGATTATATGAAACATGATTATTCGCCAAAAGATTTTCAAAACATATTAACAGATATTGAGGCTGAGATGGAGGACGAAGAATGAGTATTGCACACGAAAACGTCAAAGCAAGATATCAAAATATAAATCGCTTAAATGAAAAGAAGTTAGAAGACAGAAAACGAGAGGTCTATAAAAAAACACCAAAGATAGAAGAATTGGAGCTTAGGATTACAAAGCTTAATCTAGAAACTCTTAAAGCTGCGATTACTTTAGATAATTCTGATAAAGAGCGCAACGATATTGAAAAGAAAAAAAACAAACTACAAGCAGAAGTAAACAGTCTTTTATTAAATTCAGGTTTTAAAGAGGATTATTTAAATAGTATTAATAAATGTGAAAAATGTAAAGACACAGGATACATTGATGCTAAAACGAGATGTGATTGTTATAATAAATATATTTTAGAAGAGAGAACTAAGGATTCGGGGCTTTCGAAAAACAGCGGAACTTTCGAGACTTTTGAAACAAAAATCTATAATAATAAAAAACAGGACGGAAAAGTAAGCCAAGAGGCATATATGAAAGAATTAAAGAAAAGAGCAGAAGAATATGCGGATAGTTTCCCTAGCGAAAATGTTTTAAATTTTGTTTTAATGGGAAAGCCGGGGACAGGTAAGACTTTTTTAATAGAGTCAATCCTAAACAGAGTTTTAGCTAAGGGATTTGTCGGAGAATATTATACAGCAAGCAGGCTTTTTACAATATTTTATAACCATAGAATGGGTGAAAGAGTCGATTTAAATCTTTTGATGGAATTACCTCTTCTTGTTATTGATGACTTAGGAACAGAGATTATGACTAAAAATGTTACAGTGGAATATTTTTATAATTTGATAAACGAAAGAAGTGCAAAAGGACTTCATACTATTATTGCGACTAATATTAATTCACAAAATATTATAGACAGATATGGAGACAGAGTTTTTTCTAGGTTAAGCGCGAAAAATTCAGAGACAATTTTAATACCAGAAAGATTTGGGGATATAAGAATTTAATGTTTTTTGGATAACTAAAAAGAGTTACAGCAGTTATTATGCTGTAACTCTTTTGTTTTTTCATTACTTTATATTTTAAGTTTATCTATCATGTCTAACTTTTCCCATGGCAAATCTAAATCATTTCTACCGAAATGTCCATAGGATGCAACATTCTTATAGATAGGACGAAGAAGATCTAATCGCTCGATAATAGCATCGGGTCTTAAGTCAAAGTTGTTTTCTACTACTTTCGAAAGTTTTTCATCATCTAGTGTTGAAGTTCCAAAGCTTTCAACAAAAACTGATACTGGCTTTGCAACACCGATTGCATAAGAAATTTCGATTTCACATTTTTTTGCAAGACCAGCAGCAACCATATTTTTAGCGATATATCTGGCATAATAAGCACCGCTCCTGTCTACTTTTGTCGGGTCTTTTCCCGAAAAAGCACCACCGCCGTGACGGGAATATCCGCCATAGGTATCTACGATAATTTTTCTTCCTGTTAGTCCAGAATCGCCTTTAGGTCCGCCGATTACGAATCTGCCTGTTGGATTAATTAAAAACTTAGTTTTCTCATCAAGCAGATTGCTGGGTATCGATTCAAAAATCACATGCTTTTTCACATCTTCAAAAATCTGTTCAATTGAAATTTTCTCATCATGTTGAGTAGAAACTACTACAGTATCAACTCTAATAGGTATGTCTCCTTCATACTCTACTGTTACTTGAGATTTACCATCTGGACGAATATAATCTAAAACTCCTTCTCTTCTTACCTTTGCTAATCTTTTAGTAAGTCCATGAGCTAGATTAATAGGAAGCGGCATGTAGTCATCTGTCTGTGTACATGCAAACCCAAACATCATTCCTTGGTCCCCTGCTCCTTTGCTTTGTGCTTCTCCGCTTTTTGATTCAAAGCTTTTATCAACCCCCAAAGCAATATCAACGGATTGTTCGTCTATGCTAGTTAAAACTCCGCATGTTTCATAGTCAAAACCATATTTTGCTCTAGTAAAACCGATATCTTTTATCGTGTTTCTTACAATCTTCGGGATATCAACATAACACTGTGTTGATATTTCTCCCATAACTAAAACAAGCCCTGTATTTACTGCTGTTTCGCATGCAACTCTTGCTTTTTTATCATTTTTAAGAATATTATCCAAAACTGCATCTGATATTTGATCGCAGATTTTATCTGGATGACCTTCGGTTACTGATTCGCTAGTAAAAAATCTTTTCATAATTATTTATTCCTTTCAAATGTTATTATTAGCTTTATAAAAACAAAAAACCTTATCTTTTCTAAAGATAAGGCACAAAACTTAAATAGTTAGATGTGGCCCCTATCTTCCAAGGATATAGCTTCCTTGAGGGAATTGGCACCTTTGCAATATTCTCTGCAGGTTGCCGCAGTTATTAAAGGGCCCTGTCCCTAAACTGCTCTTGATAAGGATATTCGTTTTTGCAAGTATATATCAATAAAATAGAAAAAGCAAATAATCAAATAATATTGAATAGAAATAGGGAAAAAAAGGCTTTGCTTGTAAATTTATTAAGTGTTTGATAAAATAAATTGTATAAATTGTAAAAATCAGAGTAAGAATTTAATTGGGTATTGTATGAGCAACTTTGATCGAGAAGAAAAAAGCAAAAAGGGACCAGAACAAAATATCTTTAAGAAAAAAGTTAGTGTGGCAAATATACTAGCATTTCTTATTATATGTGTATTAATTGCTGTGCCGATATTTTTTTCGATAAATAGGTTTGAAGAGGTCTTTAACAGAGAAAATGAAGTAGGAAAAATCTTAATTACAGAAATTTCATCAGGTGATGCAGATGTATACACAGATGCAGATGGGAGCTATCCAGATTGGATAGAGATTTATAATCCCTCCAACGTTTCGGTTAATTTAAAAGGATATTATATATCTGACAACGTCCAAAATAAGCAAAAGTTTGAGCTTCCAGATAAAGTTTTAAATAGCGGTGAATACCTTTTAATATTTGCATCCGGTAAAAACAAGATTACACAGGATGAAATTCATACAAATTTTAAAATAGATTCTGCCGGTGAAGAGATTTATTTGGTAGAACAAACTACAGAGATACAAAAAGTAGAAGTGCCTAAGATGCCACCACAGTTTTCATACGGTATAGATGAGGAAGGTGAGTGGTTATATCTTAAGCCTGTAACTCCAAAAGAAAAGAATGGAAGAGGCTATGAAAATCTAAGTGATTATTATGTAGAGGATCCTATATATAACGGAGTTTATATAAATGAGTATATGTCAAAAGGTCAATCGGTTTTTTATGATGAAAATGGAGAGTTTAATGATTGGTTCGAGATAATTAATCTTAGAGAAGATGAAGTTAACTTGGAAGGATATTTTATATCGGATAATTTATACAACCCTACTAAATGGGCTTTTCCAAACATTAACCTAAAGTCCGGTCAAGCTATTGCAGTTTTTGCAGACTCAAAAGACATTAATAGTGATGATAATATACATACTAACTTTTGTATTTCTCCTGAAGAAAAATTATATCTTTATGATAATGACAGAGTTTTAATTGATATTATTACCATTGTCGAGACGGACCAGAATGTATCATATGGAAGAGATAAAAACAACATTGAAAATTGGGTTTATTTTTCTGTTCCTACACCAGGACAAGAAAATATAACCAAGGGATATACGCAAAAAAAAACGGCAAATGAGACACTAAGTGATTATCTTTTTATAAGTGAAGTGATGCCTACTTTAGATAATAATTTTGATGGTGAAGATGAGCATGGTGATTGGATAGAGATTTATAATGCATCAGAAAATGAGATTAATCTTGCCGAGTTTGGGCTTAGTGATAATAAAGATGATTTAGGTAAATGGATATTTCCAAGCGAGAGTAAAATTGCCGCAGGAGAATATCTTTTGGTTTTCGCTTCAAAAAAAAATAAAGTCGATGAAGAAGGATTTCTTCATACAAATTTTAAACTGGACGCTATGAATGAAGAAGTTTTTTTAACAAGCAGTTTTGGATTTATTATAGATAGTCTAAAACCAAAATATGTCCATACAGGTCATTCTTTGGGAAGAAAAGAAACAAAAGAAGTATTCATATTTAGAAAACCAACCCCGAAAACAGCAAATTCTGATAATTATTTTTTAGGTTACACTACTCCTGTTGTTTTTTCAAAACCCCCAGGGCAGTATGAAGAAGTATTTGATTTAGAGCTTACATGTAAAGAAAATGATGCAAAAATATACTATACATTGGATGGAAGCACACCCACTTCGGAATCGATAGAATATACTCTGCCAATTCATATTAAGAACATTATGACAGTAAGAGCAATGGCGAGGAGCAATCAAAAACTAAAAGGAGAAGTTGTAACCCATAATTATATAATCGGAAAAACTCATGAATTACCTATAGTGTTTATATCTACTGATAGAGAAAACCTTTATGGGGATAGTGGAATAATATCAAGACCAAGCAGAACAAATCAAGTACTTGCAAATATAGAGATTGTTGAAGCCGATAATGCTGGATCGGCATCTTTTGATGCTGGAATTAGAATTTTTGGCAACACGAGTAGATATGCACAGCAAAAATCTTTTGCTGTAGAATTGGCTAGACAGTTCGGAATGCCAGAACTTAGATATCCTCTTTTTTTAGATGATTTAAAAACGCCTGACACATTTAAGTCTTTTGTTTTACGAAATGGAGGAAGCGAAGAATGGAATAGAACAAAGCTTACTGATGCTTCACTTATGAGCCTTTCAAGGCTGGGCATGAATGTTGATGCACAAGCATATCGCCCAGCTGCAATTTATATAAACGGTGACTATTATGGATTAACAAATATAAGAGAAAAACTTAATAGAGATTATATCGAAACGAGATATGGAGTTGATGGTGATCTAATAAAAATTATTGAGCCTGCACCAGGTAAAATATATAGAGAAGTGCATGGGAGCAAAGAAGACTTTGAAGTATTAGTTAAATATATTAAACAAAACGATCTTAATAATTATAATGTATATAAAAATGTTGAGAAACATTTAGATATAGATAATTACATCGACACTATTTTAGCACATATCCTCTTAGGTAATAAGGATTCAGGAAATTTGAAATTTTGGAAACCTGAGATTAAAGAAGCTAAGTGGCGTTTATTTCTATTTGATTTAGACAGAGCAGCCTATTATCCGTCGGTTAATCATTTTAAAACACGAACCAGTGTTGATGGACATGGATCAGGAAAATCTTTTGATACAAGTGTTCTTCGTGGATTATTAGAAAATGATGAATTTGAATCTAAATTTTCTAAAAGAGCGATAGAGCTTATAGACACAATCTACTCTCCGGAATTTGCAACAGCTTATTACAATTATTTAGCAGAAAATATAAAAGCAGAGATGGATAGGAGTTTGGGCGAATGGTGGGAGTATTCATATAATAGAGCTGATCCTGGAAGTAAATATGGAGCACCTCCAGGTTCTAAAAAAGTAGCAAAGAAATTTGTAGAGTTTGAACTTGATAGACATAGAAACTTTTTTGCCAAGAGGCAAAATTATATTTATAAATATCATAAAAACTTCTTTAACCTATCTGATAAGGATATTAAAAAGATGCGTGAAGAAATTAAAGAAGAAAACGGTCCTTCAACACAAATATATAATGAATTTATTTCATCAGGTTCAATAGAAAATGCGATTTCACTTGCAAACACCCTTGAAACTGTATTAATATATTAGGTGCAATAAAAACTTATATTCTAAAGGAGAAAAAAATGTACCCCTCATTTGAAGTTTTTGGATTAGAAATCCATTTTTATTCGATATTCTTTATGCTTGGTCTTGTTGCCGGGTGTTTAATGATTGTCTATGGAAATAAAAACATGAAAAAATACAGGAGCGAACTGTTAGATTGCTATATTTATATCATGGTTGGAATTATGATTGGAGCAAAACTTTTATATTTGCTTGTAAATATAAATGTTTATATCAATGATTTTAGCAGAATATGGATGGATTTAAGAAGAGGCTTTTTATTCTATGGCGGTTTAATAGGCGCAATAATATCTGTTATGCTTTATTTTAGAAAAAAGAAATTACCGTTTTGGAATTTTGTTGATTGTGCTGCACCGGCAATACCATTAGGACATGCTATCGGCAGAATAGGTTGTATGTTTGCCGGATGTTGCTATGGATCACCAACTACTCTTCCTTGGGGAGTCGTTTATCCTGCATCATGTCCAATTGCACCATCAGGAATTGCTCTTCATCCTTTCCCGATATATGAGTTGTTATTTAACTTATTGCTTTTTGGATTTATTCTTTTAATAAGAAAGAAGGTAAAAATTCCTGGAAGATTGATGGCAATATATCTTATGGGATATAGCATAGAAAGATTTTTCTTGGATTATTTACGCGGTGATTATGTAAAAAATATTTGGGTATTTTCTACAGCACAAATAATAAGTATAGGAATACTTATCGCAGGAGTAGTATTGTATTTTGTATTAAAAAGAAATAAGGATAAAACTTTAGAATAAAACTACGAATATAATAAAAGGACGGTACTTTTTAATAAGTACCGTCCTTATTTTTTACTGCTATATTTATCTTTTAACATTTATAGTCTGATAATAATCAGGCAAATGCAATTTTGTATAAACTCTTTCACCAATTAATGCAAGTATTAGAAAACCAAGTTTTACAGCTGCAGCTGTCAGTGTTTTAGAATAAGCAAAAACAGATCCATTGATTATAATGTCTATTCCAAACCATGTAAGGAAGGCAACAATAAGCATAATAACCGGCATAGCACGATTATCAAACCATGTACTAGATCCGCAAATCGCCAGGATAAACAGCATTCCAACTATGTAGTCAAAAGCTAAGAAGAATGTATCTGTCATAGTGGCAGGCAAAACGGTGAATATTGAGCCGACAAAGCCTGCTGCGGCAGCAAACACGGCAGCTAAGACGAATGTGAGCACATACAAAAGCTTATCTTTTCCTGTTAATCCTTTTCGTTTATATATCGATTTTCCTAGCCTGGATAGATATATTAATACAAATGCTGCGATTAAAGATAAAATTATTATCGCCATCGGAATATAGACCACTGTAAATTGGGTATATATAGGAGATACAAACTCAGCACTATCAGCGATGATCGTCGAGACATAAGTAAGCGCAATAGTTAAAAGACCGAGCCCGGTAAAAACAGAAGGTATCTTGCCGATTGTGGCGAGCAAACCAGAAACTAACCCGACGCCAATTGCACCAGCAAAACAAAGAATTAGCATTGTATAAAAGTTTTCTGTGTTAAATCCATGCATCAGCATAAAGTATGTGACAATTGCTATTCCTGGAAGTGATAGGTCTATGTTGCCTGTTCTTGCAACAAGTAAACCAGCAAGAGCAATTAAAAACAATGGCGCAAAAGAACCTGCTGATTTAATAATGCCATCATAATTTAGTAAAGAAGGATTAAAAACAAAAGCAATAGCAATTATTGCAACAATTATGGCAAAAATTAAAAGTCCAAACGTTTTATCTGAAAGCCCATTCTTATTTCTTGCAATAAAAACTGCTTTAGGAACAACTCTTTTGTCTGGAGTAAAATGTTCTTTTGTTTCATCAGTAGTTAGGACAGGTGGTTCTTCTAAAGTTTCTTTGCTTTTTGCCTCATCAGCACCCTCGGCCCAATCTTTTGCTTCATCTTCGATAGATTCGAAAGTCGGATCTTCCTCGCCTTCTAAAGTGACTTTTTCATCTAAAGTATCAGAAACTTCTTCTTTTATATCAGCATCCAAAACTTTTGGTGCCTTACCTTTTTTCTTTTTTAAACCGCCCAGAAGTCCTTTTTTGATTTTCTTTAGTTCTTCCGTTTCCTGTAAATCAACCTCTAAAGCTCCATCGACTTTTTCTCCGCATTCAACACAAAACAAAGAATCTTCCGGAACTTTTGCACCACATTTTGCACAAGTAGCCATTTATATAGTCCACCTTTCGCATATCTTTTCTTTAGAATTAATTTTTTCTAGCTACATACATTATAAGGCACAATTTTACCAAATACAACCTATTCATTGTAAATAAAAAACCATTTTTACTTAAAAAACTATTTAAGCAAAGAAGCTAATGGCGAGCAGTATGGATATTTAAAGAATAACTAAAGAAAATCATGTACATATTGCACATGATTTAATAATAATTAATTTAAAGCTTTATTCTGTTTTACTTATCAATATCTTTAGTGTCTTCTTTTTTCTTAAATAACCTAGATATTCTGACTTTTAGATTACTATCTTTTTCTTCATTTTTTAATTCTTTTTCTGATTCATCATCAAGAGCTAAATTGTTTTTTGAAGCCTCAAACTTTTTATCTTCGGCTTCATCAATTAAAATTTCTAATTCCTCTTCATCAGGATCATCATCAAATAATCCAGGTATTAATCTTTCGATTGAGTTTTGTTCTACTTTTTCGCTTCTATGCATCTCGCCTCTGCTGTCAAATTCGTCTAATGAATCACTATCGGCATCATCAGTCTCTATCTTGTTTACAATAGAACTTAGCATAGAGCTTAAAAACCCCTTCTTTTTTTCTGATGATGATTTATTGGATTCTTTTCTTTCATTAACGACATCTATCTTATCCATTTGTGCTTTCACCTCTTGCTTTGGTTCGCTTTTTATTTTAGTGTCCGGTTTGTTTAAATCATCATTTGTTTCTTCAGGTATTTCTTGTTTAGCGTCCATATCTCTATTTGGTAAAATATTGCTAAGATAATCTTCATAACTTAGCTCTTCACTAATTTCTTCGCTTGATTGTTTTATTTTATCATCTTCTTTTTTGCTGTCTATATCGTTTAAGTCTTTTAAGTTTTCTACTTCTTCATTTAAGTTGTCACCAATTGTATTGATTTGTGATAATAGTTCATCGGAGATATTTGCATTTTTTTTCTCTAGTCGAGCTTCTTTATTAGCTTTATCCGCGTCAATATCATGTTGTTTAGATTTATTTTCGTTGAGCTTATCAGTATTCTGAGCTGTGTCTTCCTCTGTTTGACTGCTATTTGAAAGCTCTTTTTCTTTAATCTCATTAATCATATTGTTCCAATCAACTGCCTCTTCATCTGAAAAACTGGTTAATGAATCAGCTTCATCAATAGAGATTTCATCTAAAACAGGCTCTTCTATAATTTTTGCTGATCTTTCCATTGCAACTTCTGCGATTCTTTCTGCCTCTTCTGGTACTTGCTTTTCTTGCTTTTTAATTTTTCCGAGATTACCTATTACAAATCCTAAAATCAAAGCACTAAACAAAGCCATAACAGATGGCAGCAGCATATCAACCGCCTGAGTTATAGCTGCTGAATTTTTTGGTGTGTCCGTAGGATTTAATTCAAAATCAATTGTGGATATAATGCTGTCAGGCAATCTGAAAACAACATCAGAAAAATATGTGCCTTCTATTTGGGTATCGTAATATATCAATATTGTCTTGCCCATATAATAAAACTCATAGGCTCTAAACTCGCCTGTAATACTATTTTCATAATCGGTGTAATATCCAGTTACAACAAGGCCTAACCTATCATCGACAAGCATACTAGTAACTGCATTATAATTCATATAAAGCGGAAAAGATTGATCTATGTATGCAGTTAATTCTTCTGACTCTGATAATAGTTGCTTTTCAGTTAGTAAAGATAAGTCTATGTCATCCCTTTTAGCAAATCCGAAGTTCTCTGTAAACAGCTTGTTCTTTTCTTTGCTTGTACCTATCGAAACTCTTATAAATTCATAATCGCCTCTAAATTCATAAATTGAATTAGCTGTATAAAAATCAGATGATATATCCTCTGGAAGATCTTTCTTACTAGAAACTAGACTGTTCGGGAAATATAATGAAAATCCCTCACCTTCAAATGCTTCCTTTCTTCCATTTTCCACTAAATTGTCTATCATCTCGCTGTTATCAGCGAAACCAACGGAAAGAAAGCATATTATAAGAATAAAAATTAAGTAAACAAGGACTTTTTTCATCTAAAATCTCCTAAAGTAAAAATCGAAAATAAAGTAATTATTAAAATGCACTAATACTTATAATAAATAACTTTATAAGACATTATACACCAGACGCATAATTATTTGTAGTTTATTTCACTTAAACATTGATGCTAATTAGTGATATGCAGATGACATTGAGCAATTGCAATATAAAAAATATTTGACTACAAAACAAAAATTGTGATATTATGGCTCAGGATATTCATAGGGGAATCCCCGAAGATATCCTTTTTTAATTTTTGTTGTTTATTAAGATTGAAAGGATATACTTGTGTAATGTTTTTAAAGACATAAATGCAAGAAGGGTATGGTAATATGGCAGGAATATTAGTTTGTGGCGCACAATGGGGCGATGAAGGTAAAGGAAGATTTGTAGATTTCCTTGCAAAAGAATCGGATATGGTTATCAGATTCCAAGGAGGGAATAACGCAGGGCATACTGTTATTGTAGATGGAGTAACATATAAACTGCATCTGATTCCATCTGGAATTTTGTATGAAGATAAACCATGTATTATTGGAAATGGCGTAGTCGTTGATCCGGGGGCATTTTTAGATGAAATAGAAGGACTTAAAAAAAGCGGTATTGATACTGGTTCACTTCATATTTCAGACAGAGCGCATGTTGTTATGCCATATCATAGAGAACTTGATGGTATATATGAAGATAGCTTGGGCGACAAAAAAATTGGTACAACTAAAAAGGGAATCGGCCCAGCTTATACTGATAAGACGGCAAGAGTTGGAATTAGATTTTGTGATATGCTAGACAAGGAAAGACTTGCGAAATTGATAAAAGAACAAACAGCAGCTAAAAACGAAATTATAACAAAGATATATAAAAAGCCACTGCTTGATGCAGATAAAATCGTAGAAGAATATTTAGGATATGCTGAAAAACTAAAGCCATATATTAAAGATACATCGTTGATGATTTATGAAGCGTACAAAGCAGGCAAAACTCTGCTTTTCGAAGGTGCACAAGGGATGTTGTTAGACCTTGATTATGGTACATATCCATATGTTACATCATCTCATCCAACAGCTGGCGGCGTTTTCTCTGGAGTTGGAATCGGAGCAAGAGCATTAACAGAGGTTGTGGGTGTTGTAAAATCATATACAACAAGAGTAGGTGCAGGCCCATTTGTGACAGAGCTAATTGATGAAACAGGGGATTTAATCAGAGAAAAAGGGCATGAATATGGAACAACAACAGGAAGACCAAGAAGATGCGGATGGTTAGACTTAGTTATAATAGGTTTTGCTGCAAGAATAAACGGGATAACATCGATTGCACTTTCCAGGATGGATACCTTAGGCGGCATAGACAAAGTTAAGGTATGCGTTGGATATGACTTTAATGAAACAATAATAAAAAATTATCCAGCTTCGCTATCGGATTTAGAAAAATGCAAACCGATATATGAAGAGTTTGAAGGATGGGATGAAAACTTATCTGAAATTAGAGAGTTTGATAAGCTGCCAAGTGCAGCCCAAAAATACATTAAATTTATAGAAGATTATTTAGAAATCCCTGTGGATATGGTTGGGGTTGGACCAAACAGAGAAGAATGCATCCTTCGAAAGGATTATTTTTAACCATCACATTTAGGTTATGGTATTATTTAGCGATCAAATATGCTTTATTATTTTACCCTAATTGGTTATAATAAATTTAGATAACAAGTTTGCCGTACCAAGCGGGGAGTTAGCGGTGCCCTATATCTGCAACCCGCTATAGCAGAGCTTGATTCCCATTATGAGGACTTCATAGTTTTAGAATGGTGGAGTGTTAAAAGGTGTTGATAAGTAGGCCCCATTAGTGATACAAGCCCGTGAACCCTGTCAGGCCCTGACGGGAGCAGCAGTAAGCGATGCTTTGTGTGTGCTCTGGAATGTTTTGCTTTGAGTCTTTTACTCTTCGTGCCTTAAGGTTTGTGATTTTCGAGTTTTGGGTGTACGGCATTTAATTTAATATCTAAGAAGCTATTAAGTCATCATCCTTTTTTCGTGTTAAATAGATTTCGCGCATTTCTCCACGCATTAGCAGACCATCAAATCGCTCAAAAGATATAATACCGATAATGTCTAGCATTTCATATCCAGGTGGCTGATCGCTGATCCATTCATCTGCACGCAGAAGTATGTCGCCGCTGAGCAGATCAATATCACCTACCATAGAATACTCACCAGATAATCCTCTAGTGTTTCCTATACCTGGTGAAAAAGCGAAACTTGCTTTAACTTCACCAGCTTCAATATTAATTTCTAATACATCGATTACAACATTCATTTTCCCGGTATTGTTTTGATATGTGCCCTCCCAAAGACCTATATAGTCTGCTGTAATGTCATATTCCAAACTCTCAAGCATAGAAAGTGCACTTAAACCGGATGGATGGCTTAATTCAACAAAATAATCGAAATTCCATTTTTTAGGGTTGAGAATATTTAAGAATTTTACCACTGCTTTCGTTTTTTTGTTTACTGCTTCGTATTCAGCATATTTCTCCCAAAAATCATCTTCATTCCCGAATAAACCACAAACATAATGATTAAAGTCATTAGCTATTTCTTCAATACCTGAGGAGTATAAAAAACCAGCTTCTAACATTTCTTGTTCATTGTTTCCAAAAACACTATTATTTCTAAGAATATTACTATATTTTTCATCATCAATTACTCTATTATCATAGCCTATAAATCCATTACTGCTGCTTGTTGCGAATTCGGTATCGAAAAGGTCATACTGATCTGAAATCAGCCAAGCTAATGGTGAAGCAAAATCCAGCATAAGATAATTCTTTTCATAATAGTATTCTTCAAATACTGCTAACGATATTTTTTTAGGAAGAGGAGAAGTCACACTAGAATTCTCTTCTCCTTCAAAAGTAATCGTATCATAACAATAAATACTGTTTACAAGACTGCCAATTAAACTTACGGTATAAGTTTCATCGCCAAAGTATTGCAAGATATCATATACACGTTTGGTTACGAAATCATACTTTTCTTTTGGCAATGCAAAGTATTTTTCTGTACCGCTTATCGTAATGGTTTCAGCAAACTTGACATCAATATCATATTTATTTTTAATTTCTACCAACATATCATAGCTTTCTTCTGATATGTCTTCTTTTATCTTCTCATAATATTCTAAACCAAAAGCAGAATCCGCTATACTCATTGCGGCTTTATCTTCCTTAATTACATCTATTGCAGCAACAATAAATATACCTGCAATAATAGCAAATACTACTAAGACTATTGATACAATTACCGCTATTAAAGTTTTATTTTTTTTCTTTTTCGGTTTTTGCTTTGAGTTAGACAAGCTTGTAGAAGAACCGCATGATTTGCAGATTCCTATATCATCAGTAATTTTCTTTCCACATGTAGCACATTTCATGTTAAACTCCTTTAATTTTCCATTTACTAATTTTATTATAAATGGAGTTTCGATAAAAGTCACGTCTTTAGTTTTGCTTTTTCAAATGTTCTCTAGTAGAATGTATATATATAAAATAAACACTCAGATAAGGAAAACATAGTGGTAAGAATCGAAGGCATCATACTGGATATCGTCTATAGAAATGAAGAAAACGGTTATACTGTCTTAGAGATAGAAATAGATGGAGAGTTATGTGTTGCGGTTGGGTCTTGTCCGCATGTTAGCATAGGTGAATATGCTAAGCTTTATGGAATATGGACAGAGCACAAATCATATGGCAGACAGTTTAAGATTACCAGCGTAGAAACTAGCCTTCCAGATAATCCAATCAGTATTGAAATGTATTTATCCAGCGGGATAATAAAAGGCGTAGGACCAGCAACGGCAGAAAAAATTGTCGGTGTCTTTGGAGTTGAAGCATTTGAGATAATCGAGAATGATTATGAGAAGCTCACCGAGATAAAGGGCATCAGCAAAAACCTAGCAAAAAGCATGCATGAAAGTTTTATGAAAAACGCAGCACTTAAAGTGATTATAATGCAACTGCAAAACGTTGGTTTAAGTGTAAAGCAGGCTTTTCGTGCGCATGAAAAATATGGGGCATTAGCAGAAGAGATGATAATGGAAAATCCATATCGCATGATAGACGATATATATGGCATCGGATTTGAACGAGCGGATAGGATTGCCGAACATATGGGCATAGATAAGGAGGCTCCATTTAGAGTAGAGAATGGTATAAAACACGTTTTAAAGCTGGCGCTAAATGAAGGACATACATGTTTACCTGAAGGGATATTAATTAAAAAGACGAGTGATATTATCGGAGTAGATATTCCCCTAGTCGAAAAAAGCATTGCTGAGCTTGCGATAAGAGGAGATATTGCAAAAAAAATATATGCTGGTGTAACTGCTGTGTTTTTAGCTTATGCATATATTGCTGAATCTGAAACAGCAAGAAGACTTTATATGCTATACAAATCAGAGCCAAAAATGAAAATTAAGGATATCAGAAGTGAAATAGAACACTATGCTGGCAGTCTTGATATGTCAGATGAGCAAAAAGACGCAGTATTCAATGCATTATCAAATAACGTTTGTATAATTACAGGAGGGCCTGGAACAGGAAAGACCACAATTATTAAAGTGCTGTTAAAAATAATGGAAGCTAATGGAATCATGACAGCACTTTGTGCCCCGACGGGCAGAGCAGCAAAAAGAATGGAGGATTCATGTAAAAAAGAATCTAAGACAATTCATCGGCTTTTAGAGTTTGGATATGACTTTGAAGATAAAGAAGATTTTTATAAAAGCGGAAAAAATAAATTTATGAGGAACGAAGAGAATCCGCTTTTAACCGATGCCATAATTGTAGATGAAGTTTCCATGGTGGATATTTTTTTGGCCAATGCACTTTTAAAAGCGATAAGTGAAGGCACAAGAGTGATATTTGTCGGAGATGCAGATCAGCTGCCATCTGTTGGAGCAGGAAACTTCCTTCGAGATACTATTAAATCAGAGTTTCTACCAGTATTTAGATTGACAAAGTTTTATCGGCAGGATGAGGGCGGAAACATAATAGCAAATGCGCACAGGATTAACCTTGGAAGCATGCCGAATATGTATCAAACAGGAGACTTTATATATATACCGTCTGTAGACCCGGAAGTAACATTGGATACTTTATTAAATTTAATAAAGGATAAAGAGTTTGCTAATGCGCAGATTTTATGTCCGCTTAAAAAGGGTATTATCGGTGTTCATAATATTAACCAAAAAGTAAGAGAACAAAAAAATCCTCAAAAAATATCAACACCTGAGTTAAAAAAAGGTGAAACTATTTATCGCAAAGGTGATAAGATTATCCAGACGTCTAATAACTATAGTAAGGAATGGTTTTTAACCAGCAAGGATAAATATTATCAACAAGGATTTGGCGTTTTTAATGGTGATGTCGGAGAGATTTTGGATATTAACAAAGATTCTAAACTTGCAACGATTCTTTTTGAAGACAGGCAAGCAGAATATACTCAAAACGAGTTAGAACAATTAGAGCATGCTTATGCAATAACCGTACATAAATCACAAGGCAGTGAGTTTGATACGGTTATATTACCACTGTTTTATGGGGCTAGCCCCTTTTTAACTAAAAACTTGCTTTATACTGCTGTAACCCGTGCTAAGAAAAAAGTTGTTTTGATTGGGCTTCTAAAAACAGTCAGTCATATGGTTGGTAACAACAGGATCACAAGAAGGTATACAGTTTTAAATAACGAGATAAAAGAACTTGTTAAAATTTTTGATAAGCTAGAAAAAACAGAGGAAGGCGAAGAAGAATGAAAGTTATAAAAGGCTTTTTTAAAGATGTTTTTGATTTTATTATCCCGCCGATTCCCACATGTGTTTATTGTGGGAAAGATAATGATATTAAAGATGATTATGTGTGTAGTGAATGTGATAAAACAAGAGAAGAATTAAGGTTTAAAGCAGAAAGAAATGACTTTTTTTCTTGTTTTTATTATGATGATATAATAAAAAAGTGTGTTTGGGATTATAAATATAATCGAAGAGAGTTTATAAGCGAGCATATTGCCGAAGATATATTATATTTAATCGATAAAAACAATATTAACGCAGACTTTATAACAAATGTACCTTTACATAGAAAGAAAAAAAGAAAAAGAGGTTTTGATCAAGCGAAAGAAATATGTTTATATTTAGATACGATATCAGGTATACCTTATAGAAAGATGTTAAAAAGAATAAGAAACACAAGCGTTCAAGCGACTTTAACACAAGAAGAAAGAAAACAAAATGTTAATAATGCTTTTAAATTTATATATAGTAAGAAAAATCTTGGTAAATCTGTTATAATAATAGATGATGTATATACCACAGGAGCCACAATCAATTCATGTAAAAAGGAGCTGATGAGTGCAGGCATCGAAATAATCATTCCTATAACATTTGCGAAAACAAGAATGCCAAAAAAAATATAAAATAAAGATTCTCTTGTTTAATATATAAAAAAATGAGGGATATATATAATATATGGTCTTTATAAAAAGGACCAGTCGCTTAAGCGACAAAAGAAGAATAGGAGGCTTAAAACATGGATATTATTATAACAGGCAAAAACATGGAAGTATCCGACTACCTGAAGGGTCTTGTCAACAAGAAAGTGGGGAAACTTAAAAAGTATTTTAAGCCAGACACTCCAGCATATGTTACTCTTAACATCGAAAAGAGCAGACATATTGCGGAAATCACAATTCCTTTTGATGGAATAGTTATGAGAGGAGAAGAGATGAGCACGGATATGTATGCTTCGATCGATGGAGGTTTGAAAAAAATCGAGCATCAGATTATGAAACATAGAACTAAGCTTGAGAGAAGACTCCATAAAGATGCTTTTAAAGAAGAATCTTTACTTTTCCAAGACGAGTACGTTGATGATGGAATCCCTAAGGTTGTAAGAACAAAGAAATTTAACGTAAAGCCTATGAGCCTTGAAGAGGCAGTTTTACAAATGGAGCTTTTAGGTCATAGTTTCTTTGTATTTAGAGATGCAAACTCTGATGAAATAAACGTGCTTTATCAAAGAAAAGACGGTGACATTGGGCTTATAGATCCGAGCTAACAAAAATAATTATTAATTCAAGTGCCGCAGGATTCTGCGGCATTTTTTACTTATACTGGTTCACATACAGCCGCACTAACCAAAAAAAATACACCCATTGCATGGATGTCTTTTTTATTGGTAGCTTTGATCCGGACTCGAAGTCGGCTATGCCGACACATAAATGTGTCGAATAAAGGATATTGATATCCATTATATATTTCTTTTATAAATTTAGTTGCTTTCAATTTATCTTTTTTATACTGGTTCTCATACAGCCACACTAACCAAAAAAAATACACCCATTGCATGGATGTCTTTTTTATTGGTAGCGGCGACTGGATTCGAACCAGTGACTCTCCGGGTATGAACCGAATGCTCTAGCCAACTGAGCTACGCCGCCAAATAGCATAAATGGTTGCGGGGAAGGGATTTGAACCCCTGACCTCCGGGTTATGAGCCCGACGAGCTACCAAACTGCTCTACCCCGCGTCGAAACAATAGCCGTGTTTAGACGACAAGTAACATCTTAACTCATAAATTAAATTAAGTCAATACCTTTTGAGAAAAAATGATATACTGAAAATTAAGAATGAAAAACAGCTGGATTATTTAAAAAAGAATTGCAAAAATTAATTTGTAACGGATACGATTTTACTATACATTTACTTGTTTTCTTGTATAATATGCACATGAGAAAAAGTATAAATATAAAACTAGGAGTAAGAATGAATATTAAACTGATAGCATTAGATTTAGACGACACATTAGTAGACAGCAAAAAGGATTTATCAAAAAGAGATGTTACAGCAATCAAAAAAGCAATGGATAAGGGTATCTATGTATGCCTTGCTTCAGGCAGAACATATAAGTCATTAAAGCCTTTTTATAAGAGACTAGGACTTAATTCAATGACAATATCTACTGGCGGCGCAATTATCAATGATAAAGACGGGAACAGAATCTATGAAAAATTTCTTCCTGAAAAAGAGGCGGCACAAATAGTTAAATATGCATATAATAATGGATATCATGCACAAGTTTATTTTAAGGATGATTTTCATTATTATAATAAAGATTCAAAGTTCCCTAAATTGTATGAAAAAAGAACTGGACTAGCAGGAACTTATGATAGAAGTATTATAGAGATGGATGAAATTAAGACACCAAAGATTTTGTTTATAGATGATGAAGATAAAATTGAAGAGATGACAAAAATAATCAGTGAGAAATTTTCTGATTTAAGCTTAAAAAATTCTTATCCAAGTTATATAGAGGTTAACCATAAAGATGCAAACAAAGGTGTGGCTTTAAAAGTTCTTGTTGAAATGCTGGGTATTAAAAAAAGCGATGTTATGGCTATTGGAGATAGCGAAATAGATTTAAGTATGATAGAATATGCAGGAATGGGAGTTTGTGTAGAAAATGCAAGTGACAATATAAAAAAGCACGCAGATTTTATTACGGCGACATGTAAAGATGACGGAGTTGCTGTTGCTATCGAAAAATTTTGTCTTTATGTATGATGACATGTTAAAAGAGGATAAAACATTAAAAGGTTTTAAGCGGTGAAATAACCGTAAGGAGAAGTATATGAAAAAAGAACTCAACGTTGAAGATTTTGTAAAAGTGTTAAAGCTTACGCCTGTTCATAAAAGTGCAAAGGAAAAAATAGAGGTAAATACTTCAGATTTAAATCGTCCGGGTTTACAGATGTCTGGATTTTTTGAATATTTTGCAATTAACCGAATCCAATTATTTGGCATGGTAGAGATGACATATTTAGAACATTTAGAGCCTGATGTACGTAAGGAAAGAATGGAAGAATATTTTAGCAGCAACATACCGATGGTTTTAATAGGCAGAAACTTAAATCCGCCTGATGATATGATTGAGGCAACAAAAAAATATGATGTGCCTATGTATATGTCTGGGCTTACAACGACTAAACTTGGACATAAAACAACAGAATATTTGGACATGTTTTTAGCACCATCTATTTCCAGACATGCTGGGCTTATGGATGTTTACGGCATAGGAATTATGATAACAGGAGATTCTGGCGTTGGTAAATCTGAGACTGCATTAGAGCTAGTTAAAAGAGGACACAGACTAGTTGCCGATGATGTTGTTGATATAAAAAAATTATCTGAAACAGAACTTTTAGGACAATCTCCAGAGATCATACGTCATATGATGGAGATAAGAGGGATGGGCATAATTGATGTTAGAGAGCTTTATGGTGTTGGTGCTGTTATGCTTGAAAAATCAATTGATCTTGCCATTCACCTAGAGCCAGGGGATTTTAAAGATATAGATAGATTAGGAATGACTCAAAGATATACAAATCTATTGAATGTAAAAATCCCTGAAATTGTTATTCCTGTAAGACCAGGCAGAAACCTTGCTATTATTATTGAGGTTGCTGCTATGAACTTTAGACTTAGAAGCATGGGTCAAGACACTGCAGGGCAGCTGGATGAGAAACTAGTTGAAATTATGAATGCATATGAGTAATTTGATATTTAAAAAAGCCACTTTTTATAGTGGCTTTATTTTTTTACATCGATTTTTTTAAGTTGTCTGCAATAAGCGGTTTAAACTTGAGAAGATCTAATATATCTTTTTTAATATCAATACCATCATAAACTTCTGTAAGCATCAAACCATCTTCAGTTAAATTAAACACACACCTTTCAGTTACATATACGACCCTTTGTCCTTTTCTAGCTGCATGTTTTGCAGAAAAACTGACTGCTTCAACTTCAGGTTTGAACTTTCGAAGCTGTCCTTCGTTTTCTATGATTATTTTTCCGTCCGTAGATTTTGTAACTAAACCAACAGCAGAAAAGGTCATACAAAAAACAACTGTTTTTGTAGCAAACGTAATATTTGCAAATCCGCCGATTCCTGCAAAACTGCCGCCTAAAACGTGTGCGTTTACGTTTCCTGACATATCAACTTCATATCCACCCATAAAACATATATCAAGACCGCCGCCATCATAAAAATCAAACTGCTGTGCCATAGGAATAATAGCATCTGCACCTATAGTTGCACCAAAGGCAACACCGGGGGCAGGAAGTCCGCCGATCCCGCCTGATTCAACAGTCATAGTAATCTGACTTAAAATACCCCTTTTAGAAGCATGATTTCCGACGTTTTCGGGGATGCCTATGCCTATATTGACTACGTCGCCTTTTTTTAATTCTCTGGAAGCTCTATCGCCGATAATAGCATGAGCATTTTTAGGCTTTGACTTTCCACGCTGACCTGATAAAGTTATCTGACTCATCCAATAATCCATGTGACTTGGAGGCACATGAACGTCTCCAGAAAGTGAAGGGTTATAGGCAATGTCCATAAACTGCTTTTGATTTGGACAAACTACAACAGCATCGACTAATATACCTGGGACGATAACATCACCTGGTCTTCCAAAAACATGACTGACTCTTTCTACCTGAACAATCACAGTTCCACCGTTTGCCTTTGTAGCTTGTGCTAATGACAAAGCATCACCCATAACACATTCTTTTTCAAAAAAGATATTTCCGTTTGGGTCCACTGTTGTTCCTTTAATAAAAGCAATATCCACTTTTGAGGTTTTATAATATAAGTACTCTTCGCCCTCTAGTTCAACAACTTTTACAAGCTGATCGCAAGAGATGTCGTTAAGTCCTGGTCCGTCTACACGCGGATCTACGAATAGCCCTAAACCAACTTTAGTAAGATATCCTTCTTGACCATATGCTGCTGATCTAACAGTATGTGATAAAACGCCGAGCGGCATGTTATAAGCTTCAATTTTTTTCTCTTTTGCCATGCGCATTGCTGCCGGCATACTGCCGTAATGACCTAAAATGGTTTTTACAACCGCACCGTCTTTTATATATCTGTCTGCAAACAAATCTTCATCCCATCCACCAAGCGCAGCAGCACAAAATAAAGTCAAGTTATTCGGATGACCTGTTTTCTCAAATCTTTCCGCTAAACTTAAATGAAGCATCTCTGGGTTATTTAAAGATAAAAATGCGTTTACACCAATCGTATCACCATCACTAACGAGCAAAGAGGCTTGTTCTAAATCCATAATTCTAAACATTCGATATCTCCTAGGTTAAAAAAATAGTATTACCTATTATAGTTTTATAGATAATAATAAAAATTAAGATCTCAAAAAATTGAGGCCTTAAGATAATTATATAAGTTAGTCTGTCGTTGTTAAAATCTTTTGCTTTAATGCCTTTTCCATAGATATAAGCTCTTTTTCGGCTAAAGCACGTTGAACTTTTCCTTCTTTTTGAATTCTTATAACTTCATCAATGGTTTCTATTAAATTATTATTAACCATTTGCAGTGTTTCTAAATCTACAATTCCTCTTTCGGATTCTTTTGCTGTTTCGATTGAATTTTCTTTTAAAAGTTCGGAATTTCGCTTTAACAAATCATTCGTCGTGTCAGAAACTTGTTTTTGTAAATCTAATGCAGTTTGTTGTCTATAAAGAGAAATAGCTATAACAATTTGATTTTTCCAAAGAGGTATAGTATTAAGTATAGAACTTTGAATTTTTTCTACAAGCACTTGATCATTGTTTTGGATTAGTCTTAGCTGTGGCGATGTTTGTACGGTAATCATTCTGCTAAGTCTAAGGTCGTGAATTTTCTTTTCAAATCTTTCTGCCAGTTGTTTCATATCGTTAAACCGCTGTGCATCTGCTTGGTCATCTGATGCTTTGGCTTTAGCTTTAAGTTCTGGCAGAACCTTATCTTTTATTTCATCAAGTTTTAATTCTCCGGCCAAAACATAATACTCTAAATTTTTCATAAAGCTTAAATTTTTCTCATGTAAATTATCTAGAAGATTAATATCAGCTAAAAGCCCGGTCTTTGCATCATCTAGTTTATCTACAATTACATCTATTTGCGCTCCTAATTTTTGATACCTTGCCATAAAGCGATTATATTTATTTTTCATGTTGCCAAAAATCTTACTAAAAAATCCTTGTTTTCCTGCAATATCATCAACATCTATTTCTTTTACGTTAACCATAAGATCAGATAATACTTCTCCAACATATCCGCTTTCGTTAGATTTCACCTTGTCTAAGACTTCATCAGAAAATTCAGAAATTTCACTTTGAACGTTTACTCCATATTGTATTACTGCCTCAGAATCGGTAATATCAATTTTGTTAGCAATTTTATCGACTTTATCTTTCTCTTTTTTTGAAAGCTTGGATAAAACAACAATCTCGCTATCCTTATCATTCATAACTAATTTTTCATCCATAATTAATCTCCTATCTAAGATTATATTAACTGCCTGTTCGTAAGATAATTTTATCATATTCTTTTGACATTAGCCAGTACTTCACTTATTATTATGTTAAAATAAAATTGGATTCAATAAAGTAAAATTAATGGAGAAAAAATGAATATTGAAAAAATAGAGTTTCCAGAAAAATATCTCGAATTAGCTGGTGAAAATATTAAAAATATAGCGCGTATCATTTCTCAGCATGGAGAGATTTATAAAATAAGGACAAAAGATTTTGAAATGATTGCACGTGTTTCGGGTAAGCTTGAACATAATATAACGCACCTTTCAAGTTTTCCAGTGGTTGGAGATTATGTAATAGTAAAAAACACTGAACAGGGTGAAGGTGTAATTCATGAAGTGCTTTTAAGAAAAAGTCTATTTATAAGAAAAGCAGCAGGGACTTCAAAAAATGAGCAGGCGATTGCTGCTAATATTGATTATGTCTTTATCTGTATGTCGCTAAACAATGATTTTAACTTAAGAAGACTAGAAAGATATCTGGCAATCTCTTGGGACAGCGGGGCTGTGCCTGTTGTTGTTTTAACAAAAGCAGATCTTTGTGAAGATGTGGATGAAAAGACAAGCGAAGTAGAAAACATTGCCTTAGGAGTCAGTATAATAACAACCAGCAGTTTAGAGGACATTGGGTATGATAGGCTTTTCGAATATGTTAAAAAGGACAAAACAGTAGCTTTTTTAGGATCTTCAGGCGTTGGAAAATCTACACTGATAAACAAACTAATTGGTGAAAATATAATTAAAACAAAAGAAATAAGGGGAGATGATGATAAAGGAAGGCATACCACCACATCAAGAAACCTATTCTATCTAAAAAATGGTGGCGCTGTAATAGATACTCCGGGTATGCGAGAGATTGGGATTGAAAGCGCAGATATAAGCCAGACCTTTTCTGATATTGAAGAACTAGCACTATTATGCAAGTTTTCAGACTGTCAGCATTTAAGCGAGCCGGGGTGTGCTGTTAAAAAAGCTGCGGAGGATGGGATAATAACTAATGCACGTGTGAAAAGCTATAATAAACTAAAAATAGAGATGGGATATGAAGGACTAAATTTTAAGCAGCTGGAAAAAGAAAAGTTAAATCGGATGTTTGCTGATCATGGTGGAATTAAAAATGTAAAGAAAGTGATGAAAGAGAAGAACAAAAGAAATTGAATAAAACAATATGCTCTATTGATTTTGTTCTTCTTTCAAAAATTTGTCTGTAATTTTTTGAGTCCCGACCCAGAAAGGACGAAGAACATATCTAATAAGAAATTTTACAATTGGTCGCTCTATTGACCTTTGAACTTTTAAAAACTCTTTTCTAACTTCAATATTTTGTGGACATGCTTTTTCACAATTGCCGCAATCGATACAGGCAGACGTCCATTTCGGATCTTTTTCTAATCCAGTTACGCTGGCATATTCATACAGCGACATCAAACGTTTGTAAAGGTGTAAGCTGTTTAGCGAATGGAAAGCAGCAGGTATATCTATCCCCGCAGGACAAGGCATACAGTATCTGCATCCTGTACATCCTACTTGTAAAAGTCTGCGATATTCTTCTTTAACTCTATCAACGATAACAAGTTCTTCATCGGTTAGCGAATTAGCATAAGAACTGTGCGCTGTATTCATGTTTTCAATAATATGATTTTTTTTATTCATACCTGACAGAACAACATGTACATTAGGGTTGTTCCAAATCCATCGAAGTGCCCAATCTGCCGGACTTCGTTTTAGCGGGGCTTCATCCCATATCTTTTGAACAGACTTTGGAATCTGGCCTACTAAAACACCGCCTCTAAGAGGCTCCATAATTACAACACCAATGTCTTTGCTTGCAGCATATTCTATACCTTCTGCTCCTGCTTGGAAATGTTCGTCTAAAAGGTTATACTGGACTTGGGTAAAATCCCAATCATAATCGTCTACGATACGTTTAAAATCATCAATTGATCCATGAAAAGAAAACCCCATATATCTGACTTTTTTTTCTCGCTTAAGCATATCCATAAAATCGATAATACCGAATGATAACATTTTGTCCCATAAACTTCCGTTTAGAGCATGGATAAGATAATAATCAATATAGTCTAAGTTTAACTTTTCGATTTGTTTATCAAAAAACTTTTGAAGGTTTTCGCTTTTTCTCACAAAAAATGAAGGCATCTTTGTTGCAATATAGACTTTTTCTCTATATCCATCTTTCAAAATATGCTCACCTAGAAAGCTTTCAGAACCGCCGAGATGGTATGGAAATGCGGTGTCTAAATAATTAAGCCCATTATCTATTGCAAGTAAAAGCTGTTCTTTCGCCTGGTCCTTGTCGATTACACCACCAAGTACAGTAGGAAACCTCATACAGCCATATCCAAGAGCAGATAACTCTTCATCGATTTTTGGCATCTTCCGATATTGCATTTGTCTGCCTCCAAAGTATATCTAAAAAAGTATAATATAAATTTATAAAAATATGCTACTATCTGAAATTTTATTCTTCTTCTTTGTCTTTACTCTTTGCTTCTTCTGTTTCATCCGATTTTTTAATTTTCTTTTTTCGAAAAAAGATAAAACCAAAGATAAAACCAAAAAACAAACCGAAGCCATTGCGAAAGGTCTGCTGTTATCAAAAGGACAAACATCAGCCGGCAAACCAGCTCTGCTTGATATAAAATCAAAGATATAGTATGCAAAAAGAGCAATACCAATGCCGAAGGCTATGTTAGAAATTACTTTTAATATTTTTTGTTTTTTCATAATACTCCCCTTATTTAAAACTTAGCTTTGAGTTTTTAATCATATCTGTTTCACATGTTTCTAATGCTTCCAGTGATGGTGCAATAATATAAAAACACAAAGTGACGTTTTTTTCTTCTATATGCTGTGCATATATTCTGCCATATACTTTTGTTTTTTCATAGTCTACAGTTGTATCGAAGGCCGATGGTTTTCCATATTGGATATAGGCCCTGTGATTGTCGTTTACGTTATGAAGTGGACTATTGGTTATTATATTAGCATCAATAACATCCCAAGTAAACCCTAAAAAAACCTCTTTTTCTCCAATATTTTTAATTTCGAAATCAAATATAGGAGAATCGCATCCAATACTTTGTAAAACTAAAACCTGCATGTCATATTTAAATATATCTGCCATCTCATCAACATTTATTTTGCCGTATTGGTTATACCCATAAGAATTTCCATTTTCTTTAACTGCATAGGCGCCATAAAAAGCGCTATGATAATCAGACGAAACACTATACAAAAGAGAACTTCCTTTAATATAATCAAAAGCACCAAAGTTATAAAGTATGCTAAGATCTACATCTTTTTTTGTAAAATTAGAAAATCCGTGAGCATTGTAGGTGATGACAAAGGGATACCAGTCTTTTTTTAAAGTTGAATAACCGCCAGGAATTTTTAAATCTATACCTTCTTTTTTCATTAAGCTTGTCTTGCTTTCAGAAGCACTATAAATCGACATCACAAATATACTTTTTATAAAAGCAAAAAGCGGGCTTAGAAAAATTACTAAGACTAATATAATAATAGATATCCAAATAGTAAATTTTTTTGCAGTGTTTTTTTTCATTTTTTCACCAAAAAAGGCTATCCAATATAAGATAGCCTTAAAGTGAATTATATATTATCCAACATCATCACGCAACTCTGCCCCAGTAAACTGACTGTTATAAAGGTCTGCATAAAATCCGTTTTTCTCCATAAGCTGGATGTGGTTTCCTTGCTCTATAACCGCTCCATCATCCATTACTAAGATAGTGTCGGCATCTCTAATGGTAGATAGTCTGTGTGCGATTACAAAGTTTGTTCTTCCTTCCATAAGGGCAATCATTGCTTGCTGGATGTATGCTTCGGTTCTTGTGTCTACGCTGCTTGTCGCTTCATCCAAAATTAAAATTGCTGGGTCTGCTAAAAGCGCACGAGCGATTGTAAGAAGCTGTTTTTGACCTTGAGATATATTGGATGCTTCTTCATTTAATATCGTATCATATCCATCTGGTAATCTTCTTATAAATCTGTCTGCCCTAGCCATCTTCGCGGCCTTTACAACTTCATCAAAACTTGCATTCTCTTTGCCGTATGCAATATTGTCTTTTATCGTACCGTTAAACAACCATGTGTCCTGTAAAACCATACCAAAGTTTTTGCGAAGTTCTTTTCGCTTAACGTCTCTAATGTCTGTTCCATCAACTTTAATAGAACCTTTATCAATATCATAAAACCTCATCAGCAAGTTAACTAAAGTTGTTTTTCCTGCACCAGTCGGACCAACAATAGCCACAACTTTCCCCGGAGCTACATTTAAACTCATGTCTTTTATAATTGTGATGTCCTTATCATATCCAAATGAAACATGGTCAAATTCAACTTTACCTCTTACATTTTTATATTCTTTTAAAGCGTCTTCATCACTTATTTCTTCTTCTTCGTCTAAAACTTCATATACCCGTTCTGCTGCTGCAATTGTTGACTGGATTACATTCGCTATTTGAGCTACCTGTGCGATTGGCTGAGTGAAAGATCTGGAATACTGAATAAATGCTTGAACGTCACCAATCATTATTCTTCCGCTTATCGCTAAAACACCGCCAACAACACAAACGATTACATAGCTGAAATTATTGATCAAATTCATGAGGGGCATAATGATGCCGGACATAAACTGTGCCTTCCAACCCACCTCATAAAGTCGCTCATTCACTTTATCAAACTTATCAATAGATTCGTCTTCTTTTCCATAAGCTTTTACAACAGTATGTCCACCATACATCTCTTCGACGTGTCCGTTTAATTCTCCAAGTTCTTTTTGTTGTCCTTTAAAATATTTTTGAGACTTTGATACAATCGCTTTTGTTAATATAGCGACAAATGGCAGAACGAAGATAGTAACTAATGCCATAATCCATGAGATTGTGAACATCATATATGTAACACCAATAATTGTAGCAACTGCTGTGACTATCTGAGTTAAGCTTTGCTGCAATGTACCGGAAATTGTGTCAATATCATTCGTTACACGGCTAAGAATATCTCCATGGGAATTTTTATCAAAATATTTTAGCGGAAGTTTATCTAGCTTTTCTTTAACCTCGCTACGCATATTATAAACTATTTTCTGAGAAACACCTGCCATAACGTATTGCTGTACGTATCCAAGTAAAGCGCTAATAACATATAGTGACGCCACTATTATCAAAATCTTGGAGATTGCAGCAAAATCGATAAATCCGCCGGACATTTTACTCATTAAACCTTGAAATAGTATTGTAGTTGCATATCCGAGCAGCTTTGGTCCTATTATTGCGAAGGCTGTGCTTCCAACTGCCATAATAAAAACGATTAATATAGCAATTTTGTTTTTACCAATATAACTGACTAATCTTTTAAAAGTCCCTTTAAAATCTTTAGGTTTTTCGACTATTCCGCTGCCGCCATGACCGCCGAAACCTCCGCCTCTAGATCTTTTTTTAGTTTCACTCATGATAGTTCCTCCTCTGAAAGCTGAGATGATACAATTTCTTTATATACATCACAGGAGTTTATTAGCTCTTTATGCTTGCCTTTACCAACAATTTCTCCTTGGTCTAAGACGATAATTTGGTCTGCGTTCATAACTGTGCTGACCCTTTGTGCCACGATAAACACAGTAGCCTTCTCGGTTTCTTCCTTTAGGGCCTTTCTAAGCTCTGCATCTGTTTTAAAATCTAGTGCTGAAAAGCTGTCATCAAATATATAAATCTCTGGTTTTCTAATAATTGCTCTTGCGATAGAAAGCCTTTGCCTTTGTCCGCCAGAATAATTTGCTCCGCCCTGCTCTACATTAGAGGTTGTACCTTTTTCAAGTTCTGATATAAACTCATCTGCCTGAGCAGTTTTTATTGCAAAATCAATCTCTTTGTCTGATGCATCATCTTTACCATAAAGTATATTTTCTTTGATTGTGCCAGAAAATAGGCTAATTTTTTGCGGTACAAGACCGATTTTTGATCTTAAGTCTGACCTTAATTG
>Ga0233437_1001919_pt1 | contig 34673 bp, 33 predicted proteins | sample SI_122_August201_FD_182714 | JGI IMG/M metagenome (GOLD analysis project Ga0233437, IMG submission 182714) | Seawater microbial communities from Saanich Inlet, British Columbia, Canada - SI_122_August2016_200_MG | ecosystem: Environmental > Aquatic > Marine > Inlet | place: Canada: British... | reverse complement strand
CTTCTGAAGCCACGGACTCTCCATCCGATGTATAGTTGCTGCATAGGTAGGTTTGGGAGAAGTAAAGCGCTTCTATCCTACCTATTTTTAGAGATTGGATTGCACACGATGTTGTGTAACTTCTTCACCTGTTTGTATAAGTTACTTATATCGTGTCACCTTATGCTTCATACAAATAAAAGAAATCATAAAATATATTAAGGCGTGAGCCCTACATAACCTGATGTATTTCTTTGCAAGAAATTCTTAAAATTACTACTGCAAACTCCATGAATAATACAGCCCCTCAAATTTGCCATGCAAACCCCACTTTCCATGAATAAAAAGGAAACTTGACAAAATGAAATATTAGATTAACATGAGATTTGCTATGGGCTCAATATCAGCAATTCCTACGGCATCTATAAAAAATGCAGAACACAAAGAATCTAGTGCTGCTAATAAGGCAAATACAAAAATAGTAAAAATAACTATAGCTCTTCTAGCAGCAGCAGGAATGGTTAAGCTTAAAGAAGTTGTTATTGATACAGGAGCATATAGAAATCCGGGACAAATGCTTGCTGATCTTGATGATGCTGCTAATGAAAAAATTGAGAGAACTCTTTTTGCGACGACGAAAGCAATGAAACCTTACGTAAAAGATTGGACAGGAATAACTATAGGCATAAATCAAAGTGAATTAGAAAAACAAGCAGATCTACTACATGCTTTTTCTGAAGCAACTAGCAAAATCGATTCATCTCCTGATGATCCAGATGCATACCTTGATCTTGCAAAGATTGTATTCCCCAAAAAAGTTAGCGCCAAACAACTCAATGACAACGGCTGCAATGTTGAAGAATTTTGTACTCATATAGGTGAAGCTGGCAGAATGATGTACGCCAAAGCGGAAAATTTTGTTGGCAGCGATAATGGTAATATTGAAGATGTATTGATAGCCCTGCTTGAAAACGAAGAAAATAAGGAAACTGACGATTCATTACAAGCTACTTACAATTTTTTGATGTTTGAAGATTCAAAAAATCTGTTGACGATGGGTGATAAATGTATGGAATTTGTGGATTCCAATGAAACCGGTCCTTCAGTAGAAAATAGGGTAGCGATTCTAAATAAACAAGTTGAGCTGTATCTCAGTGCTATAGAAAAGGCTGAGCTGGACCCAGCTAAAAATCCTGAAATGGTTTCAAGGATTTACTCCTCCATCTATCGCACTCAAAAACATGTAGATAAGATCGCAAACGGCAATGAAAATACAGATTCTATAAAACAGAAAGCAATGTCTACAGCAGAAATTGCTCTAGCGCATGCAAAAGAATTGCTAAAGAATAAAAATGTAGAAGCAGCATGGTGTGCACTTTTCTCTGTGCATGAGAATCTTACTAAAACTCTTGTAGCAGAAGACTTACCACACCAATTCGACGCTTCCGGCGATCTAGCAGAAACATTAGAAAGCCTTCAAGAGGTTGCAACAACTGCGAGAGAAAGCATAATTTCAGATGATGGAAACGAATATGCATTAGTAAACTAAACACCACTGCTAGACCATAATCATCTCTCTAGTATCTAAGGCTTTTTCTAAGGCCAATAATCCACACATTCCATTTCTCCCATAGGAGTAACAGTAATTTGTGCAGGCCATCCACTGCATGATGAATGTTCTGTGGTATCAATCCAATCCATCGTATTTGGACCATTGCAATCCCATGTTGATCCATCTCCACTATATAGTGGTTGATCTGGATCACCTGAGTCGTCCGCATCATAGTAAAGCAAAATCCAATCATTTCCGTCCCAGCTCATATACAACGTATCTGTACCACAGAATTCAGTACCAGCCCAACAATAAGCACAAGTAGCACAATGGTCTTCTGAAACTCCTTTTAATAACTCTATTGTTCCGTTGAGTGACGTACATTCACCACATGTGCCATTCACAACAGTATTAAATGTTACCTGCCATTTCTTCGCAGATGTAGCACAGGTAGAACCCCAACAACTCTCACAAGAGCCTTCATCTTCACAATTTGCCGAACATCCATCGCCACTATCCTCATTCCAATCATCACATTCTTCATACCACTGCAAATCTCCATCACCGCAATTATCCGAACAAAATCCCGAAGGGTAACAATCAATATCATCATTACAATCATCTAAGCCATCACAATCATTATCCAAAGTATCATTACAAGATGCCTCTGGATATTCCCTGTTAACAAGAGGGGTAGTACAAGCTGCACAAAGAGGATCGCTATCACAATTTGAATCATTACAATCAGTATCTCCATCACAATCATTATCTAAAGCGTCATGACAAGATGCCTCTGGAGTTTCTTGACTAACAGGAGGAGTAGAGCAAACAACTTCATTTGTACAAGTTGAAGAACAACCGTCTCCATCATCTGTATTCCCATCATCACACTCTTCCGCACCCTCTATATCTCCATCACCACAAACAACTATACCATCCTCTTTTATAATATGATCCCCACACATAGCAAGTTTGCATGCATTGGTACAATCATCACTATTATCCACATTCCCATCATCACACTCCTCCCCTGCTGCCTCATCTTTCCACCCATCTCCACACTCAGAACACACATCACATTTTCCTACTGATATAGCTTCACATAAATTATCATCAGTACATACAGGAACTTTATATTCACAAGTAGATAGATCACAGAAAAGCACCACTCCATCTACCAAGAAGTAAGGCAAAGTTAATGGACAATCATTTACAAATTCACATTCTGCATCTGAGCAAGTTCCTTCAGCGACACATGCAGAAATGCCTGCTGCATTATCTGTTATACAACATTCATATCCAGCATCACATGAGCCTGGGGTACAACCTGTAAGACATGCGTCTCTACATATACCATCACAACATGTTTGGCCCGTACAATCTTCGTCTGATATACATCTATATGGAAGAACCGATGCTGTTCCTCTGAAGTTCTTGTTATAAGAACCTTCCAAAACTTCTGTTCCTACTGATTTGTTTTGTATTTGGAAAACTGCACTTACCGTTCCTCCTTCTGTAATACTTGTGTTATTGAAAAACACTAACTGCGTTACTCCTACATCCTCTGTAGTTATCAGAGTAGTTTCTATCCCTCCCTCTACCATTCTCACTGTATCGTGATGCAAATCTATAAATACCTCTCTATTTGGATCATGATCCAAACCAGAAAGTATTATTATGCTTGCAGATTGTCCTTGTGGTGGATATACGATGTAGTCTGAATTTCCTATTTCTTGTATCAGACGTTGCATAAGAAGACTTCCATTTTGCTCTACCTCTGATCTGGTTTCACTTCTCGATGATATATCACTGGATACTATAGATACTCCTACTAAAGTCCCCGCCATCAACGCTACTATCCCTGTGAAGAGAAGAAGTTCTACGAGTGAAAACCCTTTACGCATATGCATATATTAAATTCTATATTGTTTTTTGATGGGAGTCACTATTTGAATTCAATTGTGGAGCCGCCCATGGGAGTTGAACCCACGACCTATCCATTACGAGTGGATTGCTCTACCACTGAGCTAGGGCGGCGTGTATTAAATAATATCATATTACTCGTAACGCATAGCCTCCATAGGATTTAGGTCAGAGGCATGTTTTGCAGGATACAAACCAAAAATTATTCCTGTCCCTCCAGCCATCATAACTGCAAGAAACAGAGATGAAACAGAAAAATTAAAGTTGAACTCTCCCAAAAATACTTCTGCAACATTACTTAGAAGAATACCAATAATAGTACTTCCTATTATTCCTATGGCACCACCTACGAGTGTAAGAACTACAGACTCTATAAGAAATTGTATAAGAATATCTCTTTTCTTTGCTCCTACTGCTTTACGCAGTCCTATCTCTGGGGTTCTTTCGCTTACTGCCACAAGCATGATATTCATAATTCCAATTCCTCCAACAAGTAGAGATATTCCTGCCACTATAGATATAAACAATGTAATACCAAGCGCAACAGTTTCTATAACTCCAGTAGCTTGAGCTGCACTACGGACTATGAAGTCATCTTTATCTGGATCATCATCTGGATTTACTATCCTATGACGCTGTCTAAGAAGTGCCGTTATATCAGATCTTGCAAGTTCATCCGAACCTTCTGCAGATTGCATAGATATGTAGTCGAGATACGATCTATCCATCATAGATTTCGCTGCAGTAAAAGGAACATATACTGGTTCGTCTAGATCTTGTAATACAAGCGATCCCACGCCTTTCAGAACTCCTACTACAGCAAAATGTTTACTTCCAATTTTTACATTTTTTCCTATTGGATTTTTAGACCCAAATAAATCTTCTGCACTACCATGCGAAACCACAGCAACAGCCTTGGCTCGTTTTATGTCTTGTTCTGTAAGAAGTCTCCCCTTCTCTATCTCTAGACCATAATTCTCAAATATCTCTGGAGAAGTCCCAAAGATAAGCACAGATGCTTCTTCGCGACCAAACTGCACCACTTCTGGTAAGAATATAACAGGAGCAATGCTTTTTACACTTGTAAGTTTTTCTACAGCTTTATAGTCATCTATCGTCACAGTATCTAGAACCTGTCCAAATTTTTCGAGTCCCGTTGGATACACATCTATTACATTCCCTCCAAAAGAATCTATCTGATCTAAGATATATGATTCGAAACTTCTTCCTACAGAAAGCATAAGTATCACAGCTCCTACTCCAATTATTATTCCAAGCATCGTGAGAAGTGACCTAGTGCCATTACTTTTTATGCTAGTTGCCGCTGAATTTATATGGTCACTGAATCGCATAATGTTATTCGTATCGAAGGGCTTCTATAGGATTTAGAGCGGCAGCACGCCGTGCAGGATTGATTCCAAATATTAAACCAGTGAGTATCGCAGTAAGAAGAGCAACTAGAATTGCCATAGGCGAAATGGCAAATATATATGATGCTAAAAATTGATGCACAATGTTTGCCGCAATCCAAGAAAAGAAAATTCCAAGAGAAGCTCCTATTACTCCTCCTACAAAAGTAAGGAGTATGGCTTCTATAAGAAACTGTATGAGAATATGTATGCTTTTAGCACCAAGTGCTTTTCGCAAACCTATCTCTCTAGTTCTTTCTGTAACTGCAACAAGCATTATATTCATAATTCCTATACCTCCCACAATCAGAGAAATACTCGCAACAAAAGTTATAAATACAGTAAGAGCAAGTGAAACAGTTCCTAGTATTTCCTGAGCTTGTTCCGAAGATCTAATTGTAAAATCATCTTTATCTGGGTCATCATCTGGATTTACTAGGCCATGCCTTTTTCGAAGTACATATTTAACATCAGAAAATGCACTATCAAAAGTATCTACTGCCTCAAAAGTCATATAACTTAAATATTTCTGTCCAGTTACAGATTTAGCTACAGATAGCGGTACAAATATTCTTTCATCTGCATTCTGAAAGAATTGAGTTCCGATAGGCTTGGTAATACCCACTACAGTAAAAGTTCTATCTGCTATTTTTATCCTCTTACCTATCGCATTACTTCCAGGAAATAGATCTTCTACAATATCTGGACCAAGAACTGCTATAAATTTTACTTTTTCATCATCTGCTCTAGTAATTAATCTCCCCTCTTCTAATTCTATACTCTGATTCGAGAAAAAATTCTCATTCGTTCCCAAAATAGTAGGAGAAGAAGATTCTCTCCCATAATTTGCATCACCAGGTATAAATACAATTGGTGCAATATTCGATATAGATTCAAGCTTGGAAAGAGCTTCTATGTCTGAAAATTTCAAACTGTCATATCCTGGACGAGCAGTAGCAGCACCTTCCTCTGGACCATTATTACCTGGAAACATAACCATGCTCTTGGCGCCCAGTGAACTTATCTGACCTAGTATTACCCCTTCCATACTTTCTCCTACACCTGTCATAAGTACTACAGAACCCACACCTATAATAATTCCAAGCATAGTTAGAAAGGCTCGAAATATATTCGCCCTCATACCACGATAAGCCGTTTTTACTGAATCTTCTATTCTCATACGGCTTATTTCAGGGAAGAAATGTCTTTCGCATGAATCTTTTTGAAATCACTCTTGTCTGAATCTATGCGACCATCAAGAATATGCAAGATTCTTTCTGAATGCATTGCTGTTTGCTTTTCATGAGTTACCAAAATAATAGTATGTCCTTTTTCATTTAGACCTTGAAGTATAGACATAACTTGAACTCCAGATTTTGAATCCAAATTTCCAGTAGGCTCATCTGCAAAAATTATATCTGGCTTTGTTACAAGCGCCCGAGCAATAGCCACACGCTGCTGCTGTCCTCCAGAAAGCTGATTTGTAAGAAACTTAGCTCTATCTGTAAGTCCTACTTGATCTATGGCATCATTTGCTTTTGCGATTCTTTCCGCAGCTGAATCATTATTGTTATACATAAGAGGCAGCATCACATTCTGCAGCACTGTAGTTCTAGGCAATAAATTGAAAGATTGAAAAACAAATCCAACGCGCGTCCCTCTAATTTCTGCAAGTTCATCATCCGAAAATCCAGAAACATCTTGTCCATCAAATATATAATTACCAGTTGTAGGAACATCTAGAAAACCAAGAATATGCATAAGGGTAGATTTTCCAGAACCAGATGGGCCCATTATAGAAACAAATTCTCCAGCTTCTATGACCAGATCAACATCGAATAAAACTTCTGTCTCTAGTCCCGCAGAACTGAAATATGATTTTTTCAGATCTTTTGTTTCCATCAATGGTTTCTTACTCGATTTTGGCATAGTGAAAGGTTATTTTTTCATTAGAACTACAATTTCTTCACTTTCTTCTAATCCACTAATTATTTCTATATCCATACTTCCTTCTAATCCTGTTTTTACTTCTTTCTCTTCTACAATTCCATCATCTTTGAGCACGCGAACATAAAAAGATCCACTATCCCTTTCCAGTACTGCTCTAGAAGGAATCATAAGAACATCTTCACGACCTCCTGTAACTATATCTGTATCTCCTGTCATACCTATTTTTAGGTTACTTATCTCCCCTGTGAAATCTAGTTTCACTCTGTATTTTGGCACACCATCTTTTATGGTCGCTGCTGGATCTACTTCTGCAACATTCAAAGGAAAGGGTTCGCCAGGAAAAGCATCCAATTCTACTTCTGATTCCTGCTCAAGTATTACTTTTGGAATATCTATCTCGGATACAAACATTTCTATCCTGTAAGGAGATTCTCCAAGCATAGTTATTGCTGCATCTTGCTGAAAAGCCGTAGAAAGTAACTCCCCTGTTTTTATATTTACTTTTGTTATTGTTCCAGATGATGGAGCATTCATTATAGTATCGCTATAGTCCGCACGAGTTCTTGCCAGTTCGGCACTTGCCTGCCTTACTCGTGCATCTGCAGCATCTATATCTGTTTGTCTAGCCCCTGCTCTTTTTAGATTAAGCTGAGCTTCCTGCGTTCTCAGTGATGTCTCGTATGTAAGTATGTCTGCTTTTGCTCTAGAAATTGCAGATTCTTCAATCGCAATCTTTGTGTCATATCCTGCGGACGCATCTTGAAGACTCTTCTTTGCGCTATCTATTGAATTTAAAGCACTTTGTATATTCGATTTTTCGGTTGCTATGTCTTCTTTTCTCGTCTCTCTCTCGGACCTAGTAAACGAACTCGTAGGAGGCATATTTACAATCAAATAATACAAATTATCAAGCACCTCATATGCATTAGTTACTATGATCCTTGCATGATCAAGGTATAGCTTTGCTGAATCAGCATCAGAAATACTTAATCCTTCTGCTATCAAATCTCTACCATCCGAAGATATATCTCTGCGCTTCGTACGCATTATTGCTTCTTCTCCAGAATAATTATATATAAGAGCATCTTGAACATCTCTATCATCTAGAACGTCATCCAAAACTCCAAGAGCATTGCCAACGACAGTATATTTCTGAGAAACCGTGCTATTTACTGTAGAAACCTCGCCAGAAAGTGCTATTTTTGCCTCTCTCTCTAGAACTTCTAGCTTATCTTCTGATGTTCTAAGTATTTCTTTTACAGCTCCTAGTGCCGCTTTTTTGTTTTCTACTTCTGCCTCTGCAATTGCGATGTCCTCTGGTCTTGTGCCTTCTTTTAATTCTCTCGCATCAGCTTGTGCTGCCTGCAAATTTGCAAGAGCAGAATTTACGTTTGCAGAAAGCTCTCCTGATCTAAGTGATGCGAGCCTTTGTCCTGCCTCTATCTTGTCCCCTTCTTTTACAAGCACCTCAGCCACCACTCCAGACATCGGGAACTGAAGATTAAGATCTCGTTCAGAAATAACAGTACCTACTGCTTCCACTGTTCGAATTATATCTCCACGAGTAACCATAGCTGTTATGTACTCTGGCTCTGGCTCTGCAGTTACCTTTAAATAACCATAAGTAAGAGTAAGTAATATAAAAACTATAATAGTTATCTTTCCCCAATGAGTTCGCCATATTGTTCGAATAGGATGAGGCAATTTTTCCCACAGATTTTTTATAAAGCCTTTTTCTGGCATTTTGTGAGAATTTGGAACATGAGAATGTCCTTCATGCGAATTCGCATCTGAATGTTTCTTTGCATTTATTACTTTCTTCTTAGTCATAGTATATAAAGGGTACAGAAAAAATGGGTTTTTGTTTAGGTATTATGAGTTGAATGATATTCATTAGTGTAGAATATGTGAGATTTCATGCGCCCGTAGCTCAGCTGGACTAGAGCATCGGCTTGCGGAGCCGAGGGTCGCAGGTTCGAATCCTGCCGGGCGTACCATTAAATCATCACAAAAACACTTCCATTCACCCAGAAATTCATTAGAATGTGGCGGCTTATTTTTTTAACAAGTAAATAATATGTCATTAGAAGACCTCAACCTTGCAAAACTAGAACAAAAAGTTCTAACTGGCGAAATCCAAGAAGAAGATATTCTTACTCTTTCATCACAATTGAGAGAGATGTTGAATGATTTAGATTTAAATGATGAAAGAACGGGCCCAATAATAAATATATTGAAATGGGTAGATACACAAACTCTAGTGGAAACTGTCTAACATCCAACCACTCTGCAATTCGTCATACACTATCTCACCGAAATCTTCTCTCCTTCAGAGCTTACAACTACATGGATCTTCCCATCGGAAGATTCTGCAAACTCTCCATTTGTTTCATCTGCGATATAAGATTCAAATTTTTCTAATATCTCTGTCATTCCTTCGCCTGCTTCCAGAGTAATCTGGTCATTCACACCAAGACCTTTTTCTTTACGCAGAGCCTGAACTGCACGAATAGCTTCTCTGGCCATTCCTTCAAGACGCAGATCTTCTGTAATTTCTATATCCAAATTCACTACTATTCCCCTATCGGACGCTACTGCCTCTCCCTCTTTTCCTCTATAAATAATTTTTGCTTCTTCTAAACTTAATTTCTCATCCATCACTGTAATAGTTCCATCTTTATTCTCTGTGAATTTACCTGACTTTGCCTCTTTTATAATCTCCTGAACTCTTCCTCCCACTCTAGGACCTAAGGTCCGAGCATTTACCTCGACTGCTTTTTCTGCAATTCCAGAAGCATCATTTGAGATTTCAACATTTTTTACATTTAGCTCTTCTGAAATAATTTTTATATCGTTATCAGTCAAAGATAATCGATTAGCGGATAGTACAATTGTTATTTTGTTCAATGGCTGTCTTACTTTTATATTTTGTTCAGCCCTTAGCTTCATACCAAGCCCAACAACACTTCTAATTAGTCTTGTTTTTTCTAGTAATTCTTTTTCTTCTTTTGAAAGCTTTCTAGTTTCTGGCCAATCTTCCATATGAACTGAACTATGTTCTTTATCTGTAAGATTTAGATATACAGCTTCTGTTATAAATGGACAGAATGGAGCTAGGACTTTACTAAAAGTCATAAGCACTGAATACAGTGTAGATATAGCTGCACTTCTTTCTTCTTCTCCTTCTTTTCCTGCAAAACGACGACGTGATCTTCTTATGTACCAATTTGTAAGAGCATCCAGAGTTTCATAAATCTCTGCACACGCAAGTGACAAATCATATTCATCTAGCTGCTTCGTAATCCTATTCACCAGATCTTGCACCTCTGCGAGAATCCAGAGATCCATGGGGTTGCTTGAGCGCCCTTCGACTTCGCCACTCGCAAAGCTCGTGGCTTCGCTCAGGATGACATTGTTTTGGTCTTTCTTGGAACTTGTGTCGAAGCGCGCATTAGCATGTAGAACAAAAAAGCTATAAACATTCCACAAAGGCAAAATAACACGCCTCACAGTTTCTTCTACAGGCTTCTCGGAAAATTTTATCTCCTCTGCACGAACAACAGGAGAAGACATGAGAGTAAACCTAAGTGCATCTGCCCCCCTTCTTTCTAATAATTCATTTGGATCTGGATAGTTCTTTAATTTCTTACTCATCTTCTTTCCATCTTCTGCAAGAATCATTCCTCCACATATACAATTCCAAAATGCTGGCTTTCCAAATAGTGCAGTAGATATAACCATGAGTGTATAGAACCAACCACGCGTTTGATCTAAATTCTCAGAGATAAAATCCGCAGGAAAATCTTTTGGTAGTGATTTTGCATCTGCATTATTACTTTCAAAAGGAAAATGAGCTTGAGCGTAAGGCATAGATCCCGATTCGAACCAACAATCTAGAACTTCTGGAATACGTTTAAGCGACGATTTAACAGATAATTTAATAGAACCTCCTGTGCTTTGTTTTACACTTAAAGCATCCTTATATGACATCTCTCCATTTACAACACGAATAGCTCTATTTATTCCATTATGACCAACTGCTATAACTTTTTTGCCAACGTACCTATCCGAAATAAAATCACAAACTTTACGAGCACGATCAAACATGGAATTAACTGATTCTGCGCCATCAGGAACAATGTGATGCAACATCACAGTATACGCCTCATCGGCAATCGCAGGATGCTCATCTAGTACATCTTTCATCAATCTACCTGTCCATGATCCTATATTTCTTTCTCTTAGAATCTCTAATTTATGCTCATGTGGAATACCAAGTTCCTTGGCAATAATTTCTGCAGTTTCTGATGCACGTGATAAATCAGAAGATATGACTACATCATATTTTTTATTTTTTAATTGCTGGGCAAGTTTTTGAGCTTCCTCTTTTCCTTTTTCATTTAGAGGAATATCTTCATGTCCTTTAATTTTATTTAATTTATTCCAATCAGTCTCACCATGACGAACCAATGTAAGGTCAGCAGACACTGATCCATCATTAATATTCAACAAGTCATCCACAGTCTCTCTATGCAAATCCATCTGTGCAGATCTTTTATGATCCCAGAAATAAACCTTTGGCTCTGCTTTTTTAGGATATGGTTGATGACTTAGTTTTACTGGATCTTCTTTGCTAAAGAAATGTTTTATATTTATAGCAGGATCTGCATGAGTAACTACAACTATGTGTTCTCCTTTGTGCTTTGGAAGAACCTCAGAGAAAAAATCCTGAACTCTGTCCTGCACAGAATCCCATGTCTCCATACCATCGAAATGATACATAGATTCTGGCTTTCCTTTTTCCATCTTATGAGCACGACGCTCTTTTACAAAAGTAAGATCAGAGAAATCCACAGTCTTCTTTTCCCAATCGCCAAAATTAACTTCACGCAATCGCTCATCTACTATCACTTCTGCTCCTATTTTCTTCGCAATTACTCCTGCGGTTTGTTGAGTCCTAGCAAGCGGAGAAGCATAAATTACAGAAGGAACGATTTTTGAATCCGATATAAACTTCGCTGCATTTTTCGCCTGCCCCTTCCCCTTCTTCGTAAGATCTGTGCCAGGGCATTCTCCTTGATATATAGGAATCAAATTTCCTTCGCTTTCTCCATGTCGAAGTGCTGTAACTTTTGTGAATCTCTCAGGACAAACTCCCATAAGTTCGTCTCTAGAACCAATCACTTGTATATCATCACCATTTCTCCATATAGGAAGCGGTGTTCCCCAGTAACGGTTACGACTTATAGCCCAATCCCTCGAGTTATTAAGCCACTCACCAAATCTTCCATCGCGTACATGCTTAGGTACCCATTCGGTTTCTTTGTTCGCTTTTATAATGTCCTCTTTTATTTTCTCTACAGCTACAAACCAAGAACTCGTCGCATAATTTAGAAGTGGAGAATCACATCTCCAACAATACGGATAACTATGCTTGAATTTTTGACTATCAAATAATTTTTCATTGTCTCTCAACCAATCAATTACTTTTTTATCAGTCTTTCCAGGATTATCTACTGGCTTTACATCTTCCCCCGCAAAATCTGTTACTTCATCCACAAATTTTCCATCCATTGCTACATGCTGAAGTACATCCACTCCTTCTCGTTTACCTGTCTGGTAATCATCTTCTCCAAACCCAGTAGCGATGTGAACTACCCCTGTTCCATCCTCAGTAGTTACGAACTCATTACCCTGCACGACTCTAAAATGTTTTTCTCCTAAATCTTTGAAATACGGAAATAGTGGCTCGTACTTCATTCCAATTAAATTCTTGCCAGGAAAACTCTCCACAATCTCATATTCTTTTCCATCAAAGATTTTTTCTACTAAAGCTTTTGCAAGAATAAATACTTTTCCATCACTTTTTACTTTCGAGTATTCAATCTCTTCACCAACAGCCAAAAGAACATTCCCCGGTAAAGTCCACGGCGTAGTAGTCCAAGCTAAAATATATTCATTCGAACCATCAAGCTTAAACTGAGAAATTACTGACTCATCTGTCACATCTTTGTATCCCAGAGTTACCTCGAAATTGCTAAGAGGAGTCACACATCTAGGGCAAACATGCATAGATTTATAGCCTTCGTATATAAGTCCTTTTTCATAAAGCTGTTTAAAGACCCACCAGATACTTTCCATATATTCCGGATCCATTGTTTTGTAATCCCAATCCATATCTACCCATCTTCCAGTCCGCTCCACAGTTTTGCGCCACTGCGTGGCATATCTCTGTACCGACGAACGACATTCGTTGTTAAACCACTCAATCCCCTTCTCTTCTATTTCTTTTCTGTCTTTAATATTATTTTCCTGTTCCACCAGATTCTCTACTGGTAGTCCGTGACAGTCCCAACCAAATCTTCGCTCTACCTTCTTTCCCCTCATACTCTGATACCTAGGAATTACATCTTTCACAGTCCCAGCTAAAAGATGTCCATAATGAGGTAATCCAGTTGCAAATGGTGGACCATCGTAGAAAGAAAAGTTCTCTGTTTTTTTGTCTTTCTTCCCCATCTTTTCACCCAATTTCTTATCCCAAATACTCTGCGCTTCACTATCCCTATCTTTCACACTCCTCTTGAAAATATCCTCCTCCGCCCAATACTGCAGAATTCCATGCTCTAGTGCCGGAAATGATTGTTTTGGATCTACTGGGTCAAACACGAAATAAAGAGTACCACGTGATGCTCTATATGGCAGTAGCATTAGTGCAAATTTTGCCACACTAAATGAACACAAAAAATTACTAATTTATGCAATAAATCACCTCCAAAAAAACAACTGATTTTTTGCTTCTAAGCATTGATATGTAGCAAAAAAAGTCCTAGTCTCCGGAATGTAATGGTCACTGCCAGCACAAGCATCGGCACATTAGAGGCAAGCCCAAGAGAAATAAAAATATCTGTCGAAAAACCCAAAAAAGATCATGTAAATGATGCTGGGATAGATCCAGAAGAATTGTCTAGGCTTATATATCAAATGGGGAGAGAGGAGGGATTAAGCAATAAACAAATATCAGAACAAGAAGAAAGATTGGCTCTTGCAGTAATATCACTAGAAAAGAATAATCCTGGCATATTGGCCAACGCAGGACATGTTTTAAAAGCATTCAGAAATGCAATAAAGGCCTCTGTGGTCAACTTAGTCTCACCAAAAACAGGAAATTAATGGTTTAAAAAAAAGAATGTTATCGATATAATGGTTCTCCCTATTTGGCAATTTTTATTTTACCAAAAATAAATCTGAATGAATCCCAAATCACTAGAAGCTTCGCTTGCGCAAAAAATAAGAGAAGGGCTCGATGCAGAAGCAAGAAGAAATAAATGGAGCAAAAAAGCTTTGTGGGAAGAAACAAAAATTATTCCAATGACACAAGCTCATCTTTATGGATGTGTGGAACAATGCTATATGGAAAACACAATTCCACTGGAAGGCATAAGAGCAATTATGAATGGTGAAAGAGAGTTAGTAGACGAAATACTTATGGCAAATGGCGGTATGTTGAATGAATTTATGACACCACCATATGATGCCAATAATCTTCCTAAAAAAGGTAAAAACGTAAGAACTGATTTTGGGGAACATATCTCTGGTGCAAAGAAAAAAAACAAAGGCATAGAAAAAAAAGGTGCCGCACTTGTCTCAAAAGATGACCATGAAAGAGTGCTTGCATTCGCAACTTGGACAGAATCAGAGTTAATATCAAGAAGTAAAAGAGAAGATTCTGATGTCTACACTGATTATGTCAGAAACAAAATACAGGGGCTTTCATTAGATGCAGATGAAGAGATTGATCAATTGCTAGGTATTGCAAAAGATACATTGGTTTTCGATACTATATGTAGGGGCAAAAACTATAAAGGTGCTTCTGGCCTACTATTTGGAAAATTAGTCGAAAGATGGAAAAAGAAAGGTTACGAACAAATAATTTTATGGAGAAACAAAGCTCTTAGAGGAATAGCAACACTGCCTTCGGATCATAATCTACGTGAAATCACAGGATCAGAAAAACTTGAAACAAAACTTGGTGCCAATGTGCCAAGTACACAATTCTTTGACAAAAGAGGATTTTCAGATCTTGGAACTCGTCTAAGCGATCTAATCGCAGTTAGAGATGACACAAATGCAAATGCTTTCCACGCACTTAGAGCAACAGAAGGATGGGTTCGCGGAAATATGGATGATGTTTTCAGTGCCTGCACTAGGCTAGACAAAACAGCAAGAGCAAAACACTGCCACTAATTACCCTCTTTCCTTAATAAATAAAGGAAACATGGCGGCAATTATTACTAATGCTGCAGACAAAAGCGTTGCCCCTGTTACCATCCCAAACACAACAGCTTGTCCGCCAACAGAAGCAAATATTATCAAGAATGAATATCTAAGTACAAAGTCTATTTGTTTGTGAGAAAGTGCATTGTAATACAAGTAATACGGCAAAGAAGATATGAATACGCTAAATATTACACACAAAGCTATAACATGAAGAGGCATTTCAAATATGTTTGATAATGCAAAAAGTGGCAAAGAAAGAATTACACATATCCATGACAGAGCAAAGAAGTACTGCAAAACCCTTCCTGAAACATGTCCCAATTGTTTGTACCTCTCACTAATTATAGAAAATACTGTAAAAGCCAGCACAGCTAGAGCTGTGATTATTATAGATAAGCCGTCTGTCCATCCTGGAGAAAAAGAAGTAAGCACATACATACCAATAGCAAAAATTACCCACATAGCTGATATGACTTTTAATCTATTTATATTTTGCATACTTGTGAGGACCATCCCAGCAGCAGTCATAGGAATCGTATAATTTGCAGGCAGTACATGCTCTAGAGCAAAATAAGTAGATACAGCAACTACCACAAGAGAAGCAGAAGTAAGCCAAAGCCATATATTTTTTAGGGAAATCATTACCTGCTCTTTCATTTGCCCACTAAGCATTTTTACTATCAAAGCAGCGCTACAAAGCAGCGCAAGCGTCCAAAAACGTATCAAAACCAAATCGATTGGCGATACTGAATAATCTATGAGTATTAGCCTGGCTATCACAGGATCTATACCCCACAAGAATAGAAGTGACGTCACACCAATAAGATATTTTAATAAAGTAAATCCTGTATTAATCAAAATATTTTTCCCTCCTAATTTTTCTATATTTTTTACCAAAGAATTACCCTCTTCTTCATCTAAATTTGCAGATATTTTAAACCAAAGCCTATTTGAAAATGGCAAACTCCACATGCGAAACTTCTTTAAGTTCGAACTATTTTCATCATACAAACTTGCCAACCTAAGTATTCCACCCTTATCCCCACGATTCATATGGAAACGAAAAGTGGATACCGATTTCTTTAATTGATTCTTTTTCGCTTTATCCAAACTGGATTCAAACAATGATTTATATAAATACATAGGATCTATTTTCCCCTCTGCAATAGCAATATATGAATTCTCCAAAGAGGAATATCCAATGGCAGATAATTTTTCTATGAAACTTTCAGAAGCATATTCTTCTATAAGCCCCCTCTTGTTTTCTATCATAATCTCCTGAACTAAATCTTTTCCTTCTTTTATCTTCGTAGCCACAGGCTTAGCAGACAATCCAGATCTTATATACGCCTGTGCAATACCTGTATTTACATGCTTAAGCCATTCTCTGGTAACAGTAGAACGAGAATATAATTCCACATCCATAGATACCCCCTTCTCCAAAATAAATCCAAATGAAACATCTTCGCCATCCACCTTTATATTTTTTATGCGAGTTGCTCTATCTCCAAAACAATAAAATGCTCCATCTAAAGCCGTAGAGTCCTTCGGAACCTGTACCGCATGCCCATGAGATGTATGTATAACTATTGAATCTCCCAAGATATCACTCTGCAGACTATTCCAAAATTCATCGCTTCTTGTTTCTGTATCCTTAGACAGGGAAGATATATTTTCAACCCAAGGCAAATAATTCATAACTCCCATTGCCTTTCTATCGAAACATTTTGTTGTTACTCCATTTCGTGCATATTTCTGCATTTCTGATGTTCTTAGTTTGCATCTCACACGAGTTCCGTCTTCTAGAATTACTGTTGTATGTAAACCACGATAACCACAAACCTGTGGATTATTTATATAATCATCAAACGAATGAAATTCGCGAGGCCAGTTGCAATGCAAAACACCCAAAGCCTGATAACAAGATGGTATATCTTTGCATATCAGAACAACATTTAGCGTAGCTATTCCAGTTACTGCGCTGCCTGCCGCGTCTAGTTGCATCCTAAGGTTTTCCAGTGTTTTGTGCTCATATTCCATCTCTACATTCATAGATGAAAATTCTTTAGAGAAATTATCTATAACTATCTCTCCGCAAAGTGCATTCTGTGCCTGAAAAGATTTCAATTTTGCCATTTTTTCTGGCTCAAGAACCTCGAAGCTCAATCTCTCTAGTTCATCACGCATATCTCTCAGGCATAATCTATGAGCAATTTTTGCAAAAACATCCTTTGTCTCTCTTGCGAAGATTATTTGTTTTTCTTTTGAAAGAAATTTTATTGTCCTCATGTTATGCAAACGATCTGCGAGCTTTATTAGCATAATACGAACATCACTTTGCATAAGAGTAAAAATCTTACGAAGAGTTTCTATTTGTTCATCAAGCGAAGTATTACCAGATAAATCGTCTTTGCATAATTTTGTAACACCATCTACCAAATCCATTATTCCATTGCCAAACCTACTTTCTACTTCTTCCAGTGTAAGATCTGTATCTTCTACTGTGTCATGCAACAAGGCTGCAATTACAGTTTCATCATCTGCATTCATTTCTGCCAAAATTATTGCTACAGAAATAGGATGAATAACATAGGGATCTCCTGATGCTCTTTTTTGATTTTTGTGTAATTCATTTGCAAACTCAAATGCTTCTTTTATCTTTGCATGCTTCCCCTCAGGCAGATGCAAAATACTCTCTCTAAACGCCTGCCATGTAAACTCAGGGGACATGGCCCTTGAGTTTATCAGTAAAAACGCGTCAGGTATACTGCATATACATGGGGAATACGCAGATTATGGGCATTTTAAACGTTACACCAGATTCTTTCTATGACGGTGGAAAGTATGACGAATTGGAAAATGCTCTAAAACGAATAGAGGAAATGATCGAGCAAGGCGCAGATATAGTGGATATAGGTGGAGAGTCTACAGGACCTGGGTCTGCGGAAGTATCTGTGGAAGAGGAGATGGGGAGAGTTATTCCAACAATTGAAAAAGCGATTAGCGGCAAGCGATTAGCGATTAGCATCGATACATATAAATTCGAAGTTGCGCGTGAAGCTATAAAACTTGGAGCGCAGTTTATAAATGACATTACTGCAGGAAGAGGAGATGAAAAAATGTTTGGACTAATCGCAAAAACAGGATGCAAATATATTTTGATGCATAGCAAAGATAATTCTCCTCGCACTACCATTCAGCAATTACAATACGAAGATGTTCTAGAAACTATTCATGAATTTTTTGAAGATAGAATTAGAGAAGCGCTTAACGCTGGAATAAAAAAAGAGCAACTAATACTCGATCCTGGGCTTGGTCATTTTGTATCTAGTGATCCTAAGTATTCATGGAAAATACTTAACAATCTGGAATTTTTGCATGACTTTGGATGTCCAATTCTCGTAAGTCCATCTAGAAAATCATTCACAGGAAAAACCCTAGAAGGAACTCTGGAAGCAACAAAAATAGCAGTAGAACATGGGGCAAGTATTGTGAGGACGCATGATATTCTGGAAACTTTTAGCATTCTTCAAAATGATCTCTCTGTGTCATCCTGAGGAGGTCCCCTCAGGGACCGTCTCGAAGGATGAACAGTGCTACTACATGCTTCGAGACGTCCGCCTCGACGGACTCCTCAGCATGACACGAAATTAAACCCCCAAAATCACAGTACTCACAATAGTAAAACTAAGTGATATCAGAACAAGACCTATTATCGCATTTATAAGCATACCTTTACCTTTATTTATCCCCTCTTCATGCCCAAAGCTTGCAATCATCATAAATCCTGCATAGATAATTATTCCAACAACTATAAAAGCAACGAATCCAAGTATAAATCTTACAATTCCAAAAAACTCAGCAAGAAATACTAAGGCATCAGGATCCCCTGGCAAGGTTCCTATGCTTGTATAACCAAACACAGCTGCAAGTGCATATTTAAATCCTATAAGGATAAGCCCAAGCGCTGTATACATAACGGCTCTATATGTTTTTCTTATAACTTCCTCCGAACCAAAACTTCCAAATGCCATAACTGCTTGATACACAAGAAGCCCTATAGCAAGAGATGCCACAAAAGTTTCACCCCACTGCAAAACTCCAAGAAGTTCATTACTCATGAGCATCACTCCAGCAGAAGACATACCACCTGGTGTAAGCGTAAATCCTCCATAGATAGAATCTATAAATGGTTCTGCTAAATATATAAGAAAAAGACCTGTCACCACACCAACTATAGTATTTCTTGCAGTACCAAGTGCTTCATCTGACTGACTAATCACAAGCCTAAATCCTGCAACAACCATAATAATCAAAGCAATTGCAGAAATTAAAACCCTTCCTCTTACTACTGCATAAACCATCATATTTGCGAGACCACAAGCTCCAGCACCAGCTGCTGATGGACATGTTATTGGGCTAAAAGTAAGCAAAGTTGTAAAACCTGCATTTGCTCCTATCCCCGATACAAGACCATCTAAAACTCCAAGCTGAGCATAGGCAATAGACGGAACCACTAAGGCGTATAAAGCCGATGTAATTAAAACAAACAAATACATTAAAAGATAAATGTAGAAACCAGGGTATAAGAGAACATAACTATTATCAGAATAATAATAGTGGAAGAAAGTATTTTTTTGGCACGCTGTTTCAAGGTGTCATTATTCAAAGACACTATAAACATAAGTCCACTTACTATTATTGCAACTACTGCAAGCCCCGCAAGAATCTCTAGTAAAAAGCTAACCATACCTATGATTTCATCAACTATAGGTTGTGGAGCATTTCCTGGAGCAATAGTAGTAACTATTATTCTTGCAAGAAGAAGTACTGGAATACCCAGTAATCCATTGAAAAAATTCTTTCTCTGTTTTTCTATTTCTGATTCATTCCCCTGTAAAGCAATAATTCTAAATCCAGAAAAACCGACCAAAAATACAAGAAATGCACCAGTAACCGCAGTTATAAAATCTACAAGAGCATTTATTCCAAATGCAAAAGGCGTGGGATTAACAAGCCCGCCTCCAGCAGAAGATGGTGCAAATGTATCTACCATAAGAGATGCCATCCCTACGATCCCCATTCCCATTGCAGCATATCCAAAAGCTTTCTTTGTTTCAGAAAGTGTAGATTCTTCGCTTCCATTTATAATTAAATTAAGTGCGTACCATGCGATATACAAAACTCCTATACCTATAAATAGAGCTCTTATATTTGGAACAACTACTCCAGATAAAAATAACTGAAGATCCAAAAATCCAGATCCAGCTGTATTACAAAATCCTGTATATGTGCAGAGAGGCCCAAATGAAGCAGGTGGTATAGCAATTGGTGGCAATGCCGCAATTGCGGTCATAGGAGCCACTAGTGCAAAGATGGCGATGGCAGGATATAAGTACATAAATCTAATGATTATAGCTTAAATCGGCATTTTAGGCCAGTAGCCCTATCTCCACTAAAAGATTGACCCAAACCCCAATATCCCTCTAATATTCACCAGCTTATGGCTAAACGACCAACACCCAAACAAAGGCTAAGTAGTGACCGTGGCGGAAATCGCTATGGCGCATATCTACGCAAACAATGGAAAAGGCTAAGAAATAGAGCAAACTCTCCATATGCAACTTTCGCAAAAGGCAAAGACAGTGGAGACAAGGCTCTAGAGAAGATCACAAAGATAAAAGCTTAAGCTCTCTTATTTTTCTCTATAGCATTCAACACTCCATTCACAAATTTACCGCTTTCGCTGCCTCCATATTCTTTTGCTATTTCTATAGCTTCATTCATTACAACTGCTGGGGGCGCATCTCCACCAAATAAAATTTCATATCCACCAACTATAAGTATAGAACGAGTTATATCGTCCATTCTTTCTAGTGGCCACTGTGGAGCATTTTCCTGAACAGAAGAAAGAATTTCTTCTTCTCTCTCGCTTATTCCATCCAGCAATGCATGTGCAAATTCAGAATCTACTTTCTGAGTACCATGCTCCTTTATATTCCTAGCAAGAATTTCTTCTACAGGATGACGCGACTCACCCTCACTAGAAAAGTGGGTTTCAAATATTGTTTGCATTACAGCTGCACGAGCAAGTCTACGACGAGAGGCCATGCTCTAATCCTATCATTAGGAATAGCTAGAAACTAGTAACTTACCTAAAGTACTCAAGATATTTAAAATGGATCAACGCCAAAATATTGGAAGAAATTAAGGTTGATAGAAAAAGCAGCAAGCGTGCAGGCGGTATTTTGCGTAAGAAATCATTCTTAGGTACCAATATATGAATAGTCCTATGTTGATTTCGTCGCATATACCGCCTTAAGCACGCGAGCGGAGGACAGCCTAATGTGCCTATTGACCATTCTGCTGATACAATAGTAAACGGTATGCTTTCCAAATTAGAAAAAACCATCGGAATAAAATTCAAAAACAAAGACTTGCTCAACCAAGCCCTCACTCATAGATCTGCAGCCAGAGACCCAAACGTGCAAAGCTATGAAAGATTAGAATTCTTGGGCGATGCTGTGCTTGAGCTTGCTGTCACAGAATTTCTATTCGAAAATAGCGATAAGCCAGAAGGAGAACTTACAAATTGGAGATCTGCACTGGTACAAGGAGAGCATCTTGCAGAGATCGCTAGAGAAATAAATTTGGGAGAATATATAAACTTAAGCCGTGGAGAAGATGCGAGCGGAGGAAGAAAAAAAGAATCAACTCTTGCAGATTCTCTAGAAGCTTTGATCGGAGCTATGTTTTTAGATAGAGGATTCAAGAAAACAAAGATTTTTATAGATTCATTTATAATCTGCAAACTCCGAACACTAATTGCTCAAGGAAAAGATAAAGATGCAAAAAGTGCTTTCCAAGAAATAGCACAAGAAAAGATGGGTACCACACCTAACTACGAAGTGCTAAACGAAGAAGGGCCGGATCATAATAAAATATTTACAGTCACTGCATATATAGGAGAAGAAAAAATCTCTGAAGGAACAGGCCCAAGTAAGCAAAAAGCTGAGCAGATGGCAGCCGAACAAGGTCTTAAGGCTAAGGGGTGGAATAAGAAATAGACAGTGCTTCGACTCACTCTTCGTCTCGCGAGACTTAAGCGTCGTAGGTGCGCCCACTCCGCTTCAAGTGCTCGCTCGCTCAGAGTGGCTCAGCATGACATGCTTTAATTACATTTGTGAACTTTCTCCACACATATTGGTCATAACCAGAAATCTAAATAAAATGCTGGATTTGATATTTATATTGAATAGGATTCAAACATGCCCTGGCAACATTACAGACCAACACAGGATCAAATAACAGAAGGTTGTGAAGCAATCAGAGAAGCCTGGGATGAGGCAACTCATAGAAACAGATGGGCAAGAGAAACTAAAGATGATTGGCTTCCGCCAAAAGTGAAAGTAGCTTTACTATTAGGGTTTGAAGATACAAGAAAGAAAGCTTTTGATGATCTTGCTACAACAGGAGGGGAATGAAACAAATCCAATCATCCTGTAACCTATACTCATGATCTGGGCCGACCGACTGCGAGAAGAAATCAAAGAGCGATTTAAAGATGAGATTGCACAAGGCAAAGAACTAGTCATACGTGATGAAAAAACTTTATCTGGAAGAGTGCACGTAGGATCTCTTCGTGGGATAGTAATTCACGGAGTAATAGCAGAGATTCTGCAAGAAGAAGGAATCAAATGTAAATTTGAATTTGAGCTAAATGAATTTGATCCAATGGATGGGCTTCCATCTGCACTAGATAAGAAAAAATATAAAGAGCACATGGGAAAGCCTTTGTTTACTATCCCCTCTCCTACAGCAGAAGAAATAAAATCTCTAGGTATGGACATAAGCCCTGGAGAAAACTTTACTTCTATTTTTGCAGAAGAAATAAAAGGTGTAGTAGAAAAAATAAATCTTCCAATAGAATTCTATAATCTTCTTCCTCTATACAAAGAAGGAAAATTTAATGAATGCATAAAAGATGCACTAGAAAATGCTCCTGCGATCAGAAAAATCTATAAAGAAGTAAGCGGAGGAGGAAAACCAGATGATTGGTATCCACTACAAGTTGTATGTGAAAAATGCGGAAGAACAGGAACTACAAAAGTTACAGGATGGGACGGAACAAATGTAACTTACAGATGCGAGAAAGATATGGTTACCTGGGCAAAGGGATGCGAACACGTTGGATCTATGAATCCATTTGATGGAAACGGAAAACTCCCCTGGAAAGTGGAATGGGCTGCCAAATGGAAAGTGCTAGGAGTACACATAGAAGGATGTGGAAAAGATCATTCTGCAGCAGGAGGATCCAGATCTATTGCAAAAAGAATCTCAGAAGAAATATTTGATTATCCAAATCCTTTTGATATTCCATATGAGTTTCTAAATCTTGGTGGCAAAAAGATGAGCGCAAGCAAAGGAATAGGAGCATCTGCAAAAGAAGTAAGCGATATGCTCCCAGGAATTAGCCTTAAACTCCTCATGATGCGCCTCGTGCCAAATAGGCCTATAGACTTCGATCCAACGGGGAAAACTATTCCTAATCTATTCGATGAATACGACAGATTGTCTGATCACTTCTTCAAAAGACACAGAGAGCCAGATGAAGACTTTGCAAGAAGTTTCAAGCTTTGCCAAATGGATATAAGTAAAGATCCAGAAGACCTATGGCAGATGAGATTCTCTGTACTTAGCTTTGTTTTGCAAATGCCACATCTAGATCTTCTAGAAGAAGCAACCAAACTAAAAGGATCAGATCTCACAAAAGAAGAAGGCTCTGCACTAGAAGAACGTGCAAGCTATGTAAAAGCATGGATAGAAACTTTCGCTCCAGAAGAATACAAATTCGAAATCCTAGAAAAGACTCCAAGTGATCTGGAGCTAGATGATGAACAAAAAACCGCATTAGAAAAATTATCTACTGCACTTGAAAAGGCAGAATGGGAAGGTGAAGAAATTCACAAAACTATTCATGAAACAAAAGAAGAAACTGGCATAGCTCCCAAAAAACTTTTCCAACCTCTTTATGAGATTTTCTTAGGCAGAAAGTCTGGGCCACAGATTGGATGGTTCCTCTCCACTATAGAAAAAGGAAGGGCATTGGAGATGATCTCTTCGGCTTGAACGAAATTAACAATGTACAATTAATAATGAATAATTATGGAGAAGAATCTCTTATAAAATAATCTTCCTTAATTGTTCATTGTTAATTATTCATTATTCATTAATATGAGGAATATGTCCCAACCCCTACTCCAACACGCCGATTACAGCCATCTCCTTCCTGCTGCCCACAGCTTACTAGAACAGCATGCAGACAAAATAAAAGAGCACCTAATCTCAACTGGTGCAGTTATGGAAGTTCTTGCAAAAAGATTTGGTGGAGATCCAGAAACTTGGAAAGTAGCTGGAATGCTACATGACCTTGATTGGGATCATTTAGATAAAGATGCAGAGGAACACTGCGGAAAAACTTTAGATGAAATGATTGCCCCCATCGAAGCACCTGCAGAATTACTTGCAGACATAAAATCACATTACGCAGAAAAGTACGGAGAAGATCATCCACTAGATACAATGCTCCGCAAATGTCTCTATTGCGCAGATGAACTCACTGGATTCATAGTTGCGGTCGCACTTGTGAGGCCAAGCAAGAAACTGGAAGACGTAGAAGTAAAAAGCGTAAAAAAGAAATTAAAAGACAAAGGATTTGCTGCACAGGTAAATCGAGAACAAATTATGAAGTGCGAGGAATTGATTGGAATACCTCTAGATGAATTTATTGAAGTAACTCTTGATGCAATGAAGGAAATTGCAGCAGAAATAGGATTGTAGAAAAGAAGCAAAAGAGCCAGAAGAATCAAAGGATACAAAGGAGCTAAGAACTTCTTTCCTCTAACTCTTTTGTCTCTTCTGCATCCTCTGACTCTTTCTCACAGATCTACTATTTTTTGCCAAAACTACTATTTATACAATATTCTTAGCTTCCTGCAACCCTTTTTTCGTAACAAACCAGTTTTTTCTCGTATACGACCTTGTACAAGCCACTTTCCATCTGTAGGATTTATCGGCTTGTATTAGTTTTCTGCCTTAAACCCCCCCATTTTCTATTGAGTAAGGCTGTTATAGAGCTCATTGGCATTGTTGAAGAGGCTTATCCGAATACCACTTTTCGCGTCCGCATATTATCAGACCAGGCAAAGGACCATGAAATCCTATGCCATCTTGCAGGCCGCATGCGACTCCACAGAGTAAAAATTCTACCAGGAGATCGCACAAAAGTGGAAATGACCCCATACGATTTGGAAAAGGGAAGAATTGTATACAGATATAGATCTGATCAGATTATCCCAGAGCTTCAACAGGTTTCAGAGGAGGCAAAAAATGCCAAAGATAGTGAAACTGAATAACAAGACAATTAAATTTTTAATTCTAATTTTATATGAAAGTAAGAGCATCAGTACGACGCATGTGCCAGAAGTGCCGCATTATACGGCGCAAGAACGTTGTACGTAACATCTGCTCCAACCCTAAGCACAAGCAAAGACAAGGTTGATTACTTAATATCCCAATTTAAACCCTAATGGTACGTATCTCAGGAGTAGTTCTACCGGCAAAGAAAAGAATTGAATTCGCTCTAACGTATATAAATGGTATTGGACGAAGCTCAAGCAAGAAAATTTTGGAAGAAGCAAAGGTAGACCCAATGAAAATGTCCGACGACCTCACAGAAGGAGAAGAGGCGCTTCTTCGATCTATCATAGAAAAATATGAAACAGAAGGAGACCTAAAGCGAAGAATTTCAATGGATATTAGACGCTTGCAAGACACTGGTTCTTATAGAGGATATAGACACAGAAGAAGGCTTCCATCTAGAGGTCAGACATCCAGAAGAAACGCAAGAACACGAAGAGGGAAGAAGAGAACGGGTCTTTCTGGACGTGTAAAACTTACAAAGACATAGTAACTACTTATTTAATACTACTTAATGGTAAATAATTCATCTACACCGGCAAAGCGTAAGAAGATTAAAAGAAAGGTGCAACATGCGCATGTGTACGTACATGCAGGACAAAACAATACAATTGTTACCTTCACAGATGAAAAAGGAGACGTTCTATGCTGGTCTAGTTCTGGAGCATGTGGATTTAAAGGTTCTAGAAAAAGCACTCCTTATGCTGCAAAAGTCACATCAGAGTCAGCAGCAGAAAAGGCTGTACCGTTTGGAGTAGAAAAAGTTTCCGTATTTGTTAAAGGCCTCGGACCTGGACGCGAACAAGCAATTCGTGGATTACAGGGAGCTGGCTTAGATTTCGATAAAATTATAGATGCTACCCCTATCCCCCACGGTGGCTGCCGACCAAAACGCAAGCGTCGCGTTTAACCTTAATTATTAATTGTTAATTACTCTATGAAATATACAGGACCAAAAGCAAAGCTCTGCAGAAGACAAGGTGTAAATATCTTCGGCTCAGACAAGTACGATAAAATCTTGCAGAGAAAACCATATGGCCCAGGAAAGAATCCAAGGACTCGTGGAACAAAAAAATCTGAATATGCAGAACAACTTCTTGAGAAGCAAAAGGTACGTCACACTTTTTTGCTTTCTGAGAAGCAGTTCAAAAAATACTACGACAAAGCACAGAAAAGCAAAGAGGCTACAGGCCAATCTATTCTACGTGCCATGGAAGTGAGAATGGATAATGTGATTTACAGATCAGGTTTTTCACTTACACGTCCACAAGCAAGACAAATAGCTTCTCATGGCTTATTTATGGTAAATGGACGAAGGTGTTCTATTCCATCGAGAATAATGAAAGTAGGAGACGTTATAGAAGCTAGAACAAGATCAGCAATTTCACCGTTATTTGCAATAAATATCGCAGCTACAGAAAAATTAGTTCCTCCAAGTTGGCTAAAGGTAGAACCAAATAAATTAAGAATAGAGATTGTTTCTCCTCCAGAAGAAGATCATCTAGAAAAGGGTCTAGATATCCAGAAGGTCGTTGAGCTTTACTCCAGATAATTTTTTAATAACTACAATTTTCCCCACCTCCTTATGCACATAATCCAGGAAGAAATCGGACCACCAAAAATTGTTTCAGGTCCAGCACCGGGCAGTAAAGCAGGTGACGATAATCATCTCCTGTTCACTATTTCGCCGTTGCCACCGGGATATGGAATTACATTGGGTAATGCTCTTAGAAGAGTCCTCTACTCCAGTTTACCAGGAGCTGCTGTAACATCTGTTCGGATAGAAGGAGCAAGCCATGAATACTCTGCAATAAAAGGAGTATTGGAATCCGTTCTAGATTTAGGATTGAACGCTAGAAAATTAGCTATAAAGAAATTTCACAAGGATCCAGAAGTAATAACTCTAGAAGGAAAAGGTCCTGCCACGCTCACAGCAAAAGATATAGAAGCAAGTTCAGATATAGAAATTCTGAATCCATCTCTCAAGATAGCCAATCTAGAAAAAGGGGCTAATCTGAAGATGAGCCTAACTGTAGAGAAAGGAGTTGGATACACATCTGCAGCAGCACGAAATCACAAAGAAAGTGAGCCAGGACTTATATTCGTAGATTCTGTATTCAGCCCTGTAAGACGTGTTAAATATGATATTCAATCCACACGTGTAGGAGATAGAACAAATCTAGATAAGCTACAAATAGAGATAGAGACTAATGGTTCTCTTAATGCTCGTGATGCAATGAAATTTGCAGCACAACTTCTAAATAGTTACTTCAACTACTTTAGTTTGGACGAAGAGCAAATAGAAAAAGAATTCTTCGCAGACTTCACTAGAGCAGCAGCTAAGACAGAGGAAGAGCAAATACAACAGACAAAGGAAAGTTACACTCCAATTGAAATCCTCAACTTCTCACCTCGTACATTAAATGCACTTATAAACGGAGGCATTGGCTCCATAGAGCAGCTTACAAAATGTTCACATGCTACCCTTACAAATCTTCGCGGATTTGGAAGCAAGGCCTTAGACGAAGTTGCGGATGTTTTACAGGAAAGAAATCTAAAACTATCAGATAATGGCAGCGCCCCTGATATTAGTATCCCTGATGACACTAACCTCACTGATGACACTAGCACCCCCTCCGAAGAATCAACCCCTCCAACCCTAGCAGCATGAGAATAGGTAGACTTAGATCAAATCTCGGCAGAAAACCAACCCAGAGAAGGCCGCTGGTACGTAATCTAGTAACTTCACTAGTTTTATACGAAAAAGTAAAAACAACTAAAGCTAGAGCAAAAGCGATACAGCCTTTGCTAGATAGACTAATTACAAAAGCAAAAAACCGCCCTCCTCACATAGCAATCAGATTTGTTAATCAAGTTTTGACAGATAAAAATGCTTCCAAAAAGATGCTTGAAGTATTTAAAGATCGTTTCAAAAATAGAAAATCTGGCTTTACAAGCATCAAGCCAATCGGACTTAGAAAAGGCGATGGAGCAGAGATGGTCGAGATTTCCCTTGTTAATGATGAAAAATCTAAAGATACTGCCGCAAAATAATGAAAACCACTACTAACAAACCTTCGGCTCCTGCTTGGCACATTGTAGATGCAAAAGGCAAAGTGCTTGGCCGCCTAGCGACTGAGATTGCACATGTTTTGCGAGGTAAACACAAAGTAGATTGGTCTCCTCACCAAGTACACAGCGATCATGTAATAGTCATAAACACAAAAGAAGTGTCCCTACTTGGTAAAAAGCCAGAACAAAAGGAATACATCAAACATAGTGGTTATTTTGGAAGTCTGAAAAAAATCCCTTTTTCTAGAATGATCAAAAAAAACCCTAATCATATAATCTCACATGCTGTAAAAGGCATGCTCCCAAAAAACAAATTGAGAACAATAATGATGGATCATCTACATCTTTTCGATAGTGCTGAGCACACGCATGAAGCCCAGCAGCCACAAGAGCTTAATTTAAAATCCCAAAAAACCACTTAACACATGACTAAACAGCAACAATATTTCTACGGCACAGGAAAAAGAAAGACTTCAATAGCAAGAGTAAGACTGTTTGAAAATGGAAGTGGAAAATGCACAGTAAATAATAAGCCATTTAGAGAATATTTCTTTCATCCACTTACAGAAGTTGCTTTATCCCCACTAGATATTACAGATCACATGAAAGAATTTGATCTAGAGGTAAAAGTAGAAGGAGGAGGAAAAAACAGTCAATCAGAAGCAATGAGGCATGGCATAAGTAAGGCCTTGTTACTTTTTGAGCCTTCACTTAGAACAACTCTTAAAAAAGCTGGATACCTTCGTAGAGATGCAAGAATCCGCGAAAGAAAGAAACCAGGTCTAAAGAGAGCTAGAAGAGCACCACAGTGGAAGAAGAGATAGAGGTTTTAGAAGTTATAGATGTTGTAAAGGTATTAGAGGTACGTATTAAAAATGCACTTATATAACCTTTAAGACTTCTACAACCTCTAAAACCTAAGTCTCTATCTAGAGACTTAAAGACACCATATATATTGCCTCCCCGCTTGGAGTATCTGCTATGTATTCACATGTTTGTGTTTCATTATCTACAATTGCCTGACAAGTTCTAAGCAAAGTATCTGGAGGAAGATCTATCCCCTCTGCAATGCAAACAGCACAAAGCCCTGCTGCATCACTTACATCTAGGAACATATTTCCATGTGTAGAAATTACCTCTAGAAGCTGTGCTTGAATTGCTGATAAATATTCATCAAGCAAAGATTCAATTTCCTCTACGGGACATTCCGAAAGAAATGGCATTTCCTCTACAGGATCTATAGAGGTTTCTACGGCACGTGCAATACGTTCGGAAAGATTCATTTTTGTGTTTGTTTTTGTTATTTATAAATCTTCTTATTATAGCAGAAACAAGCGATTTTTTCTAGTACTGAAGACAAGGAGACTTAGCTAGAACATCGAATATTAGGGCTTTAGGGCTTTAGGAATTAGGATAATTAGAATGTCATGCTGAGCCGCACTGAGCGAGCAAGGACTGGAAGAGGAGTGAGGAGTGCTAGAGCACGACAAACGACCTTCAGTCCTTGAACGTCGAAGTGCGTGTCGAAGCACCCCCAACTGTCCTAAATCCCCAAATTCCTTCCAATATCCGTTTGACCGAACCTCCCACAACCTGTAAATTCTTCGAGCAATGGCAATCTATGCAGTCAAAAACGGCTCAGAATCTAATGAGAGGCTTGTAAACCGCTGGAAACAGCAAATACAGGAATCCAGAATCACAAAGAAATTAAGAAGTACCGCAAGGTTTCTAAAGCACCCTACCAAGCGCCTAATTAGAATGACTGCGGTAAAAAGAGATGAATACAGAAACAAGAACTCCAAGCAGAAGTTTTACTCGAATATGTAATTAAGTAAGAATCTCACAGCCCTGACCCGTAACTAACACCGTGTGTTCAAAGTGTGCAGATACTGCTCCGTCTTTTGTATGCAAAGACCACCCATCTGGATCTTCTCTTATGTCAGTACTTCCAGCAGTAGATATAGGCTCTATAGCAAGAATAGTTCCTTCTGGAATCACAGCTCCAGCTCCCACTTGTCCTGAGTTTGGAATATCTGGAAATTGATGAAGAGTATCTCCTAGGCCGTGACCTGTAAGAGCTCGAACTGCATCGAATCCTCTTTCTAATAATTTTTTATGTATAGCAGAAGAAATATTCCCAACTCTTACTCCGGCACGAACAATATCTATTCCCATGCAAAGAGAATCATATGTAGCATCCATAATCCTTCTCTTTTCACCAGAAATATTTCCGAGAGCTAGAGTGACACATGAATCCGTATATAAATCTTTGTACAAAACTCCACAATCCACTCCCACTATCTCCCCTTCTCTGAGCTCTTCATCCGAAGGAATACCATGCACACATATGTCATCTACAGAAGTACAAAGCGTTGCCGGAAAATCATTGTAACCCTTGAACCCAGGCTCTGCTCCATGATCTCTTATGAATGCCTCTGCCGCTTGATCTAACTCCAAAGTAGTAACTCCTGGCTTTGTAAGCTCAGAAAGCATCTCTAAACAATCGTGCAAGATCTTTCCTCCTTCTCGGAGAGATTCTATTTGCTCCTCTGTGAAGATCTGAAATGTGTGATCATATTTTCCCATTGGAGACTTTATACCTTATTTCGATGCATTTGTGCGAACAAAAAATAGAAATATGACAACAAATCTCACTATTCTAAAATTTCTCTATCAATACCCGTAGTATTTTCGTGTTTACTCATAGGATATTCTTCAAATCCCTGATCATATAAATCCATGGCCTCTATTAGGCTTTCCATTTGAATGCTAGTTATTCTTTTAAGCTTCCCATTACTTCCTTCTGTTTCAACAGACATCCTTCCATCATCAATAGTTATAGGAAATTCCGTCCTGCCTCCACGCAATTCACTTTTTGCAATCTCTTGTGCCACATGCCAAATAAATTGTACTGCGCTCTGCTGCTGTCTATACATATCAACTGGCCTCTCAACAATTGCAATATCTGTAAGATATGGACTAGGAATTTTTCCGACACGACTTAGATATTTATATTTTGCCAAATGACTTATTAAATTTTCTCCTGTAGACGCCTTCATTGCCATATCAGTCATAGGAGCAATTTTATCAACTATTACTCTTCCAAAATTCCCCAAAACTCCACTGAGAGTATATTTAAGCTGTGAAAAAACACCTCTCTCACACACATCTAAAACATGTCCCCAATTTTTCACAGTAAGAAAGTCTGGATTAAATGGGTCTCTTCTTAACTTATCAACATCTTCCTTAGCAAAAAGCATCGGAATTTTTTGTATCATTTTAGGAAAAGTCCAATTATCAGATCTGCCTGTGCCTGCAGCAGCTAAAAGATTATGCAACTCTAAATCTCTTAAGCCATCATTTATCCTCACATCTGTATTTGCCATATCATTTTCAACATCCAAATTAGCTTGCGCCCAAATATTTGTAAATCTACACCTATGCTCTTCTGAGCTAATATTAGGATTCGAAGAATCCAATGCATATCTGTACAACTGATCAAACTTTTCCTCAATAGCAATTGCTGTATCGCCACTACTAGCATTCATATCTCTTTGCATAACTTGTTGAATTTTTTTGTGTTCTCTTTTTCCTCCAATGTTTATTGCAATCATAGCTCTTTCTTAGAGAGGAAGTTGATACACTATCTCCTGATAAGCAACACAATACTGTCCTAGAAAATCTAAAAGCACTACATCGAATCTACTTCTCATATCTGGTAATACATCTTTTAGATCACCAAATTTTGGCAATATGCCTATTTCTCTACAGCTTGATTCAAACTCCTCCCATGCTGCTTCTTCCCGCTCAACAGCAATTATGTGCTCAGGCTTAATTCCTCTATCAATTAAATGTTTCACCTCTGAATTACATCTAACCCCTGGAGTACACAAAACCCACATATCTTCTACGGGCTTCAGAAGTGCTTCTTTATGTTCATCAAAAAAATTCATTTCTGCCATCCTCCATGTTTCTTTTATCTCACTGCTTTCATAATTAGTCCATGCTCCCCTATTTTCTTGTGCAACATTTGAAGTAGTACCAATTAATACATCACTGTTGCAATTCGCATCTTCACATAAGTCTCGCGAAGAATCTTTTTCTTTTGTAGTGCTTTCTAAAATTTTAACAGGCTCCAAAGACAATCCATTTTCACCATTACCTATTTTCCAAGCTCCAATTGCAACAACTTGATTCAAAGTAAGACCATATTTTTCAGCAAGATCCTTTCGCAAATCAGACAATCTTTTTTTCGTTGCACCACTTTGCACAGCCTCTTCGATAGAGACGCGTATTTCATCCTTTTCCCATTGTTCAGCTTGCTTATTGGACATAAGAGTATATAACTATACCATAGAATATGACCTTGTCTAGGGCTAGACCATATGACTCTATTTAGCGCATTACAAGCGTGAAACAAGCATGCGTTACTGATAGAATTATATGCATGGGGCTATAGCTCAGCTGGTCAGAGCATCTGCATGGCATGCAGAGGGTCGAGGGTTCGAATCCCTCTAGCTCCACCATTCGACTCGTCAGCCGCGACTGACTCGCTCATGGTCCTCGGCTTCTGGCCTCGGGCCACGGTTTTGCGAATCAAATGATCTTGAGTGAATGGGGCGAGCCATCAAAAGCGAAGGATGGCTAACTAATCTAAAACACAAACTATTCTTATTCATTACACTTTCTCTCCAATGCTTCTTTTAACCATTCAACACAATTGAGCGCATCATCAACGTCGAGCGTTTTCGCATTAGGATTTTGCCCAGCACGATATGCACCTACACAACTATCCAGAAGACCGCTTAAATATGCTTCGCTTTCTTCATCTCCTTCATCATCAAATCCTGCTGGGATAAGTATCTCAGCTATTTTTCTCTTTTCATTCATTCTATACATCAGCTCATTTTTCCCTGCAGTAGAAAGCCTCATATATAATTGACGAAACTGCTCAGGATCTTCTATCAGCCCACTAATATCATCTGGAATCTCTGCAGATTCATCTATCGCATCATCTACACCTTCAGATGTAGCTTTATTAGATTTCACTTGTGCAAGTAATGCTTTTATCTTTTTACGCAAAACCTCACTGTCTTCTATTAAAGCGACTACAACACTTGCTGCTTCAGCGATTTTTACTTTGGCTTCATCACAGAATGAAGTCGCATCTCTCAATGCTTTTTCAACGTCAGAATTACCTTTAGTCATAGGAGAAGGATCAAACCATATTAGCAAACATAAATCAACATAAGGATATGAAAATAGGATGTGGCATCGGCCTCCTGGCCGATGTGTTGGTGCGGGCTTCTAGCCCGCATCCATACCCGCAGCTGGAAGCTGCGGGCAACTCATCGCCGAGGACGGCGATGCTACAACCCACCCAAAACCCCATTTCAAGCCAGATTTGACATGATGTGGGATGTGTTGTTAAATATGTACATTAGTTAATCCACACAATTATTATGAATGCAGAAGTAGAAAAACATGGCCCAAGTACTGAGTTATTATCTGAACTAACTAGAATAGGAGGTGGTCCATTAAGAGAATTTATCGATGGAGATGCAAGCAAAATGACCAAAGCTATGAAGGAAGTGACACATATTGTTATTGCACATGTAAACAAAGATACAGAAATTAGAGCAAAAGGACAGGAGGGAATAGCTATAACCCTTTTTGAGTTCTTCAAAAATAATGAAGTAGGCACTGATCATGCCAATGCTTTTGTTCTACACACACTTTCATCTCTTAGTGATTATCTTTTATGTGAGAGAGCATCAGAAGCAAGGCAACAATCTTCCCAACTGGTTACAAATGAACAGATAATACTGCTCGAAACTGGCAGAATGGTCCGTAGCTCAATAAAGAGCTAATTATCCGACTAGAAATATTACAATTACCATTCCTCTGAAGAAGTTACACAACATCGTGTGCAATCCAATCTCTAAAAATAGGTAGGATAGAAGCGCTTTACTTCTCCCAAACCTACCTATGCAGCAACTATACATCGGATGGAGAGTCCGTGGCTTCAGAAG
>Ga0233437_1001918_pt1 | contig 34673 bp, 31 predicted proteins | sample SI_122_August201_FD_182714 | JGI IMG/M metagenome (GOLD analysis project Ga0233437, IMG submission 182714) | Seawater microbial communities from Saanich Inlet, British Columbia, Canada - SI_122_August2016_200_MG | ecosystem: Environmental > Aquatic > Marine > Inlet | place: Canada: British... | reverse complement strand
GCCTTTGGTTCGTAGCGTGGAAGCGTGGGGATTGTTGCATCTAATTTATCGGGAAGAGTTGTATATTGAGAGCCTCTAAGTCTACGATTTAGTATTGCACCATACCAATCGCCTAAAATATCTGGAGAATTCATATTGCTGGACGCAGTTTTTGCCCATTCATCGAGAATTGTAAAACTAAAGCGGTAACTTGATAATACATTTTTTACTTTTACTAGTTTGTCCCAAAATGTTGCTGTAGGACAAGCATTACCTAAACTTTTTTCGACAGTGCATGCTAGTCGCAATCCTTCCAGCGTTGCATCAACATGTAATGCTGCATTTCCAAATACTGCAATGACAAAAAGTCCATCAATTCCATCGTACCACAGCTGATTATCGGCAATTGTTCCGTGTCTGGCATCAACGCCTAATAAAAGATGTGAAAAATCCACTTCTTCGGAGTTCATTGTTACTGACTTGCTTTTTGATAAATATGATTCAATTATTACTCTTCGGTATATAGGCGGAATTGAATCTCGGAATAAGTGATAGAATGATTGTCCACCATATGACTTTGTATATGTGTCTGTAATTAATGAGTAATAGGGCATATTGAATGCAAATAAAATATCTTTGTCGATAGGATCGTTTCTAAAATAAGTCATGTATCCGCGCATTGCGGCGGTTACTCTTTCGGAAGTTGTAGATTTACCAAAGTTTAATTGCAATAATGGATAGACTGAAGCCTTTGATGCCTCGCCACCATATCCTTCAGTGTATTTAAATTCGTTAGCATGTTCGCTTGTAAAAGGTATTGCATCAAGACACACGTCTCCACTTTCAATATCTTCATAGTATAACTCAAGTTGCAGGTTTCTCCATTTGTGTTTCAATAGGAAATGTCTTTTCAAATAGCTGAATTTTCTTTGAACATCGACATTCCATGCAAGCTCTTGTGCACGATATATTGGCACTTCGCATTCATAATGTTCGGATCCGCCGAGACTCTGCGGTTTACACCTGTTGATTATTCCGGTTTTTATGTATTTGCCCTTGTCGTTGTTTCTGAGTTTATACTTAATCGGGGGTAAATCATAAATGCTTGTTGAATTTGGAACATATATGTAGACTATTCCTTCTAATGCAGAAAATTCACTTGAAATCGCATTTCCGCGTTGATGATGATATAACTCATTTCCTTTATCGCTTAGCTCAGGAATTTCCCCGGTTATATCTATACTTCCTTCAACGCTATCTGAGCCAATGCCGGGGTTATTTGATGTGTCGCAAATAGGATCTTTTATTATTTGTGTGCAACTTTGTGAAAGTATTCCGGTGCTGTTGCATGCTGTTGCGTTTGTTGTGGTGGCTAGTGCGAGGATATTTGTTTTGGGTTGATCGAATTCGGTGTTTGTTATTGCTCCTTGATTATCTGCGGTTATCATTCCAGCTTGGCCCGTATAGCTTTGTACTTTTGCTATTACTTGGCTGTTATGTATGTATCCGTGGTTGAATGTGGTTATCCCTCCAGCGATTTTTCCTTTTATTGTTCCGGTTAGTTTTATGTTTTCTAATTTTCCTACTGATTCTACTGCTAGTCCGGCTGCGTCTTCTGCGGATGTTATTTCAATATCAGTTATTGTCAAGTTTTTGATTGTTGCTTTATATGAAATAAATTTGAATATTGCTGCTTCTTCATTACTGTTTATTTTTAAGTTAGTAATTTCCCAGTCGTCGCCGTCAAGTGTTCCGTTGAATTTTGTTATTGGTTCGAAAGCAAAATCAGTACAGTCAATATCAAAATCTAACAAATAATTTCCGTTTGGATTAGTTCTAATGTCTTGTAGATCTTGGCATGTTCCAATTACCGTTACCCCGTCTGGTGGTTGTGGTGGGCCGGGAAATATTTCTGGAATATATGGTTCTTCTTCTTTTAGTAATTGTCTTTTTTGAGTTTCTCTTATACAAATAAATGGGTGGGTTTCATATGTTTTGTATCCAAGTCCACATCGTTGTGGTGATCTGAGTGTACAAGCATCTTGTGTTGTGTTCATCCACACATATCCTCTGTCACCTATTATTGTGTATGCGTCTGCGATTTCTTCTTTTGTCGGTAGTCTCCAGTCGTTGTAACCGTTGTCTAGATTTTTACAAGTAGTTTCTGCATTGGCCCATTGATCTTCTTCGTATAATGTAGTTGTTACTATGGTTTTAGAAGTTAATTTTCCTCCTCCACAGTTTGCTCCTATCGTGTCATTTTCTAAGCATTCTAGTGAAGTAATGTGTGTGTTTGTTTTTTCTTCAAAACAATGTTCATCAAAACATTCAAATCCGTTTCCGCATTCGGCATCTATGGTGCATATAGTGTATCCAGAATCTTCTAAACAAATTAGTTTGTTGTTTCTTGTTATTGTATTTACGGAGTTATAACATTTTTTTGTTATTGGTGCTAGTTCAATATTAAAAAATTCTTCTTCGTTTGTTTCTGTTGTTTTTGAAATGCTTTTTGATTGCCTTGTTTGAATCGCATTATCGTCTGGTGTGTTAGTTTCAATTTGATCTGTTTCTTCTGGAATACATTCTCCTGTGATGCTAATACTTCCATCTGGACAAATATCATTTAGTCCAGTTTGTGTACAACCAAATAATAAAATTGCAATTAACAAAATTGCTAAAATTAGGATTGTTTTCTTCATAATAACTATTTGTTTGAAGTTATTATTAAAGTTAATTAATCTAGATTCGATAGGGGATCTAAGCTTTTAACTCAATTCCCATATGTACTTGTTCTGGGATTTCTACTCGCATTACTCGCTTAAGAGTTCGTTCGTCAGCTTGTATGTCAATGAGTCTTTTGTGAATTCTCATTTGCCATCGTTCATAAGTTTCTGTTCCGCCACCACAAGGACTTTTTCGAGTTGGTACAACTAGTTTTTTTGTAGGTAAAGCGATTTTTCCTGAGTGCTTAGCACCCGTTCTTTGTGCAACTTCTAGTATTTTGTCTGCGATTTCTTCTAACATTCGATAGTCCGTGCTTGTCAATGATATTCTTGCTGTTTGCATATTTTTCACCTACTTTTTTTAAATATAAAAAAGGACGAGAAGAAAAACCCTCTCACCCAATTAATTACAAGTTCAATTTAATTGAACTCTATTTTTTTTCTTCGATTTCAAGAATTACTCCTGCTGCTACAGTTTGTCCCATATCTCTAATTGCGAATCTACCAAGTGCTGGGAAATCTGCGAATTTTTCTGCACAAACTGGTTTAGTTGGAGTGATTTTTACAATTGCCGCGTCCCCAGTTTTCAAAAACTTTGGATTTTCTTCTGCAACTGCTCCTGTTTTTGGATCCAATTTCTTTTGGATTTCAGTCAAAGTCATTGACAATTGAGCTGTGTGTAAGTGGAATACTGGAGTGTATCCTACTGGGATTGCTGTTGGATGATTTAAAACAACAATTTGTGCTGTGAATGATTTCACAACAGTTGGTTTGTCGTTAATTGGTCCAATAACATCTCCTCGTCCAATGTCTCCTGATCCTACTCCTCTTATTGAGAAACCAATATTGTTTCCAGGTTTTGCTTCTTGCAATTTTTCGTGGTGTTCTTCAATGTCTTTTACTTCTCCTTCTTTTCCAGAAGGCATTACCACTACTTTTGTTCCTGATTTTAATATTCCTGTTTCAACTCTTCCAACTGGGATAGCTCCAACACCTTTAATGTTGTAAACATCTTGAACTGGAATTCTAAGAGCCTTGTCGATTGGTGCAGGCGGTGCAGTTAAATCATCTAAAGTGTCTATTAGAGTTTTTCCGCTAAACCATTTTAGGTTATCGCTTGCTTTAGCAACGTTATCTCCTTTCCAAGCTGAGATTGGCACTACTTTAAGATTTTCTGCTTTGTAACCAATTCCTGTTAACATTTTAGTCATTTCGTCACTAACTTCTTTGAACTTAGCTTCGTCATAATTAACTTCATCCATCTTGTTAATGGCAACAACAAGTTGTTTGATTCCCATTACTTGGGATAAAAAGGCGTGTTCTTTTGTTTGAGGTTGAGGTCCTTCTTTAGCAGCTACAACTAAAACAGCAGCGTCTGCTTGTGAGGTTCCTGTAATCATATTTTTTACAAAGTCTCTGTGGCCAGGTGCATCAATTATAGTGAATTGGTGCTTTTTAGCATCGAATCTTTTGTAAGAAACGTCAATAGTTACTCCTCTTTCTCGTTCTTCTTTTAGATTGTCCATTGCATAAGCGAACGCAAATGTTCCTTTACCTTTTTCTTTTGCAATCTCTTCTAATTTTCTGTATTCTTGTTCCGATAATGCTCCACCATCGTATAGTAATCTACCAACTGTAGTAGATTTACCGTGGTCTACGTGACCAATGAAAACTACGTTAATTAATTCTTTATCTGCCATTTTTCTACACCTCTAAAATTTCCTTTTGAATATGCCTAAAATTAGGCTCACCTTATGTTATTTTCGCGAAAAAAGCTTTTTAAAGGTTAGTATTGCTATTTCCTCGTATAACTTTCAAGGACAGGGTTAGTTTTCTTGATAGTAACATCGTGAAGACTCTTTTTCCCAAAGTATAACGTGATTAAACCATATAAAATAAGACCAACACCCATTCCGCCAAGTGTGCTTCCAAGGCTAAAGGATTTTGGCATTATTGGTAGAGCAGAGATTCCAAAGAACATTGTAGTGAACCCTACAAACAATACGATATGACCTATTTTCATGTTAATGCTAATGTGAAAACTAGTATTAATTACTTTTTATTTTTTAATCGCGGAGCGTGTATCTTATTATTCAACACAAGCGATTCTTAATTGTTCATCGGCTTCGAGAATAGTTTGTTTCATTACCTCAAATTGTGCGACATACTCTTTTTGTTCGGCTACATTCCCAAGGTCGAATGTTTCTGAAACTGAGATAAGTTTATTACTAATTAAGGTCATTTCATCCAATTTTTCAATTAACTGTTCTTCTAATGAGTTAACGTCTGCGATTCTTGCACAAATTTCTGAGTCTTCTGTCAACGCGGTGAATTGGTTACCTAAATCTTTTACCGTTGTTGCAATTGTACACACTTTTTGTACTAGATGTGCTTCTTTAGAATATCCTAAGATGTAAGGATGTGTTATGTCTGCATATTTAATTTGGTTTAAGTTAAGTAGAGCTGATTCAGTGGGGTAATCACTTTTTAAAAAGTCAATTTTTTCGATTAATGCAAGCGTTTTTTCAGATGTGCCAGTTAAAAATGTATCGAGTTCATTAAGTTTTGTTTCGTTTGTACAAACAAGATTTGAATCAAACTGATTGTTTGCTGTTGCGTCCATTAGTTTGTTTAAAGTTTCTCTTGGAGCACTATCAAAATGGAGTAACAAATCTGCAGTCGCAACAAATATGTCGGCAGTCAAATTTAGTGCGGGTGTATCTTTGCTCACTGCGTACTCGTTAAGATTAGCTTTAAATTGTATTAACTCAGTTTTGTACTCTGTTAAGTTTGTTGGACTATTTTCTCCCATCCAATCAATCGAGTCAAGATGTGTAATTGCATATTTCGTATTAATCATATTTATTTGAGCTAAACCTTCTTCAAAAGTAATTGTCTTTTCTTGTTCAGTACATCCAAACAAAACTAACGCAATGATTAGAATAACAATAATAGAAAATACTTTTTTCATATCAGAACAACCTTCTTTTTATATTTAAATGTTTTTGTCGATTAAATTTTTGTAACTATAATCGCCAATTGTTTGTTTCATTGCATTTTCAATAACATTTCTTTCATTAAGATAGTTGGGACCTAATGCATTTAGTTCAAATAAAAAGTCTTTGAATTTATTACAACCATATTTGCTGATAAACTTTTCAACCACGCTTGCGGCATAATTATATTCTTCGAAACTATATTCACGAAGATAATAGCTAATCTTATTTCGCGTAGTTATGTGCTTGTTATTATCAAAGTTTGGAATGTCGCGAGCGCTATATTTTGAACCAAGATAATGTGCAGTACCTTCTCTTAGCCAATCTGGTAAATAATAGTTTGTTATTGCTTGGTGATTTAACTCATGTAATAGGGCTTCTTCGAAATAATTATCAAAGTTATCGCCTTGCATAATTATTAATCCATTGTGAATTGAAGTAAAAGATGTTTCTGCTCGAACGGAATTTGTAAAGAAGACAAATACTTCGTTTGGAGTTCTTTGTGAAACGAGATTTTCCGCGTAATCTATTCTCTCACTAATCCAATCAATTCTTTTTTTGTTTGCTTCATAGAATCTCCGTTGACTTTCAGAAAATTTTAATTTTCCGACTTTGAATGTTGGTTCATTGGAAACGGCTAATAGGATTGTTCTGCCGCCGACAAATTTGTATTCTTGTGTGTTTAAAATTTTACCATATGATTCAATTTCTAACTCGATTCCTTGTGTAGGGTATCCAAATATGGTTAGAGGATAAATACAAACATTGTCCATACATGCTTTTTGTGGTTTAGTAGAATATGAATAATTAACGACATTTTTTCCTAGGTGAGGCATTCTTATGAAACTATAAAGGTCATACATATATTCGTCTTCCATTTGAATTGGAAATGTTGAAGAATAATCGTAATTATATGTTTTGGAAAAGTTGACGGTTTCATTGTTTACAAGCATTTCTAAGTCTTTTGCTTTGCCCGGAACATAATATGTAAGCTGATACATTCTTGGGTAAGTATTTATGTCAAAAAACTCGTTTATGTCGTAAGTAATTAAATCTTCTTCAATTTTGATAACTTGCTTTTGATATGAAATGCAGTGGAAAGAAGTACATAATCCGTGAGCATTATAATCTTCTTGCTTCGATAATTCTACAATATTATTCACGTTGTTTTCTTCATAATAATTATAATATTCTTTGTCATTGTCATAGCAAATACTATCTAAAAATTCTTGACTTGGAGTATTTGTTTCAGTTGTATTGGTGTCTTTTGGAGTAACCACTGGTGCGAGATTAGTATCTGTTGTTGTGGGTGCATCGGTTTCGGTACAACCAAACAAAAACAATCCAATTAAAATAATTAATAATGCCAGGGCAATCTTTTTCATATTTAGAATAAGTTTTTACAATTAAAAAGCTTTTTGTTATTTGATAAGCGCATTAATATTCCATGCTTTGAGCTTTTCATTTATTGTTGGCACGTGATGGTTAGTGCATTCAATCAATTCAACATTGTCATTGAGATTGATTGCTTTTTTGAGAACAGAAATTATTTCTTTATCTGGTAAATCAACATGTCCAAAGCTACCATATGAATGGTACAATGGATAATCTGCATTTTCTGAATGTAGGTATGCTCTTTGTTCAGCATCTCCATCTGAATACCAGCACTTGAAAACAAGCGAATCAAAGTTTTCAAAATCAACTGTGCCTATTTTTGTTGTAAAAAAATAATTTACTATTTCGCCTTCTTCTGCTTGATAATAAATTCCTGCGTTTATAATATTTATTGCAAAGAAAAGGATTATTCCGATTGTACCGAGTACTTTGATTATTTTCATTTCTCCTCTAGAACTTGCACCCAAAACATCTGCGTTATCTAAATATTGTTTGTATCCATTTTTCTTAAAATATCTTTTTTCAAACTTTGATATTAGAACAAATATTGCGAACAACGCAAGTATATAACCAAATATCGAATTAATCATAAATAAAAAAGTCATTGAATGTGTCGCGGTCGGATTGGCGGTAAGCATTGAGAGTATCGTTGGCGGAATATAATAGCCTACGATAAATAGTAATATTCCTAATATAACTACTAAAAGTGTTTCAAAAATATGTAATACTTTTACTCTTTTTAAAAAATCTGTTTTAGTTATTTTCAAAAATGCGTTTAAGTTGTCTCCGCATTTTTTCTTTCCGATTCTTTCTATTAATTCTAAAACCGGTTTTTCTTTTCCCGGGCTTCGTTTCATATCCATAAAAAATGCTGGTTGATTTTTAACAAAGAACACAATACTTGGTAACGTCCTTGCAAGTATAGGGGAGCGTACATTGCCGGCAACTTGATAACTCGAATCTTTTTTGAATGAAAATTTCTTATCCAAAAAATCCATGGCGCATGCATCTGGAAAACTTTTTTCCATACTTTTAGAATATCTTTTTGCCCCAAAATCTTTGAAGTAAATTTCTGCACCAGTAATATCACTTATTTTGAAAGTTTGTTTAATATTTTTTATATAAAGCTTTTTTCCAGTGAACGTTATTTGGTCTTTTTCAATCTCAATCGAACTTATCCCGTGGTCCCACAACCACCAACTATGTCCTGAATACTTTGTCATAATTAGAGTAATGACTTTGATTATTTAAAAGCTTTTGATTACGCTTTACATTTGAACGTTGAGACAATTGATTCAACAACATGTTTGGTTTCGTTAGTATGCATTATGCGGAAGTTAACAAAATCTTTTGGGCAATTGATTAGGCCGTCTTCATAAATGATCCGTGTTTCCCCAATTGTGCCGGTCATTCTGTAAAAAATAACGTCTTTGGAGTCAATAGTTCTAGTATTTATCAAGTCATCAGATTTTAGATTCTGAAAAGTTGGTGGTTTGTAATTTTGTACAAATGCATCTTTTGCTTCTTCAAAGTTTTCAGAGGGCTTTGGAAAATCTTGGTCAGGAAACTGCGTTTTTAGTTGATTGTAGTCAATGTCCATAGCATAACTAAATGAAACGCTTTGTTGTTGAAATGCTTTGGTACATGTCCCGCCAAATCCAAAATTTTCAAATGTCCACTCATCTGGACACTCGAAAGTAAAAATAGCATTATCTACTGTGCCACCATTGCTCCACAAGAAACAACCTGAAAATAAAGCAATACACACAATTAGGATAATTAAAATAACCGCTTTAGGCGTGATCATGTTAATGTAAAGATTTTCAGATATTTAATAGTTGTGATATTGAAAAAGAATTTAAGAATAGAACAATTGTTCTATTCGGAAAATTAATTCAATTATTCTAAAAAGAATCGCCACAAGCTTTTAAAAAAGCTTGAGCAAAAATTGGCAATTATTCTAAGAAAAATTGCCATCCTTTTACGTCTTCAGGCATTCCTTTTCTTTTTCTAATTTCTTTTATTGTTGCTTCTTGTAGTTCGGTTGGTAATTTGTCATAACCGTAGTACTCGGCAGTCCAAACAGCTCTTCCTTGTGTAGCGCTACGCATTGCGCTAGAGAATCCAATTAATTCTTTTACTGGAGCTTTTCCAATAATAATTGAAGAGTCTCCTTCTTGTCGCATTTCAGTTATTTGTACACGTCTAGAACCAAGTTCTCTGCTTGCGCTTCCCATTTGGTCTTCAGGTACTGTAATTGTTAAAGTTTGTTTTGGCTCAAAGATTTCTGTTCCTGCTTGTAGCATACAAGCATAAATACCACGAGTAATAGCTGGTAATACTTGTGCGGGTCCTCTGTGGATACTATCTTCGTGTAGAGTTGCATCAGTTAATTCAAATAACACACCTTGGCATTTTTCTTTTGCTAAAGGTCCTGCGTTCATTGCGTCTAAAAATCCTTGGATAACTAGTTCTCGGATCTCGTTTAGAGCTTGTATTCCGCGTGTTCTATCAACTAAAGCATTTGTTCCGGTTACTGCCCAAACTTTCTTGCTAGTGTCCGTCTCAAATCCAACTGCTTTTAATTTGTCAATTGTTTCTCTGTGCTTTGCTTTTAATTTTCCAGGGAATTCTGTTTCAAGCAAATTGTTAAAAATTTCTTCAGATAATTTAGAAACCTTAATCTTGAATTTGTTGTGTTTGTTTGGTGATTTAGCTTCCAAAACTTCACTTCCGCCCTTCAAAGCTTCGTGGTAAACAACAATTGGTTGACTAGTTTCTACTTCTAATTTGTGGTTGTTTTTAATTCGATAAATATTTACTTCTAAATGTAGTTCTCCCATTCCTGAGAGCAAGTGTTCACCAGTCTCTTGGTTGATGGTTGCTTGTAAGTTAGGATCTTCTTTACTTAATTTTTTCAAAACTTCAATCAATTTTGGTAAGTCCTTTGGATTCTTTGCTTCGATTGAAATAGTCATTACTGGTTTTACATTGCTCATGAAACTCTCAAATGGTTTCATTTCGATTGTTGACAATGTTTCTCCAGCGTAAATATCTTTTGCTCCAACAATTGCAGCAATATTTCCTGCGCGTGCTTCGCCAATTGACAAAAAGTCTCCACTCATATAAACACCTAGTTTTTGAATTTTGATTTCTTGTCCAGTTGAATTAGCGATTACCATATCGCCTGGTTTAATTGTTCCTGAATAAAGTCTTCCTGTTGCAACGTCTCCTGCGTGAGAGTCAACACTAACGTCAGTGATAACCATTCCTAGTTTTCCGTCAGCATTACAGGCTTCCATTGAATTACTAATCTCTTGTTCAGTATCTCCATTCCAAATCTTTTTGATTCTATATTTTTGTGAGTCAACTGGAGAAGGTAGATTGTTTACAACCATTTGTACGATTACTTGATCAACAGGAGATTTTTTTGCTAATTCATCTTGTTGATCGTTTTTCATAAATTCATAAACTTGTTTGAAACTTACGTTGCTCTTTGCGATGTAAGGTGCACTAACGGCCCATTTCTTTTTTGCACTACCAAAAGCAACTGTTCCTTTTTCTATAGAAACTTTCCAATCTTGTTTGAATTGGTCTGGCGCATTTCTTTCAATTAAAGAGTTTACTTGTGCAATTACTTTAATGAATTTTTCTTGCATTTGTTGTTCGCTAGCGTTAAGCTCGCTAATGATTCGATCAACTTTGTTAATAAATAAAACTGGTTTTACAAATTCTTTTAGAGATTGTCTAATTACTGTTTCTGTTTGAGGCATTACTCCTTCTACAGCGTCAACAACTAAAATTACTCCGTCAACTGCTCTCATTGCACGGATAACTTCTCCTGTGAAGTCTACGTGTCCTGGAGTGTCAATTAAGTTTACTAAGTATTTTTCTCCTTCCCAAGGGAAACCCATTGAGATGTTTGCAGAGTTAATAGTTATTCCTCTGTCTTGTTCTTGATCTTCATAATCCATCATTTGTGCTTCTCCGCTCAAATTTGAATTAATTAATCCTGCGGCCGCGATTAAAGCGTCGGAAAGAGTGGTTTTACCGTGGTCGATATGTGCTACTGTACCAATATTTCTAATGTTTTTTTGATTAGCCATTAATTTTTGTACTTCTTCAACCATATCTTCTTTTCGTCCCACTATATCACCTATTATGTATAAAACTAACTATCGGCTTGATTTTGCAATTCTTTCTACTTCGTCTTTTCTTTTTATTGCCATGCTCTTAGTGTCGTTTCCAGCTGCTGCAACGATTTCTTCTGCTAGTGCACTAGCTGCGTCCATTCTATTATTGAATGAGTGTCCAAATCCTGCTAAAGCAATGTTTTTGATTGCTTCGTCAAGTCTTTTCATTGGAGAAACATCTACGGCAACCGAATAAGCTACTCCTCCTCTTTTGATTCGAGTAACATCTTCTCTTGGTGCAGCGTTTTCTATTGCATCAACTAAAACTTGTATAGGATTCTTTTTGGTTTTTGTTTCAACAATAGTAAATGCGTTTTCAACGATTTCCATTGTTTGGAATTTCTTTCCACAACCATTTCGTCCTCTAATAAATTTTCCAGAAAGTTTTCTTTTTCCTTGTCCACTTCTCATAGCTTTGTTAATCAATCTTTCAACAATATTGATATTTGCTTTTCCAAATTTAGTTTGGCTCTTTTTTCCAAACGAATGTGGAACTAAAACTGGATCTAAATTAATGTAATTAACTAAACTCAAATCGCTTACAATAACATTTTGGAAAGTCCATTTATCAAATAATTTGTATTCACTAAAAGGAGATTGTTTTTTAACAAAAATTGGTTTTTCGGTAGTTTCTTGTTTTGTACTATCAACATTAATTCTTGCTTCAAAGCTTTTTTCTTTTGGTTCTCTGTGAACTGGTTTAGTTTCTTTTTTAGCTTCGACAGTTCCGTTTGTCGGGCCCGGGGCACTACCTGCGCTTTGCTTGGTAGAGCTTTCTGTTTTCTCAACAGGTTTTGCTTCAACTTTTGGAGTCTCAACTTTCGCTTCAACCTTTGCAACTTCGTCTTTAACTTTTGTTTCTTCAACCATAAAAATCATCTCTTACTCTTTTCTTTCTTTCCTGTTCTTAGCATTTCAAGAGAAACACCGTTTACATGTGTAACAAGATATTTTACTCCCCAAAGGTCGCCCTTCGATCCTCCTTGAGCTCCTCCAATACCTGATACTAGTACTTCGTCGTGTTCATCAATAAATTTAATTGCTCCGTCCTTGGGTGCTAGTGCAGTTAATTCTTTTCCATTTTTGATTAATTGTACTCTCACACATTTTCGAATACCTGAGTTTGGCTGTTTAGCTGTAACTCCTCTTTTTTCAAGTACAATTCCTCGTCCTTGTGGTGAACCTGCTAATAGGTCGTCTTTTCGCTTGTGCTTAGCTTTTTGCTTTTTCATTGCACGTCTGTCTTTCTTATTCCATTTTTTACGGTTTTTTTCAAGACTTAATGCTGCAAATTCTCCTTTTCCCATAATCGCTCACCAATATAATTTTTCCTCAATAAATTAATAAATGCCTTCTTTACTTCAAAATCACTTCTAAATCATAATTTCTCTTCATTAATTCTTTTACTCGTCTTAATCTACTCGAATTTGATAACACTTTTTTCTTATTCGTGTTGTCAAGTCCTATTATCAATCTTCCTTTTTTTTGTTTTATTTCTCCTAATTCTATTTCAAATGTTTTTTTTATTACATCTTCTGGCTTTGTTTCAAAACCAATAATCTCAATTCTTTTGTTCAACTTTTTTTCAAGTTCGTGTACATTGATCGCTTTTTTCCCAATTGCTTTTCCTACTTCGTTTCCTTTTACGAGGTATGAAACAATGCGGTCACCGACCAAACAATCTTTTGCGTTAACGTTTGCAACGCGTGCCAATGCATTTATCAACAGGATTTCATCCATGTTTAATTTCATCTTTTATCTTACCTACTTTATTAATTCTAAAACATTACTTTTTCCTTTGTCAAGAATAATCATTGCTGATACTACGAATGGTTTTCCGCAGATCTTTCCTAGTTCTAAACCTGTTTTTTTGATTTCAAATACTTTTTTCCCTTCAACATTAGCTAAGTGATCTAGCGTTTCTTTCTCATTTTTAGGGATATTTGAACAAGTAACTATTAATTCGCCTGCACCTTTAAGCAATTCTTTTTGGCTTTGTCTATAACCAAAGGCTACGCGACCAGTGTCTACGGCTCTTCGAATTTCTTTTCCTTCTTCTGCTACTACCATTTTAATCACTTCCGGACAACTCCGGAACACTTCTGCTATCTTCGCTGTTGCTCGATAACAGTTATATGCCTTGAAAAGATTTTATTAAAATCCTTACTCCAATGCCAGTGGCACTTTCTCAAGGTTAAAATAATTCTCTTATAGAAGGTTTATAAAGGTTGTTTCTAGCTGTTCGTCGGGTCTAGTCTTTGTTATAAATTCTTCCCATGCAGGTTTGGCAGTCTTTTAAATCGAGTCTAACTGTTCCATAAATAGTTATGAAAAAACTTTTGCGAAATCCATTAGCATAAATATTCAAGCTGTCTCCAACGATGGAGTAAACGAATCCTTGAGGATAGATTTTTTCATAGTTAACAGAACCTTCGGCGCTATTAGTTTGTTCAAAGTACCCAGTTCCATTTTCATTGAAAGTATATTTTGTTGTAGTAACTCCGCTTTGACTAGTCCAAGTTCCTATTAATCGATTAATCGGATACTTCATTTCTTCGTATTGATCAAAGTAATCCGAGCCAATTTTTTCAAAAACAATTTCGCCAATACTATTTCGAAGAACTAATTCATTTTCATTAACTTCGTAGTCTGCTCCAATTTCTGCGTACGCAAGATCGCCTGCAATAAATAATTGTCCGTCTCGTATTTCGTATTCAAAAATATAATCGAAGTTTTCACTTTCGCTTCCTTTTACAATCGCTTGTCCGTTTGCTAAAAATGCCCATGTCACATCTAGGTCTTCGTTTGTCCATATCCCAGTTATTGGTCCTTGCACTACGGGAATAACAACAGGATCTTGTGGCGGAACGACTCCACTTCCAACACCACTAATAATTGAAGCATCACTTAAGTTAGAATCAATTGTATCTTCGGTTGTACAACCAATTAGCGTAAATAGTAACGCACACGCAACTAGTAAAACAATTATTTTTTTCATTTTAATCAATGAAACAACGCTTTTTTTCTTATTAAAGATTTGTGTTACTCGAATTTTTACTCGCCATTAAGCGTTTTTTCTAAAAGTTGTGCTCTTAAAACTTCGAGACTTCTTTCGGGAATTTCAATTTTTCTTATTGTGCTATTTCCAATTGATGCGGCTCTAATTTCTTTAATTATTTTCTCAACTAGTCTTAGCTGACTTGCACTCGCCTGTTGTATTGTTTCTGCACGTTTAGTAGGATCGCGTCCATGTGAATTAAGTCTTGTTTTTCCGCTAAGGGTTATTTCTAATAAAATTGGGTTAGCATTTCTATGGACTAAAATAAGTCCTTTTTTTTCAAGTTGTCCCATTGCACCATTAAATACTCCTGGGTTTGAACGAGTTATTCTTGTCAAAGTATCAAGGCCTATGAATCTGGTCGGTAAACCTGAAAAAAAGTTTATTAATGGTAATAATTGTTCGGCTTTTTTTTGGATTAATCTTGTTGCTTTGGCTGTGCGAATTCCGCCTAGTTTTACTGATTTTACAAACGTTCTTCCAACTCCGAATTTTTTTGCTAACTCCGGAACAGTCGTTTTATAACCTGTTGCAGCATCAAAACGTCTAATCTTGCCTACCAAAATTGCTCTGCGGACATCTCTTAGTTTAAGTTTAGTACGGTCTAAAACAGTTTTTAATTCTCGCTCGGTTATGCCAAGGCGATTAGCTGTTTGCGGAAAATCTAATGAATGATCATTTTTAAAGACACTTTCTAGAGCCGCTTTCGCTCTTGCCGAGGTAATAGTCGGTAGTTGAGTTTTGTCAATCTTTTGTATACTAACCGGTTTTTTTGTGCGAGGCATATACAGAGAATTATCTTTGGAAATAATAAGCTTAACTATTTCCAAGTTCAATGCCATCGTTCAATAAATCACAATATTACAAAAAAGAGTAATATTAAAAGCATTTTGATGCTAAATAGAATTATGCTTAAAACAAAACAAATAACCGTTTCTGATGCAATCGAAAACGAACTCGAAAAAATGCCTAAATGGAAAGTTCTAATGCACTTACAAGAAAACGGAGTGACTAGTGTGTATTCTCTTTCAAAAGAATTTGCTTGGACTCCAAGCAAAACACATTCAGTAATAAAACAACTTGAAAAGTCATATGCAATTAAATCTCGGATGGAAATTGTTAATGGTCGAGCAACTAAATTCGTTTCACTTGTGGAATGATACTACTTCATCAACAATTCAACAATTCCAGTTCCAACTTTAACTGGTTGTCCTACAATCAAGTTTTCTACAACACCTGTTAGAGATTCTATTTCTCCTTTGAATGCTGCGTCAAGTAAGTGTTTTGTTGTTTCTTCAAAAGATGCTCTTGCAAATGGAGATGCTTTTAATTTGTTGATTCCTGTTCTAACAATTCCTTTTATTTCTCCACTATAAGTCATTAAGTCACCTAAGAGCATAATGTGTCGTACGTCAACTGCAATTCCGTTGTCGTCAAGAACTTTTTTTAACTCGTTTACTACAAGTGATCTTGCTGCTTCGATTCCAAGAACTTTTGCGGTCTCAATAATGTCATTTGTAAATACTCTTGTTCCATCAATTTCTTCTAGTTTTAAAACTGCTTTTAAGTTACTTCCACTAGTTTTGATTACGTATTCATTGTCTTCTTTTACAAGAACAGTTTTTTCAATTCCTTTTACTCCGTGCACTTTTTCTTTTAACAATTTTATCATTGCTTTTCGCACAGCTAAGTACTCAGATTTTTTTTCAATTTGGAAGTGTACAACATTGTCGCGAGTGGTAGCTTTCAAATCTTTTAAACCGGCTTTTAGAATATCAACTACTTCGTCAACATGTAAATTTAAATTTTTTACTTTTTGTTTGTTAATTTCTACAAAGAATTTTAATTCGTCAAAACTCTCATTTATTTTTGTAACGTCTTTTATACGAACATCAATCAATGCTTTTGAAAATTTTTCTGCTGCGTCTCGATCTTTTTTAATATCGCCATTCAAAAAGATTGTCATTGTTGGGTATTTTGCTTTGCTTCGTCCATCAACAATTTCTTCCATTCTTTGGATTCCGCTTCCAACCGAAACTTCTGCCGAACCTGCAAAGTGCTTTGTTCTAAGAGTCAACTGAGTTCCAGGTTCTCCAAGAGATTGTGCTGCAATAATTCCTACTGCTTCTCCCGGCTCTACAATTCGCGAATCATAAACGTCTTTTACTTTGTCAGCGAGTTTATCAGTTTGTTCTTTGTTTAAACTATAAACTTCTGAAACTGCAACGATTTCTTCTAGTAACTTTTTTGGTAATGCTACTTGTTCCCAACTTCTTTCTTCGTCTTCATAAACTTTCTTGTCTTTCTTTGCTTTTTTCTCAGCAGCAGTTTCTTTTTTTGCTTTTGGTGTTTCTATTACAATTTCTTCTTTAGGTGTTTTGACAGCGTCTTTCTTGGTTTCTTTTACCTTCTTTTTAGTTTCTTTTTTCTCAGCCATAAAATCCACCTACATAGTTCCTTTTCGTTTCATTTCGTTAAATTCTTTTGTAATATCAACACTAACTCCGTTCTCTGTGTTCTTAGGGAAGATTCCGTCTTCTCCGTAAGTGTATTGTATTAGAGAGTTTGAAGCAGTTCTAACTGTTCCGTCTGGAGCAGCAACTAAATCTTTCAAAGCGTTTGCCAATCTTCTGTACAAGTAACCAGATACCTTTGTTGATACTCCAGTGTCTACTTCTCCTTGTCGTCCACCCATTGCGTGGTAGAAGTATTGTTTTGCAGTCATTCCTTCTAGGAAATTGTTTCCAATGAATCCTCCTGCGGCTAATCCTACATCGTTCTTTTCATTCGAAGTGATTAGTCTTTTAGTGAATCCTTTTTTAGGTCGTCCTTCACGAACACTTGCTTGTCCCCAAAATCCTGCAATATTCATTAGATTAATTGTACTTCCTCTTGATTTTGCTAGTATCATTGCAATTGTATTCAAAACAACTTTGTCGCCGGTAACATATTTCAGTTTTTCTTTTGTAATCTCTTTTTCTATTTTTGATTTTGTTTCAAAACCAATTCTCATCATGTATTGTTCGAATGATTGGTCAAGTGTTTTTCCAGGAATAATTTCTAGTGTTCCTTTGTCGTATGATTCTACTAGAGCTTCTCCTTTTTTGAATGCGTCGTCAATAACTTTCTTTTTCATTTTGTTTATTTCATCACTCACTTTGTATTCTTCTAAACTTACAGTCATTGCTTTTGCTGTTAGCATATAAGACATGATTCTATTAATTCCGTGATAAAATTCTTCAATAACATTACTTGGATATTCTCTAGCAATCTTGTCTACTAGTTTTCCTTTTCCTACACTCAAAGCATTAGCGTCAATTATTCCGCTTAATAATTGTCCGTTTTTGATAACAACTTTTTCAGCTAAACGATCTTCTACTCCAAGTCCTTTCAAAACTTTTCCGGTGTATGATTCGAATTCCATTGTCAGGTCTTTTGGAATAATTTGTGAGAAAATTAATCTTCCAGAATAGTTTTTACCTTTATCTGGTTTTGGTATATCCGTAATTCCCATGTTATATAATAATTGCATTGTGTCTTCTTTGCTTAATTCGGTTTGTGGTAGTGTTAGTGCAAATGGTGCGCTCACTCCGTCTTCTTCTGGAGCGATTACTGGTGCACCAAATCTTGGAGAGATGATTTGGTCTCTTGTAAGCATTAATCTTTTTGCTTCTGCTTTCCCTTCTTCGGTTTGTGGAACGTGACAATTCATTTCGTCTCCATCAAAGTCTGCGTTGTATGGTGGACAAACGATTGGATTGATTCTAAATACTTTTCCAGGCATTATTTTAGCTGTGTGTGCCATCATACTAATTCTGTGTAGTGAAGGTTGTCTATTAAATAAAACAATGTCTCCGTCTTGTAAGTTTCGTTCGATACGATAACCAACATCAAGTTCTTCTAAGATTTCTTCTCGGTTTTCTTCAGTAACTTTTCTTCGTGAGCCATTAGGTCTAATAACGTAAACGGGTCTATCACTTTCCTTGATTTGTTTTTTAGCTGCTGTCAAGTTCCATTCAGTAATAAATTCGGGTACAGTCAATTCATCAGCCGCTTCTTGTGGTATCCCTAGTTCACTAATATCGATATATGGATCTGGAACAATAGTTGACCTGGCTGCGTGGTTAACTCTTTTTCCTGTTAAGTTGTATCTAAATCGTCCTTTCTTTCCTTTTAGTCTTTGTATAATCGTTCTAAGTGGTCTACCACTTCTGTGTTTTGCTGGTGGTACTCCTGCAGTGTTATTGTCAAAGTAAGTAGTAATATGGTATTGTAACAAGTCCCACAAGTCTTCAATAATTAATTGTGGTGCTCCTGCTTCAATATTATCTCGTAGTCTATTATTAATTCTAACAATGTCAACTAATTTGTGAGTTAAATCATCTTCTGATTTTATTCCACCTTCAAGACTAATACTTGGCCGAATTGTTATTGGTGGAACTTGTAATGTAGTTATAATAAACCATGCTGGATTAAGTTTTTCTGGCTCATAACCTAGTAACTTCAAGTGTGTATCAGGAACTTTTTCTATCCATTCCCTAATTTGTGTAGGATAAATTCTTTCTTTGTTGTAAAAGAAATTTGTTGGTTTGTCAAGAACAACTTTTCCTTGTTCTGCATTACAACTAGGACATTTTTTTAGCGGCTTTGTTTTTAACATAATTTTCTTTGATAAGTCTCGTACTTTTCCTTTAGTTTCTGTTTCTAATTTTTTTATTTGTTCTTCTGATAACAAAATTGTTCCACATTCTTTACAAGTTGTGTGCATCAAAATTTCAATTTTTCGAGTAAACTCTGAGTGCATTACTGGTCTTTCAAGATCTAAGTGTCCAAAGTGCCCTGGACAATTTCTCATTGTTTGTCCGCAAGTCTTACATCGTAGACCTGGATTAATTACTCCTAAGTGTGGATCCATTAAACCTGCTTCCATTGGAAAGCCGTCTTTGTCATAAGTTTCAGGTGTTTTGATTTCTACTGCACTCATTTTGCGAACGAATTCTGGGCTTAAAACAGAGAACTCAATACTACCAATTCTTTTCATTATCATCTTTCTACACCTTGTCCGTCAATTGTAATTTAGCCATTATTCCTAGAGCCTTTAATTCTTCGAGTAATAATTTGAATCCATAAGACATTTCTACTGGATACATTTTTCCACCTTCACTTCCAAGAGTAATATTTTTCTTTCTAATTTCGTCTCGAAATCCTACTAGGCCAGTTTTTTCATCTACTAATGCAACGCATTTATCAGAATCTTCAATCATTTTTTCTTGTAGTAGCATTGCAGCTCCGTGTCCTACCAAGGTTTCTCCTTCCATTTCTCCGAATCGTAGTCCACCCTCTTTTTCTTTTCCTTCAGTTGGTTGTCTTGTTAATACTTGCACTGGTCCTCGCGCTCTTGCTTGGATTTTGTGTGTAACAACGTGGTATAATTTCTGATAAGGGATTACTCCTGTAAAAACACTTCCTTCTAGTCTCTTTCCGTTTATTCCGTCATAGAATACTTCCATTCCGTCTGAACGAAATCCGTGTTCTTTTAGCATATTCTCAAGGTCTGCTTGTGGTGTTCCATTGAATGGAGTTCCATCAATAATTTTTCCGGCTGCAGCTCCAGCTTTTCCGCCAAGCATTTCAAGTAAGTGTCCCATAGTCATTCTTGATGGTAGTGAGTGTGGGTTTAGAATCAAATCCGGTTTTACTCCGTCAATTGTAAATGGGAAATCTTCTTCTGGTACAATGTACGATACAACTCCTTTTTGTCCGTGTCTTGAAGCTAGTTTATCTCCAACAGTTGGTTTTAATGTTGTTCTAACTTTTATTTTTGCTAGTCGAGAACCATCTGGTCCTTCTGTAATCATAACTGTGTCAACAAAACCATTTTTTCTTTTCTTAACAAATACACTTGAGTCTCGTCTTTTTTCTTGTTCTGCTCCAAAATCATTCATTTCTTCAAAGAATTTTGGTGGAGAAGTTCTTCCAACGATTGCATCTCCTTCATTAACTTCTTGTTCTAATTGTACTAAACCATCTTCTCCTAGTTTAGTGTAACGATGTTCTTCAACAAAACCAACTTTTTCTTCTGTAGGTAATTCAAAATGATCTTTTTGTCCTCCAGGATATCTTTGTTCGTTTGCTTCGTAACCACGGAAGTAACATGCGCGTGCAAGGCCGCGATCAACAGCTCCTTGATTTATTACTACGGCGTCCATTGTGTTAAAACCATAATACGGGAGAAGTGCTACAACAAAATTTTGTTGTTGTGGTCGCTTGCTAAGATCTAGTAAATCCATTGTTCTTGTTTTAACCATATTTTTTTCTGGGTAGTACAAGAAGTACCCTTCAGTATCGTGTCTTAATTTGTAATTAATAGAACCTAGTCCAATTGCTTGTTTGAACATCTTGTCTCCGTGCAAAGCTTTTCCTGCCATGTCGTGTTCGATGTATGGAACCATACTTGAAATAACACTCAAAATTGCTGCACCATTTATTTCTAGGTGTGTATTAGTTTCTGTTAACTCTTCTTCTTTTTGTGCAACTAACGTGTTTTCTTCTTCTTCACTATCAAGGTATTCAATAACTCCTTGTTCTACAAGATTTTTGAAAGTTAATTCTCCTTTGTCAACTTTGTCTGCCATTTCTTTTGTGTACAAACTCTTAGCGTTTTTTACAATAATTAATGGTCTTTGTAATCGTCCCGCATCTGTGTTAATATAAATTTCATTAGTGTCTTTGTGATACGCAACATTAGTTTCTTTTGGTAGTGCTCCTTGTCGTCTAGCTTCAACTGCAATCTTATTTAATTTATCTGCGCTCTCGTGGAAACCAATTAATCTACCGTTAATATATACTTTTGCTAAATTTGCCATAAAATTCACCTTAAATTTTCTTTAATTTTACTCCTTGTTTGTGTAAAAATTCTTCTACTCCTTCTTCTGCAACTTCAGTAGTTACGTCTGCCATGAAACACAAGTTCTTTACTAACCCACATTGTGGTCCATCAGGAGTTTCAATAGGGTCTAGTCGTCCCCAGTGTGTTCCGTGCACGTCTCTTGCTTCGTATAATTCTCTTGTTTTTGATAACTGAGATTTAACTTTTCTAATATCTGTTAGTGGAGCCAAGTAATTTACTCTATCTAAAAATTTTGCTACTCCCGTACTTCTTCCAATCCAGTTTCCTGTGCTCATAGCAAATCTAATTCGCTCACTAACTGCACCTGGTCGAACAATAGTTGAAATATTTAATTTTCTTCTTCGTGTAACAGTTCTATCAATTTGGAATCGTAAATCTTTTACAAAGTATTTGAATGAGTAACGAAATAAGTGTTCCATCAATTTTCCGCTAAGTTCTAGTCGCTTGTTTGTGTAATGATCTTTGTCGTCTTTTCCTCGTAAACCATAACTTCTTTCAATTGCTTTTGTAGCCATCATTGACAAGTAATATGCTTTTGCAAGTCTTGCAACTTCATCTTGACCAATATGTGGTAGTAAGAATCCATCAATTACTTCGCGTGCTCTACGTAATCTATAATCGATTACTTGTCCGGGAGCAACGTATTTTCCAATCTTGTCTAGTGCATCTTCTTCTTTTTTGATTTCGCATTCTTCAAGGTTTAGTAAGAGATCGTTGTGAACTTCTTTTTCTTCTGGGAATGCATCAAATATTTCTTTCTTTGTTTTAAGTCCAAGTGCTTTGAACAAAGTAAATAATAATAATTTTCGTGGGCTTGTTGGGAAAGTAACGTATAATAGTCCTTCAGGGCTACGAGTAATTCTTACTCGTCCTTTGAAAGCTCCTTTTGTTGAAATAACTTCTGCAACAGTTCCTTTGTCTCCTTCTGAGATAAGTACTCTATCACTTGAAAGAACTTCTTGTGTCATCAAAGCTTTTTCGCTTCCATTTACAATGAAGTATCCTCCAAAGTCTTTTGGATCTTCTTTTGTTGCAGCTAGTTCGTCGTCATTAAGATCTTTTAACCAACAATAATTTGATTTAAGCATTATTGGTAAGTCTCCAATAAATGTTCTTCTAGCGTCTTGTTCAACGTCACGACGAAATAATCTCATTGTTAAGTAAATAGGGCCTGAATAAGTTCGATTTCGAAGGCGTGCTTCCATTGGAAGGAATTGTTCTCTTGGAGAACCATCTGCTTCAATAATCTTTGGTTTCTCAATTTCAATATTTGATAATTCAATTTTTACTTCTTCGATTTTTGGAACGATTTCTTTATTTTCGTCAACGATTTCGCTTAGTTTAGTATCAATAAATTGATCAAAAGAATCAATTTCCATTTGAGCAATGTTTTGCCCTTTCATATAAGAGTTAATTAGTTCCCAACCCATACAAACACCTAAGCAATTCTCCTATAGTAAGTTGATTGTCCGGCTGTTAAAGAGTCACGAATTATTTTTACTACGTCGCCCTTATCGCCTTTTAGAGGTTTTACTGCGGGATCTAAACGAGAAATTTTTGGTAAAGATGCTTTTTTTATTCCTAGTTCGGCAAGTAATTCTTTAGCTTTTTCTTTTCGTATGAGCACGTGCTCAGGTACTAAATAGTGTCGTTCGTCAGCCAATCCATCACCAGGAATTCTTCGCGTTTTTTTGGGGTAGTCTAATGGCTCTAAAATAATAAATTTTTAAAAAAAATCATTTCAACCAAAAAAAACTTGCTCACCATAACGCCTTAATGATAAAAATCATTAATTTGTACTCAAATTCTGTTAAGAAAGCTTTAAAAGCGTTGCTCCTATCTCAAATTATTTAGCTTTTCAAGGTACTTTTTCTCGATTTCTTTGATGCTTCTTCGGCTAGCAGCTTTTTCGCGAGGGTAATGCCAGAACAATACTTTCTCATCATTTGGGTGCCAACAAAACGCAATGTCTTTGTTTTCGAGCTTAGAATAAAAGTCAATTTCCATTTCGTTCAAATCGTGGATAATACAACCGTCGCGAATGAGTTCTCCAAGTAACGTATATAATTCAACGTTCTTTTCGTGGAAGTTCTTATTGAGTTCGACTTCGAGTAAAAGGTTTTCTACGCTCTCAATATCAAATTCGATCTTAGTGTTGTCTAGTAAATCTAGTTCGTCTCTTAGTTGAATTACTCTCTCAACACGCGGACGAATCTTTTGAACGAGTTCATTCGCTTCGTGCAAAGAAAAATAAATTCTAGACATACTAATTTTCTATAAGCTTTACTTTATAAAAGTTTTTCACTAACCATTGATTTAATTACATTAACACAATATTTTGGTGTAAACAAATTACAGGTAAAAAATATTTTTGAAGATTTAAGTGATTTAAATGAAAAACAATCCCGAACTATTAGTTGGAATAGGAAATTTTTCTTGCGCAATTGCTGCAGTAAAAAATGGAGCTGACGCAGTTTACTTTGGAGTAAAAGGTTTTAACATGCGAGACCTTGGAACCAATTTCACTCTTCGCGAACTAAAAAAGTTAATGAACTATTTACACGAAAACAAAGTGAAAGGTTACCTCGCATTAAACACAGTTATATTTGATGAAGAATTAAAACAAATTGAAAAGATATTGGCGGGTGCAAAAGAAGCTGGCGTTGACGCAATCATTTGTTCGGATTTATCGGTTATAACTCTTGCAAAAAAATACAAATTCGAAATACATATTTCTACACAAGCAAGCGTTGCAAATGAACTCGCACTCACACAATACAAAAAACTTGGTGCAAAAAGAATTATTTTAGCAAGAGAACTTTCGCTAGTACAAATAAAAAAATTAGCTAGTAAAGCAAAGAAAATAAAATTACAAATAGAGATTTTTGTTCACGGTGCAATGTGTATTAGCGTTTCAGGTAGATGTTTTCTTTCACATGAACTCTTTGGTCGAAGTGCAAACCGAGGAGAATGTTTACAACCATGTAGAAGAGGATTTTTTTTAGATGGAGATAAACCAAATTACAAAGAAAAAGATGTTCTAATTCAAGGAGATACAATTCTTTCTGCAAAAGACATGAAGACAATTGAGTTCTTAGATAAAATAATTGCTAGCGGAGTTGTTTCGCTAAAGATTGAAGGTAGAACAAAGCCAGCAGACTACGTTGCAACAACAACAAGAGTTTACAAAGAAGGAATCAACGCGGTTGCAAATAAAACGTTTACAAAATCAAAAGTTACTCGCTGGAATAAAGAACTTGGTAATGTTTACAACAGAAAATTCTCAACAGGTTTTTTCCTAAGAAAACCAACTAAAAAAGATATTACGGATATACAAGGTTCTAATCAAAAACAAATCAAAGTTCACACAGGCCTCGTTACAAAGTACTATGCAAAAATAAATGTTGCAGAAGTAAAACTAATTTCGCCATTAAAAATCGGAGACAAGATTCTTGTAGAAGGAACAACAACCTTCATAGAACAAACACTTGATTCAATGCAATCAAATCACGCTCCACTTACAAAAGCAAAGAAAGGTGACAAAGTAGGGATCAAATTCAATGATCGCGTACGAGTAAACGACAACTTATTTATTCTAGTTAAGAAGTAACTCTTATATGAAACGATCTCTAAATGATTTAACTGCTAAAGAATTATTTAATCTAAAAAAACAAGTAGCAACTGCGAAAGGAAAAGCAATTGTTCTTGTTCACCCGTTTTTTGATTATCCTACTCATGACACTAAGTATACTTCGGTTATAAAACGTATTTTAGCAAATTCTAAAATGCCTGTGATAATCCTTGGAGAAGGTCGTACAAATTTAGATCATGTGTTTAGGGCGCTATCGATTGAAAGGAGAAACAATGTTTTTTCTTTTCCAACTGCAAACGAAGATCCTCAATTGATAAAACATTATTCTGGAGAAAAGCCTGTGCTTGAAAGAGAATCTGGTGAGTTGTTAACAATGATGCTTCACGCAGCAGGTGTGAAAAAAATCAATCTTGGCGGAGCTTATTCGGCTAAATGTGCTAACCTGACATATGACGCACTTTTATCTTCAAAACGATTTTCGAAAGTACATTTGCTATCGGGTGCATTAAGAAGTCATGTGTCAGAACATAATGCAGAATTTGTTCATGTCCGCTCACATGCACAAGAGGCTAGAGTATCTATTGTTGAAAGAATTAAACAAGCACTTAGAAGAAAAAGATAAATACTTGCATTACCTTATAAGAACATGAAACAATATTCTGAGGATCAAGCTAGTGTTCTTGAACTATTAGCGCATCACAACAACGTGTCTTTAATGGTTGCACCTAGTTTTGTAGTTGATTTTGATTACAAAAAATTTGTTCCGCTAATGAAGGGATTAGGATTTGACTACGTAACCGAACTAACCTTTGGAGCAAAAACAGTTAATGGAGAATACCATGATTACATTTCAAAAAATTGTATGCAAAAAAGATTTATTGCAACAACTTGTCCAATGTGTGTTTCGATTGTAAAAGCAAAGAATCCAGAACTCACGGAGTACTTGTTACCAATCACTTCACCAATGGTTGCAATGGCAAAGATTCTGAAAAAGAATTCTCCTAAAAATAAAATAGTTTTTCTTTCTCCGTGCACTGCAAAAAAAATTGAGGCAAAAAACTCTGGAATAGTTGATGTCGCAATAACTTTTCGCGAATTAAAACAATTAATAAAAAAAGAAAAGGTGAAACCAAAAAAGTGTTCGCATTTATTTGATGGGTTCTACAACGATTACACAAAAATCTATCCGCTTGCGGGGGGCTTGAGTAAAACTCTAAACAAAAAAGGAATTTTGAGCGAAAGACAAATGTGTGCAAAAGATGGTTGTACTGATTTCACTTCGTTTTTTAATCAAAACAAAGACAAGCGATTCTTTGACATTCTTTTTTGTGATGGTGGTTGTATCGGAGGAAACGGAGTTGCAGCAAAAACGCCTGTGTTCATGAGAAAGTACTCTGTTCTTAGTTATAAAAAACAAGCTAAAACCGAAAAGATTGGTAAAAAAAAGGGTCTTGAAAAATATACTAAAGGAATTTCTTTCAAAAAAGAATACTGATCTACCAGATTTTCCACCACGGGCCAGACTTTTTTTGTTGTTGTTCGAAATCATATATATCTAAAACAGGCACTAATTTGGTAGCACCGTTCTTATCCGTCAAAGCGATATTGTCTGGATGTTTCGGATCATATTTTGCTATTAATCTTCCACTTACTTTTGTTCCATCTCTTAAAACAAATGTAACCCGTTCTCTTGGAGCCAATTCTTTTGTAATCGTGTGTCCAAGTTGTATTTTTGCGGCTAAGACATTTCTAGAAGTACCTTGTGCATGTCCCGTCGCTCTTTCTTGTTGAGTGTGTCTTTCGCGCATAAATTGTCTAGTTTGAGGGTCATCTGGGTTAACCTTTGTTGTTCCGACTCCGCGGGTATTAACCGAAGCTAGTAATTGATTTGCTTTAGCAGTTCGAGTTTGTATCTCTTGGGCATGTTCATCGATACGTAATGCGGAGTCAAAATTTTTTCGCGCGTCCCTAATTGCTTTTGGGGCGGGGCGTGTTCCTTTTCTCATAACAATATTGTGCATCTAAATAATTTAAACTTTATGCAACTCTTTTGATAATTCGTCTAATTGCAATATGTGTTGCTTTGGTTTTTCCTGATTCTTGAACAAAAATTTTACCTTGATTCAGATTTACTCCGATTAGCTTTCCCGTAGTTGTTGTAGTAGAACTTCGAAAAGAAATGGTTTGTCCAATTGCTGTCCCGCGAAGTAATGTTTTTGCTTTGGTAGCATTTTTACCTAGTTGAACCATAGTTTCTTTTTGTGTTTTAAGATCAGCTATAGTTGTTTTCACACTGGGTGTTGGTTCAGGATCTTTTTGTAATCCATCAATTCGAGGTTGTAATCGTTCAATTTCGCGTGTTGCGTGAGTGATACTATTAGTGATTCGAAAATGCATGTTTTCAGTTTTTTGCGTGATAGATTCTTGTTTTTTTCCGGGTTCTCGTTTTGGCTTTCTTTTTAATAAGCGACCCCAAAAATGGCTAATTGCTTTTTGTCGTGTATATGTTTTCAACGCTTTTTTATATTTAGCCTCAGCTTTAGTTACTGCATGAATTTCTTTTATGTGTAATACGGTGGAATCAGCGGCTTGAACACTTGCTAATGTGGCATTTGCAGTGTTAACTGCTTTTCTTGCGTCAACAACTTTTCTAAGAGTCCTTTTTCTCAACATAATAGAAACTTGTTTTTCAAACCATTTAAACATATTGTTCCCAAGGTAATTAAGTGAGTTTATGATCTATCATGTTGTAACAACGCCTGACTGTAACCTTTGTTGTGAGTATTGTTGTGGTAAAGCTTTTGATGAACCCGAACCCGAAATGGAGTTTGAACCGGTTCCAAAAGAACCAAATTACAAAATCGAAGAATTAGCAAAATTTCTTTCAAAAGACAATGACAAACCAGTTTCAATTATTTTTTATGGTGGAGAACCATTACTCAATATTCCGTTTATAAAAAAATTAATGGATTCAAAACAAATACACGCGAGTGTTAAAAACTTTTTAATCCAAACAAACGGAACGCTACTAGATAAATTACCAAAAGACTATGTGAACAAGTTCCACACTATCCTAGTTTCGATTGATGGTGGAAAAACAACAACAAACAAAAATCGTGGCGTGGGAACCTATGAAAAAGTGATTTCTAATTTAAGATTAATTAAAAAAAATGGTTTTGATGGAGAAGTAATTGCGAGAATGGCTATAGAAGAACCAACTGAGTTCTATAACGACGTTCTTAATCTAGTAAACAACAAAGAGTTTGTTTTTACTTCGATTCACTGGCAGTTAGATGCAAATATGTGGCACGATTACGCGAAAAGAGACTTCTCGATTTGGAGTAAGAAATACAATGAAGATGTAACAAAATTAGCTGATTTCTTCATAAAAGAGGCTAAAAAAGGCAATTTACTCCGGTTATATCCGTTCATTGGTGTTCTAAATACACTTTTGTTCAAAGAGGTTTACTTCTTACGCTGTGGTTCAGGGATAGGAAATTTTACTGTCCTTCCAAATGGAAAGATAGCTGCTTGTCCTATAATGCAAGGCATAAAAGAAAAGTATTTAGGAGAAATAAAAACAACAGCCCCCATCGATTTACCAAATAAATTAACTGTGAACGAACCATGCACAACTTGTAAAGATTTCAAACTTTGTGGTGGGCGTTGTCTCTACTCAAATCATTATCCAGTTTGGCCAAAAAAAGGAATCGAAGAGTTATGTAGTACAACTAAACATTTGTTAGGCGAAATGAAAAGAATTGCGCCAATAGTTAAAGAACTAATTGATAATAAAATAATTAAGAAAAGAGATTTAGAATTTCTAAAATATAATTGTTGTGAAATTATTCCTTAGACTTTTATCCAATAAATTCTAGAACTAGTTTTGTTTGTGTTGCTTCAACAACAAGATAACTTGTTCCTGAAATATCAATTACTTGTCCAGTATTAGTTCCAAATCGGATCAAATCATTAAATACTATTCGATATCGTATGGCTGCGTGTGGGACATTTAGCAAAACGTTACCTGGATTAAACCCGTCTGCAATTGTTTGTAAGGTTACAATCCCTCCATAATTTAATGTTTCAAATTGTGAATCGTTAGCGTATGTTTCTACTACTGCACCACTTGCTCCACGATATCTTAAGTCTAGTTCTTGAGCAAGGTTATCGCTGTTGGAACCATTTTTTGAAGCAGTTATTGTGTAAATAGATTGTGTTGTAGGGATTCGAAAGATAGCTTCGTTATTTTCTATTTCAACAATTATCCCATATTCGGTAATACCTTTTAATAATCTTGAAGCATAGGATGTTGTTGTATGATTTAATAACCATTCATTTGCCACCGGAGGATTATTATATCTAACTGGATCAGTCATGTGCATAAGCCTAACTTTTCCGTCAGTAGTATCAATTAAATGTCCGTTAGACGTGTTTTGGAAAACATATACATATTCAGTTCCTGCGACTTCGCCAAGAATCATTTCACTAATGGTCCATTCTGCAGTAAATGCAATGTTGTCGCCTTCAGACGGTGCAACTGGAGAATCAGGAATAGTTAAAATATTGTATGTTGCTATATCGGGTAAATAAAAGTTTATGTATGCATTTGTTCCTGCGGTGATTACATATTGTGTTCCACTAAATGTAAGTGTGCCATTTTTAACTGGTATAATTTGCGATTTTAAAAATAACCAATATTGTCCAGTTGTTTTATCTGCACCTAAAACATATTCAATTCCGTCAGAATCCCAGTTAACATCAATAATAAACTTCAATGGGTTAAGTGTAATTGTGTTATCAATGAATGGCTGAGTAATAAACCAGTCTTGTCCATTATATGTAACTTCCTCATTTTGGTTATCTATCTCAACTTTAAATGTCTTGCCACCAATTTGGACATAATTCGTGCCATTTGAAAGCGAAATCACATATGGGACTAATCTTGCAATTCCTTTTTGGTCAATTATATCCAATGCATCCTGCCCAACCTTTGAAATCATCCCTGTATTAAAATCTAAATTTCCGTTATAAGTTACTTCTGCTAAATTTAATGGCATTTCAAGTGATTCTCCTTTTGCAAGCATTAGTTTTGAAGTTTGTGACTCTATTTTTGATTGATTAAAAGCATAATCGTTGTATATGGTTACTTCTGCAATTCCTGTTGCGACGGTATCAATTGTTGATCGCCAAGCTGGATTTGTTGTAGCTGTTGCATCATATGGAAATACTTGATTGTGTCTTAATTCCAAGTTTGTAGGATTTGATATTGGAGTCAAAGCTACTTCAATTGCAGTTTCTCCATTTACTGTGACGTATTGTGATGATGATTCATAATTATATGCATCAACAGTAACGATATAATCTCCATTTTTTAAATTAACATTGATGCTTCCGCTAGAATTTGTTCTTCTTTCATGTATAATATCTGGTGCACGACCTATTCTAACAACCGCATTTCCAACGGGGTGTCCGGTAACTACATTAGTGACATTAACCATCAAAGAACCGGTTTGTTGTGTTCCGGGTCGGGTGTATGTCGTAACTTGTCCTGATTCTGAAATTAATGTTAAAGTATTTTCGTAAATTGAATATTGTGATGTATATATTTCGTTTTGGTGATTAGTATGATTATAGACGTCGCGTGTTAAGATTCCGTTGTGCGTTGTATACGTTCCGTCTTCAATTAAATGGTTGCCTGATATTACGTAGAGTGTTATTCTGCCTCTGCCGTCAAAATAATATTCCATTGGTCCTGCTGCGCTAATAGTAACCCATGCCCCCGTTAGTTCCGGGTCAAATGTGGGTTGTGTTCCTTTTCTATATAAAATAATTTCTGATGCGGGTGGGTCTATTGGTGTTACGACTAGTTGGTTGCCAGTGATTTGATAGTTTGCAATTCCTACTGTGAATCCAGGTGCGCTAGGTACACTTAGTGTTAATGTGTTTGCATTTGTTGTGTATACTCCGTCGTATGTTCCCATTGCACTAGACATAGAAAAGTTTCCTAGTCCGTCAAAATCCCATGTGCCGCCAGTAGTTTCCCATTCGCCTGTCAATTCGGGGTCATAGGGGTTGTTTAGTCCTGTGCATCCTAGTGTTAAGCTGATTGCGATTATACAGATAATTAGGATTGTAAGTTGTTTCTTCATTTAATCACTGTAATAAAGAATTCACTAGTAGTATTTAAAGGTTAGTTTTTTGTATTTCTATTTTTGCGTGTTTCGTGAAAGACAAACAATTTAAACTAGTAAATGGGTTATTATATTATGTCCCTATTACCAAAGAAAAAACCAAGGGAAGTTATTCCAGAAATTGCTACGAAACTTTTTAAAAAAGCTCAAGACCATTCGAAAATAAGAATAGATTCGAATGTCGCAAGAGCCGAGGCTTATGTTGAAACTAGAAAACGTCTTACGGCACATGCATTAAAATTAGCAGGGATAACTAGTAGGCGTGAAAAAAGATTTTTGTTTGATTTAATTATGACTCCGCGCGGAAAAGTTCCTGATGAAAAAATCAAACGTGTTTTAGAAGAAAGTCTTAATTCGGGTGCGCTTGATCCTAAAAAGTTACATCGTTTTGTTAGTATTTTATATGCTTTTAGAAAAGAGGCTTTGAGAAATCATTCGATGGACTGGGTTTCAAACTCGGTTGCTGACGCTATTTTTCAATTAGATGTTCTAAATGTCGTTAGTAAACATCCGGGGAGGTCAAAAGATCGTACTAGAGTAGAACCACAAAAAGCTCAGGTCGATGCGCAACAAATTGCACGGCTTGCAAGAAAAATTTCTACGGCCACGTCTTCGCACTTAGATATGAAGGATATGAGTCAATTGGATTTATTTACTGCGTTAGATGCGCGAGGATTAACCACGCTCGGTACTCACAATTTTGAAGGACTAAATGCAATTCATGACGCGTTAACGAAAGGAGAAATTCCTCGATTAAGAAAACTATTGCAAGACGCAAAGTTACTCGAATAAAATTAATTATTTTTTCTTAATCTTAACCAAGAAAAATTGTTGAGTGTTATTATCTTGTGGATATAATCGAACACAATGCTCGCAAAGTTTATTTTCTCGAATTTTTATTCCTGCGAGTTTTACTGGAATGATTTTCGCGTCTTTTCTTTCTTTGAGTAAATGTAAAACAACTTCTTCGTTTTCTTCTGGAGCAAAAGAACAAGTTGCGTAAACCATTTCGCCACCATTTTTTAACAAATCAAAACAATGAATAATTAATTCTTTTTGTAATTCGGATTTGCGTTGCACGATTTCCATGCTCCATCCTTTCAAAGCATTTCTTTTTTTGCGAACAAGTCCTTCGCTTGAACAAGGCGCATCTAAAACAATTTTGTCGAATTTTTCTTTTATGTTTCGTACATCTGTTCGTTCTACTTTCACATTGTGCAAAGCATATTTTCCTTTGTTATGAATCAGCGATTTGATTCGTTCGCTATTAACATCAATCGCCAAAACTTTTCCTGCTAAATTACTCAATTGAATTGTTTTCATTCCGGGCGCAGCACAAGCGTCAAGTACATAATCGTCTTTTGTTGGTGCTAAAGCAATTACGGGTAGCATGGCAGCTTTTTCTTGTAAAGATATTTTTCCTCGTTTGAATAACTCTAAATCACCTGGTTTTTCCATCTCTATTTCAAAAGCTTGGTCAGAAAAAGAGTATTTCTTAAAGATAATGTCTTTTTCGCTTAGTTTTTCAAGGACTATGCTAGCTCCAAGCTTATTAGTATTAATCCACATACTCTTTGGTTGTTTCTGCTTAATCGTAGCAAGAAATTTATCCCATTCACTTCCAAGTAGCGCAGAGTATTTCTCAATAAATTCTTTTGGAAAAAAAGTTTTTTTCATATTTTATGTTTAACTAAAAGGGTTTATAATTAAATTTAATTTGCCAGCAAGGTTGCTGTAAGCAACCTAATATTTAGTGCAGGTTTTAATCTCGTGAGAGATTAAAAAGTGCCGGCATTGTACTTGTGATTTGTTTTTAAATTAAAAAACCGTTTTTCTTATATGAAAACTTTTTCTGAAGTTGATCTTAGCTTGCAACAAGTAATTCTAAGAAAAGTAATAGAATTATCTTGGGAGGATTTTGGTTACAAAAAAATAATCCAAAAAGTAGCTGACGATTTTTCAGTTAAACTTGGCAAGGGGTTGTTATCATATTGGTTTAATAATGATGTAAAATTATTTGGCGGACAAAATAAATTTGAAATTAAACCAAGTAAAGAACTAGCGTATGTTATAGGTGTTATCTTTGGTGATGGAAATTTGTTTCATCACAAATCGAAAAGTGATTACATAATTCGGTTAGATGCAATCGATAAAGATTTTGTTGAAACGTTTTCAAGTTGTGTTTCAAAGGTCTTGAATAAGGAAAGAAATTATGTTGTTATGCCAACAACTAGAAAAAGTATGGATTCGATTATGTATTCTACACGGGCACGATCAAAACAACTTTATTATTTTTTAAAAGAATTAAAGGCGGATTTTGAAAAAATAAAACCTTTTGCATTGGCTTATCCAAAAGAATTCATTCAAGGCTTAGCTGATTCTGAAGGATGTCCGAGTTTGTCTGCTGCAAATAAATTTCATATTGGCGTTTGTGTAGCATATAGTATGAATGTTAAATTGTTGGCATTTGTTTGTTTACTTTTGAAGACGAAATTTGCGATAAAATCAAATGTTAGATTGGCAAGAAAAAAAGGCGTTACCGATTCGATAATTAATGGTCGGCCGATAACGCGAAAGAATAATGTGTATTCTCTTTCGATTGGGGGTTTTCAATCTACACAGAAATTTTCAAGGCGAATTGATTTTTGTATTAAACGAAAAAGCCAGAAATTACATGATGCGGTAGCCGTCTTTGAAAATTTTAGTAGTTGTGAGAGAACTGAGGAATGGTGTAAGAGATACTTTAAACCAAAGAGCAAATGGGTGCCAAAAGCCGAAGTAAACTTCGACAATTGACATCTTAGCGCCTTCTCCGGGAATTGAACCCGAGTCTCACCCGTGACAGGGGTGAATCCTAACCTCTAGACTAAGAAGGCATTGGCGAATGCACAATCACTTTTAGTGATAGTACTTTTACTAGCCTTAAAGAAAATTTATCTAAGAAGTTTTAAAAAGCTACTTTTTACTTATAAAATTCCAAAGCTAACTAGTAACATCCAAATTCCAATTGCTAGCATTAACAAACCTGCAACCAAATGTAATTTTGGTGAATTTCTTTCGCGCCAATCACTCATGTTCTCGGTTTTTGCAAAACCAAAATAAGTAATAAAAGTAATTGCTAGCATTGGTGCAATGAAAATTAACATATACAAAACCAAGTATGGTAGTGCAGCTAGTAAAGATACTTGTGAAATGATTCCTGAGAAAACAAAGTAGGGTCCGGCAGTACACGGCGTTAAGAAAAATGCAACAATTATTCCTACAACAAAAGCTCCTTTTGGAGAAGTTGTTCCGTTAATTAGTGCTTTCATTTTTGGTCTCCATCTTTGTGGGACTTCCATTACAAATCCGCCTGCACCTGGGCTAATGGCATCTTTTAGATTTAACACAGCTAGAATAATAGCAAGGATTGCAAGCACTAAAAAGAATGCGGTTTGTGCAATTCCTAGTGTGCCTGTAAGTGCACTAAAAATTTCTCTTAAAAAGAGTCCAAAAATAAAGTACATTATAAAAATTGCAAATGAAAATAATAAGCCTGCTTTCAAAGCCTTTGATTTTTTCTTTGGATAACGTGCAAGGATGGCAGTCATTAAAATAATTAATACTGCTAGTTCACAAGGATTAACTGCGTCA
>Ga0233437_1001915_pt1 | contig 34710 bp, 38 predicted proteins | sample SI_122_August201_FD_182714 | JGI IMG/M metagenome (GOLD analysis project Ga0233437, IMG submission 182714) | Seawater microbial communities from Saanich Inlet, British Columbia, Canada - SI_122_August2016_200_MG | ecosystem: Environmental > Aquatic > Marine > Inlet | place: Canada: British... | reverse complement strand
GTAGAGTTTTCTGATGACGTAAGAGTCAAAAGAGTCCATAAGATGAGTTTACCGAAGTGATCAATAAACCTATCCGAGGGGATAAAAAACAAGAGGATAATCAAAATTCTCAATAGTACATTGCATAGTTTCTTTATATACTAATATCAAAATTTACCTACAATTTAGATTAAAGATGGCTAATTATTTATACTGTATATACTCTATTTATTTTCGGTGTAACTTTCTATGGAAAACACGAATATGACCCTTGTAGCAGCGGTCCTAGTAGTAGGACTGCTGGTAGGCGCAGGAGCCGGATATATGCTAGCACCCACCGATGACGGTGGGGGCGGTGGCGGAGGAGGCGAAGTCATCGTTGAGAAACATCCACTCGAAGGAGTCGATGTTAATCTAGGATACATCACATCCAGCTCATCTGGCCTAGAGACAATGGTCCCATTCCTAGACGAGATCATGCAGGTTGACCTGAATGAATATGCAGCGAAACTTGGACATGATACCACATTCACATACTTAATTGACCAGGCAGACCAACAAGCAGCAATTCACTTGGAGAAGGTTCAGTCCTTCAAATCCATGGGTATTGAAATCTTCATTGGTGGTCCCTGGAGCAGCATGGCACAGGCAAGCCTGAGCTATGTAAATGAGAACGACATGCTTATGGTAAGTAGCAGTAGCACATCTCCGATGCTTGCTATTGAGGACGACAGGCTATACAGAATATGTCCTACAGACTTTGTTCAGGCGCCAGCAATCGCTGGAATGCTTGAGAGTTGGGGCATTGAGGCAGTCATTATCTTCCAGAGAGCAGACAGTTGGGGTGACGGTATCTACAACATCTTCGAACAGGAATGGACTGGCAGAGGCTATGACATCATTGAGAGGGTAAGGTACGCAGGTGAATCAACCGAGTACAGTAACTACCTACAGACAATCGATGACAAGATAGCCGCGGCAGCGACTGAGTACGGTGGATACGACAAGATCGCAGTTCAGACAATGAGCTTCGATGAGAACGTCGTATACTGTACACAGACCGTTGACTACCCAGAGACAAGGAAGGTAATCTGGTTCGGATGTGAGTCCACAGGTCGTAGCCAGAGGATGGTAGACGATGCAGGCTTGGCCTCCGTAGACCTTAGATTCTTCAGTAGCTTGATGACTCCAGCGAAGAGCTGGAAGTGGGAGAGCCTAGAGTCTAGGTATATGGCACTAACGGCTCAGCCAGCAGGCTTCTACACTGGATGTGATTATGACGCTGCTTGGATACAGGTTCTCAGCATACTTGAGACCGACAGTATGAAGGCAGACGACGCGAACGAAGTTATCCTAGATGTCGCACGTAACTTCTGGGGCGCAACCGGATGGGTTGACCTAGACGATGCAGGCGACAGGAAGCCCGGTAAATTCGATATTTGGGGCTACTATGATGACGGCGGTGTAGCAAACTTCCAGACTTGGGGACTTTACGACGGCGTAACTCTCGAAGTATCCTGGAATGATGCTTTACTAGCGGCGAACGGCGTATCACGCCCTGCTCTAGGCTAAAAGCCCTCATTTTCCAAGTCTTTTTCCCTTTTTTTTTCCAAAACATTAAACGAGAATGACCTAGTATTATCAAAGGAAATGTCAAGCGAATCCTTTGAATGCGAGATTATGAGCTGGAACCTCTTCAACGAACTTACAAAAAAAGTGGCTGTAAAGATGAACGAGGACAATTACAGCCCAGACTTTATGGTCGGTCTAGCCCGTGGTGGATGGGTTCTCAGCAGGGTTCTATGTGATTATCTTGGCATCAAAGACCTTGTCAGTTTGAAGGTGGAACACTGGGGAGTAACCGCGACACCCGACGGTTCAGCCCAGATCAAATACCCCATCAACATTGACCTCACAGGGAGGGATGTAGTAATAGTGGATGACATCACCGACACGGGGGATAGCATGAAGGTGGCACTTGAGTACATCAAGACTCTGAACCCAAAGACTGTAAAGACCGCTGCTTTGAGGAACATCAATGGAAGCAAGTTCACCCCCGACTATTTCGGTGATGAGATCACATGGAGATGGGTGGTGTTCCCATGGAACTTTATCGAGGACATGTGCAATATCGTGCCTAAGGCATCCGAGGGAGCAGGTAGCATTGAAGAGGTCCAGAAACGCCTCAAGGAGAGGCATGGTGTCGAGTTAACACTGGATCAGATAAAAGAGATCAACGTCGAAGTAGACAGAAGGAAGTAACCCTTTGGAGCCAAAGGACAAACCCCTCAAAGAGATGGTTGAGGAAAGGAGGACACAGTTGAAGCGCCTCCTAGCCGGTGCCCTACACCATCTGGCCGTAAACCGGTACGACGTTGACGTCATAAAGCGACGAAAAGTCGACATCTTTGACCCAGATGAGGCTATCTTCATCGCAAAAGCAGATGTTGAGCCCTCCCTCACGCTGGACCAGATAGATTTCATAGTTTCAAGCATCGAGTCCTCGGGTTACACAGTTAAACACTCTCAGTACAAGGGCGACAGGCTGCTCTTGTTAATATAGAGAACATTTGGCTGTCGGAGTTCAATTAATATAACTAGACCTTCGTTTTGTTTTCAACAGGTAATCAAATTGACCAAGAGATACTGGGGGAGCGATGTCCCCGAAGGCTGGACTGGAGACCATCCGGATGAATTGAAGACGGTCCCGGAGTTAACCGATTTCACAAAAACCGCGAACCATTACGAGACTCTTGAATTCATCAGCAAGCTCGCTTGGAGAAGTGAGTTCATGCACATTGAGCGCATGTTCATCTCAAAGCTAAGGCGTGTATGCCCCCTCGTGATCCTGAGTAACCCCCGGGTGACGACACCCGAGGAGGCAAGGGCAACAGGCAAACCCCTAGTGTACCTGCAGGGAAACATCCACCCCCCAGAGTCAGAGGGAAAGGAGTCGGTTCTCATGGTGATGAGGGACCTTGCTGTAGGTGATAAACGCCACTACCTCGACCACATGATCGTGCTATGTGCCCCAGATTTTAACCCGGACGGCACCGAAACATGGGAGGTCAAGAACACAAGCACGTTCAGCGGCACCCCACACATCCAGAGCATGCGCCACAACGCAGCGGACGCGGACATCAACCGGGATGGGATCCAGATGAGGACCCTAAACATGCAGGGACTGTACCAGAACGTTTTGAACAAATGGGACCCTCACGTAACCCTTGACCTCCACTCAATGGGGCGAGTCCAGCACGGATATAGCATCCTCTATGCCCCCAGCTACACCCCAACAGGGCACCCCGGTCCAAGGGAGTACACTCAGTATAACCTTCTCCCGTGGATCAAGGATCACGCCGAGAAAGAATACGGTAGCATGTTCTACACCCACGCGGACTATGACTGGGACGACTGGCCTCCAAAGGTCTGGGACCCGGTGAAGGGAGGTTACAGTGTCGAGGCTAAGTTCATTGTAAACGCCATCGGCCTCAGGAACAGGTTGAGTATCCTTACTGAGACCCCAGGGCACGTCGGGTTCGAGAAAAGAATCTACGCCAGCTATGCATTTGCCCTGTCCCTTCTAGATTTTGTCACTGAGAGAGGTGAGGAACTATTGAAAGTGTGCAAGGACGCCGACGACGACGTTGTGAAATGCATCCAAGAGAAGGCGGAGTCTGGTGAACTCATGAACTGGGTCGAGGGCGAGTACATGGAGCAGGACGAGAAATGCGAGCTATACGCGTACCCGACCAGAACCGAGGATTACATACCCGGTACGAGCATAATCCAACACGTCATAGGCGAAGGGGAACCTGAATTAATTAAAGGCGTGACAGACCTGACCAAACCCACAGGTACAAAGGAATCCATTGTACCCCGAGGATACGTTTTCTACGAGGAACTAGGTGAGGTCGAGGAGAAACTCAAAGCCCACGGAGTAAAGGTAACAAAACTCGAAGAACCAGTCACAATGGAAGGTTATGAGTTCATCGTTGACAAGTACAGCGAGGTGAAGAAGGGCTGGATCAGGATGTTCGACATGACCGAGCTGGAGGGCGGCTGGTTCAAGACGAGGAAGACGTACCCGGCTGGCAGCTACCATGTGGATATGGCTCAGCCGTTGGCAAACGTCGCATTCTACTGTCTGGAGCCAGAGGTCGGTGACGGGTTGGTGGGTTGGAATTACTTCAACGAGTACCTGAAGGGAAGGGGATCTGAGACCAACAGCGTGGTCTTCCCTGTGTTCAAGTACCTAAAAATCCTATAATTTTTGAAAAGGTTGGTAGCCCGGATCCAATTGTGGAGAAAGGAGACACGAACTACCTTCTCGAAAACCCTTTTGGCTGTATAAAAGCCATATCCTTTCACCTCGTGTGAAGAATATTCTATTTTGCTTGCCGTTGATGAATGATAATCCCGTTTAGTCGAATTAGGCGATAAATCCATATCTGTTTAGGTTTCCACTATTGGCATGAGTTCGAATCAAGCCCCTCCCGTTGAGTTACTACGTCTGGATATGGATCAGGTGATGGAGTTCTTCCTGAGCATAACCTCGACCAAGGCAGCCCAGTACCTCGGAGTACCCATGATTGAGGGTGAGGATGGGGCAAAAGACCTTGAGAAGGCGAGACTGGCTATTGACTGCACAAAGTTCCTCGTTGAGAAACTGCAGCCTTTCGTCACAGAGGAAGAGTCCAAACAACTAAATGCTGTTGTCTCGAATCTACAGTTTGCCTACGTTAAGGAATCCAGTTAGACATCAAGTGGGGGAACCATGTGTCAACCAGCGAATCAATGTACCGGAATATAGTGGAAAATAATGCGGACGCAATTCTTGTCCTTAAAGGACGAGAGGTCATATACGCGAACCAGAAAGTAGCAGATGTTTATGGTACCAATTCTCCTGACGACATCATAGGGACCTCTATCACCCAGTACGTTACTGCAGATGAGTTGGTCAAACTAGCACAGTTGGAGCAAATGCCATCTGATAACCCTGAATTGAGCAATGTTATCCAGTTTAACGGAGTCCACAAGAATGGAACTCTCGCCATCCATGAGGTATCGATAAGTCGCTCTGAGTTTGAGAATGAACCCGTTATAATTCTCACAATAAGGGATGTCACCGAGAGAAAGGAGAGCGAGCACAAAATTATGGCTCTGCATACAAGCACGGCTCTTATCGGTATGGCAACGAACTGGGACCAAGTTGCTGACGCCGTATTACTCGCCTTGAATGAGATCATGCATCTTACATATGCTTCAGTTGGGCTTGTTGTGGGGAGTGAGCTTGCTTTCACCCATCATCTTGGCGAAAGCACAGTTTCTGCTATGCCTTTAGATGGAGAAGGAATCACTGTACGCGCCATTAATAGTAAAAAAACCCAGTATGTCCCGGACACCAGAAAAGACTCATCCTACGTAAGTAGCAGAGAATCAGGGGACGATGAGTCTCTCTCAGAGATCGATGTCCCGGTTATTGTCGATAACAAAGCGGTGGCAATAATCAACGTGGAAGATCATATAGTTGACAGTTTCTCGGAGGAAGAACGGTATATGATTGAAATTCTTGGAGTTCACATCAGCAGCGCCATACAGAGAATGGACCATGAGAAACAGATGGCGTTAATTAGGGAGTCCCATTTGATGGAGATGGTTGGCGGCATAGACAAGATATGCGAACGGGTCCAGAACGACCTGAAAGGTCCTATTCACTCGATGAAAAACACTTCTTTCCTCATTAGACACAACCCTGAGCTGGTTGGGGAGCTGATTGATAACTTGGATAGCAGTCTGAGGCTTATTGAGGACACGCTTGGTGAGATGAAGGAGATCACTAGTCCAACCGAGCCGGAGAACAAGCTCACTGATGTCTACGCCTTACTTGACCAATCTATCACGTTGTCCACGATCCCCCGAAATATCAAACTCGTAAAAAACTACACCGAGGGATTCCTTGCTGTCTCACTAGACGAGGAGAAGATCAAGCGGGTATTCTACAACCTTATGAGAAACTCAATCGAGTCTATGGGAAAAGGTGGCACAATATCAATTACAATATCCGTGGAAGCAAAGATGGTCGTGTTCGAGTTCAAGGACACCGGAACAGGAATTCCCGAAAGTATCATGCGTGATATTTTCACGCCATTTTACTCAACAAAACCGAACAGCCTTGGACTAGGTTTGAGCTTCTGCAAGCTGGCCGTGGAGTCCAACGGCGGTGAGTTACAGCTTGAATCCAAGATCGATGAGGGAACCACCGTTACGGTGAAGCTCCCCCTCTAGTTCGATGGTGTTTTAACCCTTAACCTCCAAATATTCTTGATAATATTGCCTAAACTTAGGATTAGTTGGAACGAGTACGGCAACAGGCTTGCCAAGTTAAGGTCACACATGGATGAGGAGGGGTTTGACGCGTACCTCATCACAAGCGGAGTCAGCATCTTCTACTTCAGCCACTTTTACCACATGGTCACGGAGAGACCAGCCGCATTGCTGGTGGAGCCGGACGGGAAACCCACGTTCCTTGGACCACTATTGGAGTCGGATCACCTGAAACTCCAGACCCCGCTCATCGGGGACTGTTACACATACCTGGACTATCCGGGGAAGAAGCACCCGATGCACAGGTTCAAGGATTGGCTCACCGAGCTTGGGCACGGTAAAGCGAAGATTGGCACCGATAACCCGGCTGGTGCAGGCGGCACAATGGGGTACCAAGGTCCAAAACTGTCCGACCTGATGCCAGAAGCGAACCTAGTTGCGGATGGAAAATATCTCTGGGACATCAAGCTACTCAAATCCAAGGAGGAAATCGACCTCATCAAGGAGTCATGCAAGTGGGGCAACCTAGCCCACACGTACCTGCAAGAATACACTCAGCCGGGTCTCTACGATATGGAGGTGCGACTCATGGCAACACTGGAGGCGACAACCGCGATGCGTAAGACCCTTGGATCGGAGTACGAGTCCATCAAAGGGCGTGCCGTAAGCGCAGGGTTCAGGGGACAGGTTGGCTGGAAGTCAGCTATCCCACACTCAATAGACCTGAACCGCCCAATCAAGGACGGTGACGTGCTCGTTACAGGTGCAGGGGCGGACATAGGTGGATATGGTAGCGAGCTTGAAAGGACAATGATCGTGGGTACTCCAACAGCCAAGATGGAGAAGATGTTCAAGGTCATGTGCAGGTCACAGGAGGCGGCAGCCGAGGCTTTGAAGCCAGGCAACACATGCGCCGATGTAGACAAGGCGGCTAACAAAGTCATCAGGGACGCTGGATACTGGAGCCTGGTAAAACACCACACCGGTCACGGTCTGGGGTTGCTTGGCCATGAACCACCATATCTCGATCAGGGCAATGATCAACCCCTTGAACCGGGGATGGTTGTGAGTATCGAGCCGGGCATCTACGAGCTTGGGTACGCCGGTTTCAGGCACAGCGATACACTGGTTGTGACCGAGGATGGGTGTGAGTGGCTCACCTACTACCCGAGGGACATCGAGTCCCTCACAATCCTCTAGGCTAGAGCTTTCTATTTAGCCAGTCGAGGACAGATTTCTGGAGGGGCAGCCTGTGCTCTGTGTAGCTGTGGTCGGCTCCCTCTGTTAGAACCCATTCCTTGTCTGATGTAGCCTTCTCGTAAAGTGCCTTACAGTCCTTTGGAGTGGTGATATCGTCCTTTGAGCCCACTATTACCATTAACGGGGCTGTTATGAAGTCCACCTTGTCCATGGGGTTGAGGTTTGTACCCGCTGCTATCATGTCCGCCTTGTACTCGTCCAGATCCTCCATCGCCAGTTTACCCACTGACATTGATGTGAAACCCTCAAAGATGGTGTCAACAACTCCTTCCGCCATCCAGAGTGACAGGTCAGAGGCTGGGCTCATGAGTACACCTGTTTTGACCCTTTTGTCTTCGCTCATCAGGTTTGTCAGTGGCACTGCTCCCATGCTGTGGGATATCAGTGCGACCCGTTTTGGGTCAATGTATGGCTGCTCAACTAACCAGTCCAGTGCTGACTTGGCGCTGGGTGTCAGGTTCCTGAACCTGTATGTTCCTTCGCTTCCCCATGCACCCATGTAGTAGAACACGAGGACGTTGTAGCCGTTGAGCGCTAGCTCTTCTGCAAGGTCCATGTTCTTTGTGTCGCCGGGGTACCCGTGGCATATTATTGCCGATGGTTTGGGGTCGTCGCCGCTTGCCCTGTACACCCTTCCTTTGAGTTTGTACTCGCCGTGGTTGATGTGAACGTTATTGATAGTTATTCCCGCCATTTTCAGTGACCTCTCCTATCCTGATATCACCTCAAGCATTTTTAACATCCTCCACCCAATGTGAACCAATGGGAAAGCGTATCACCACGAAATTCAAGCCACAGAACAAGTGGGTACGAGACATGGTGAATGCAGACCCGAACATCGCTAATTCTCTTGACGTCACCAGTGACATGCTTAAACTAAAGGCACCCAGCCAGGGTCTTTGCAGTGTATGCAAGGGTGGCAAGATGCTCTGCGGCAAAACAATCTGCCCCATAATGGAGCGCCTCGGAGCGTTCACAAGTATGTTCCAGAGCGTCAAAGGCACTGAGGTTGACGGCAGCAGCCCACCCAGTGTCTTCGTTGGCAGGATAGGATATCCTTACGTGCAGATCGGTCCACTTGCGCCCACCTTCTACGGGAACACCGAAATATTGGACGCCCCCGAACAATGGTTCGGCAAGAGCATCAACGAAATAATCAATTACAGGAGCCAGCTCATCAGGGGCATGACCCCGGTGAACGTCAGGAAGCCCTGGAAGGCTGGCAGACTCCTGGACCAGACCCGTGAGCTGAGCCTCGCCGAGCATTACGTCGAGACAGAGATGAAACTCACCAAAAAACCGACGAAGCAGTTCCACATGAACGGGGATGTTCAGCCGATGGGCGCGACTGCCCCACTTCAGAAAGTAGACATCGGGTACATCAAGTGGAACAGGCACATGGAAAAGTACCACTACGATACCGACCTAAAATCAGCACCCGCGACCATCAAACTGTTCGAGAAAGGTGTGCCACTGAGCAACATCATGAAAGCCTTCAGCATGGGAAACTTCGGCATCGGAAAGAACAGGAGACTGGTGCCCACAAGATGGAGTATCACAGCAGTTGATGACCTCCTTGGCAAGTACCTGACAAAGAAGGTCAAGGACTACCCGCAGCTCAACCATTTCGAGGTCTACGAGTCCAACTATATCGGCAACAGGTTTGAGATTATGCTGGTGCCGGATGCTTGGTGCTACGAGGCATACGAGGCGTGGTACCCAAAGACCCTGTGGAACCCAGATGAGGAGAATGTAGCGATAGTCACAGACTGGGAGCCGTACAAAGGCAGGAGCAAGTACGCGTCCATGGGAGGCTGCTACTACAGCGGCAAACTGGCGGTGCTTGAGAACCTTGAGGCGCGGAAAAGGCAGGCAAAGGTGTTCATCTTCAGGGAGGCGTACCCCGATTACATCCTTCCCGTTGGTGTCTGGCAGGTACGGGAGAACTGCAGGAACGCTATGAGGCAGGAGCCCAGGAAGTTTGAGACACTCCAGAACGCTGTGAACCACGTCATGAGCAGGCTAACCATCCCAATTGAGCGATGGATGGGAGCCGGTCCCCTGCTAAGGCACACAATGACACAGCGGAAAATCACGGAATATTTCCATTAATTCCTCACACAAGTTAACTTTTAAACGTCTTAGCCTGCCCATATTGGGTATAGGTTAGTGAGACCTCATGAAACCAAATGAAGTAGCAGCGAGGCTGCATGAAAACGAGCGGAAAGTGCTCCACGCATTAAGCGATGGAAGCACTGCTACGACAGAGAAACTGGCCGAGCTCACAGGGCTTGGCAGGGACGCATTGGAAAAAGCGACCGATTGGGCTACAACGAAGGGCGTAGTAGAGTTCAGTGAAGAGGTCTCACGTTTTACATCCCTCACTGACGAGGGAGACGTCTACTCGAACAATGGTCTGCCTGAGCAGAACCTCCGAAGGGAGCTGGCGGACGGCGGAAAACCCATCGCAGAGCTCAAGAAGACTTTTGAGAACTTGAACATCGCACTCGCCTGGATCAGGCGAAACAGGTGGGCGAACATCGACAAGGGTGTCATCAGCCTCACCGACGAAGGAAAGGCGGTCATGTCTGACGTACAGGGGGCTGCACTGGCAGCGATCAAGGCTGGCGAGTCGGTTGACGAGGATGTGCTGGACCAGTTAGTCAAGCGCAAGCTGGTTGATATCACCGAGAACACCACAAGGTACGTCAATATCACAGATTTCGGTAAACAGGTTCTCCCAGAGTTGGCGTCAATGGAGTCAGTGAACGTAATCACACAGTTAACACCAGAGCTGCTAGCGACAGGCGGCTGGAAGGGCTCAAGGTTCCAGGGATACGATGTGTCCCTACCGGTACCCAACACCCAGCCGGGCAAGCGCCACTTCTACAGTCAGGTAATCGACTATATCAGAAGGTTCTGGGTTGAGCTGGGCTTCAAGGAGATGAAGGGCGAGTACGTTGAAAGCAACTTCTGGAACTTTGACGCGCTATACCAGCCACAGGACCACCCAGCAAGGGACCTAGCGGACACATTCTACATGAAGACCCCGTACAAGGGACACCTGCCAGACCCCAAGATGGTGGAGCAGGTCAAGCAAACCCATGAGAACGGCTGGACTACAGGCAGCAAGGGCTGGCAATACAAGTGGGACCCAGAGCTATCCAGGAGGAACGTGCTCAGAACCCACACGACGAGTCTCAGCGTTAACCAGATCTCAAAGCTCAAGAAGGAGGACCTTCCAGCCAAGTTTTTCAGCGTCGGCAGGGTCTTCAGGAACGAGACAATCGACTGGAACCACCTAGCTGAGTTCTACCAGACAGACGGCATCGTCATCGGAGAGGACGTTACATTCAGAGACATGAAGGGCTACCTCAAGGCATACCTTGAGGGTCTTGGACTCAAAAAGTTCAGGTTCCGCCCCGCTTACTTCCCATACACGGAGATGAGCATGGAGGCAGAGGTCTGGATCGAGGAGCGCGGCTCATGGATGGAGCTATTCGGGGCAGGAATGTTCAGGCCAGAAGTCGTGAAGCCTCTGCTCGGGCACGATGTTCCAGTATTAGCTTGGGGACCGGGCCTGGACAGGCTGGTCATGCAGAGCTACAAGGTGAAGGCAATCAGGGAGCTATACAGCAGCGACATTGGCTTGATTCGACGAGCCAAGATGTGGACGAGGTGATATGACATGGTAGTAATAGACGTTAACATACAGGATTTCAGAGAACTAATCGGCAGGGAAGTATCACTAGAAGAGCTCGCAGACAGGCTACCCATGATGGGCACAGCTTGGGAGGGCGAGACCGATGAAGGATTCGCATTAGAGGTGTTCCCAAACAGACCCGACCTAGTCAGCATAGAAGGCTTGGCCAGAGCATACTCGTCATGGACCGGTGAAAAGACTGGCCTGCGCGAGTACTTTGTCCAGAAATCAGACTACAAGGTAGAGATCACAGAGAAGACCCAGAAAGTGAGGCCATTCTTCGTCACCGCAGTCATCAAGAACGTTGACTTTGACGACAGTCTCATCAGGAGCCTGATCCAGACCCAGGAGAAGCTGCACGTAACCCACGGCAGGAAGCGCAGGAAGGTAGCCATCGGCATACATGACCTGAGCCCAGTGGAGTTTCCAGTCACATACACGACTAAGCCAGGTGTGTTCAAGTTCCAGCCCTTGGGTGAGGAAGAGGACAAGACCGTTGACTGGATGCTCAACGATATGAAGACGGGCGTCGAGTACAACTGGATACTGAAAGACTATGACGAGTACCCAATGATCCTTGACAAGAAGGGCATGGTACTATCGATGCCCCCAATCATCAACGGCGAGTACACCAGGGTCAACGAGTTCACGGCAGAACTGTTCATCGACGTCACGGGAACAGACCTGAAGGCAATCACCGAGGTGCTCAACGTTATCTGCACAACATTCGCGGACAGGGGAGCCGAGGTACACGAGGTCCACAACCATTACCCAGACGGGTCGGTGCTAGTAACACCTAACCTGAAGCCCTGGGAGATGGAGCTGGATAACAGGTACGTCGTCAAGACCCTGGGCATTGATCTGACCCCAGAAGAATCACTGGCGGAACTGGAGAAGATGGGTCACAGCGGCACGGTCGTGTGGAACATAATCAAGACACATGTCCCATGCTACAGGGCGGACATCATGCACCCAATAGATCTGGTCGAGGACATCGCAATCGCGTACGACTACGATAACTTTGAGCCAAACATCCCGCCGCTTCTCAGCGAGGCAGGCGAGGACCCACTGGAAGTGTTCAGCAGGATGCTGAGGAACCAGCTGGTAGGCCATGGTTTGCTAGAGGTGCTCACGTTCATGTTGACCAACAAGGACAAGCTGTTCAACAAGATGGGAATGCCTGAGGTGCCCATATGTGAGATCGCAAACCCCAAGATGGAAGCGTACGACGCCGTAAGGATCAGGATACTACCCGGTATCATGGAGACCCTGAGCCTAAACAAGCACCACCCATACCCCCAGAACCTCTACGAGGTGGACGACGTTGTGGTCATCGATGACTCAACCGAGACAGGGGCGAGGAACATCAGGAGGCTAGCAGCCGTCCAGTGCCATGCAAGGGCTAACTTCAGCGACATCAAGGCGCTCATGAACAGCATACTTGAGAACCTAGAGCTGGAAGCCACAGTGGAGGAAGGCGGATGGGACTGCTTCATCGAAGGCAGGCGATACGTCGCCAAACTGGGAGACGATGTACTCTGCTGGGCAGGGGAAATCAAACCCGAGGTCCTTGACAAATGGGAAGTGGAGATGCCCGTAGCGGCACTTGAACTGGACGTAGAAGTCCTGTTCAAACACACCTCCTAGTTTTCTTCTTTATACCCCATTTTTCCCTTTGTTAATTGTACTAGTATTATCCCAGTTCCTGCTACAACGAGGGACATTATCTTCCATAAACCAAAGTCCAACAATGGCATTGGGGTTCCCGGTACTATGTTCGTTAGTAACACAAATGGTCAGAAGTTCATAGCTGCGTGCATAACCACGCCACTTATCAACGAGCTTTTTTGCGATTTGTTGTAGACCCACGTCATAATTATGGAGAATCCCATCTCCGTAATAATGAACCACGGATAGTACTCAATTCCTAGAGCTTGCTGGGCTGAACCTGCCCTGAAAAACTCTGGGAGAAGCCAAGCACCAAAGAAAAATCCTAGAACTAGAGTTCCTTTTAGTGGTCCCCACTTCTTCTGTACCTCCTCAAGAGCGTAACCCCTGAACCCAACCTCCTCCATAAAAGCACTCGACTGCCAAGGAATTAGGAACATCACGAAAGTGAGAGCCATCATTACTGGATTGTTAGCCAAGGGGAACGAGGGCAGAGTCCCACCCACTAAGAAATGGGTTCCAAGGGCTAGTATTGATGTTAATGCTGGCATGAGTAAGGCAACCACCCAGAACAATGGGCTTGCCCTCCACGATGTAAGACGTGTCCAAATAGCTCTCAAACCATCCCTTCCCTCTGTTAGGTAGGCCATGATGAGCGCCGATATTGTAGGAGCCGCAAATACAACATAGCCCCTCTCCATTACCCAAGGAGTCCAACCAATGAGAAGGGTTAATGCGAAGTAAAGCGGTAGTTTGTTTCTTCTAATCATTTCTTTCATCTTGTTTACCTCACTGCCTGGTAGAGGAGATAACCCCTCATTACTACCAACTTCAAACCGATAATCCCTGCCAGTACCTTGTACGCCATCACGTAGTCACCTAACACTGGTACGTTGATACCTGTCAGGATGATTGTCAGCACTGCAACTGCACCGAATCCGAGACCCATCAACGAGTTAAGAACTGGGGGTGACATGGTCTCAAAGTCAACAGTACTGGAGTCCCTTGCACCTGCTAAGGCTGACATGGCTAGCCCCATGACGAACAGCACTATAGTTGCCTGTTTGTTGCCCGATATGAACGGTATCTCGTTGCCGTTGAGGAACATGTAGATGTACCGCAGGGTGACTAGGGCGAACATGTTGGAGGTTATACCAACTGGAGTCATCGTCGATTCTCCTTAACTTGAATTTCATTATATTTCCTATACACTGTATTTCACAGACTCCACTCCCTCCAAAATGACATAAACTCAACTAAGACCCGAGTAATAGAAATCAGCAAAGACTAGTAGAATTATACCGAATTTTTTTCCAGCGCTATAACAGGTAACCTACTATTCAACACGGATTTATTTTCTGCAATATATTGTCATAAACTCAAAAATGAATTCAATCCAGAACACACGCACACCAATATTACCTGAACTGCACAAACATGGGGCATGAGTCACGTTGAGTACGACTTGAAAGTACTTTTCATAGACGACGAGCCGCTGCTCTTGGACCTCCTGAAACGGATAATAAACAACATTGACCCCAAGATGCACATAGAAGTACTCTCCGACCCCACAAAGGCGATCGAATTAGTGCTCAAGAACAACTATGACTGTATAGTCTTGGATCAGAAGATGCCAGGAGTGTCAGGAAAGGACATAATCAAGATGATCAAACAGGTAAGGGACATCCCATGCATCATCTACACCGGTTTTGATGTATCCGAGGTGACCTCAGACGCGGACGTCGTGATGCAGAAGATACTCAACGCCAATTTTTACCCTGAACTAATCAACACCATCCGGCAGACCGTACGCACTTTCGCGTAAACATATCCCCTTATCAATGGCGCCTGTTTGCCATTACATGACCAGACATGAACCGCGCATGGGTTCTAATCAACACCTTGCTTGGAAGGGAATGCGAGTCACTAAAATCTTTGAGAATAATACTAGGCGTCACGGAGGCCCATCTTGTATACGGACAATATGACCTCATTTTGCTCATAGAGGCAAACTCCATGAAACAGCTTGAAGACATAATCAGCTGGAATATTAGAAGACATAAAACCGTGTGCAACACGGTGACAATGGTAGTGGCTTAGCCTACTCCAGGATCAAGACTTCGGTGTTGACCGGAGGGATTAGCCTAGTCAGTGATAGCACGGAGCCCTGTGAAGGCCTGACGTCTACCCTGAACTTGTCGTATGCTCCACAGTAGACCTTGTCCGAGTTAAGCACCGTTGGGCCGGCACAGATATCGAAGTCTATAGTGACCTTCCACCTCTCACCGAACTCGATGAGGGCATCATTGTCCCCGACCGCCTGTGTGATGTTTGCACCGTTCCTTATCTCGTCCTTGATGACTCCTGAGATCAGAGGGTTGGTGTATGTGATGATTAACTTGTTAGCTGAGGAGTCTACTGGTTCCCTTCCCTGGGATAGCCGGATATAGAACTCCGCTCCTGTCATGTTACCAGATGCCAAGTCAAACATGGCGATAACGTCGCCGTCCGCCTGCAGCGAGGCAGTGGCTTCTGTCATACCGGATGAGATGACTGATTGGCTCTTCTGTGCAGTGAGGAAACCCATGTTTAGGATAATGAAACTGAAAGCAGCTGCTGATATGACGAATGCTACAAGGATGATCGCGGTCTCTAGACCGGTCATTCCCTTCCTCTTATTTTGGGTTAAACTTTTACTCATTTTGCTTCCTCTATGCGAGACTTGAGCACTCGCTAACGAGCAAGGATTGCCAAATTGAAATAATAAGGAAAACAGGTTAGAAATTAGAATGATTGGTTCTAATCTTTCTGAGATAAATCCCGGATGTTAAATCCATGAAAACAGTGTAACCTAGTATGAGTGATAGCCCCCGGTTTCCTCCCAACCTAGCCATGCTGGTTAGCATCGCAGCGGTTTCCACGGCTTCCATTCTCATTCGTTGGAGCAACGCACCGGCTGTAATCATAGCCATGTACAGGATGGTCTTCAGCGTCCTTATGTTACTGCCTTTCTTCATTTGGAACGGGGGAATTGGTAAGCTCTACAAGGTCGGAACGAGAAATCTGCTAGGCTTAATTGGTGTTGGAGTCGTCCTTGCAATACACTTTGCGTCATGGATAACCAGTCTGGGCTTAACGTCCGTCGCCAGCAGCGTCATATTCGTTCACATCGACCCCCTTTTCGTCGCCGTGATAAGCCACTATTTCCTAAAAGACCGCATAACCAGGCGGGTACTCGCTGGGATACTCATCAGCCTAGTCGGGGTCTCAATTGTCACCCTCGGGGATGCCAGTTCAGGCGGCTCAAACCTCACTGGAGACCTACTTGCCTTGGTAGGCGGGGTGATGCTGGGCATATACATTCTAGGTGGTCGCCATTTCAGGGGTTATCTTGATTTAACAACATATGTGACCCCTGTTTACGCGTCAGCGGCAGTTGTCCTCTTCCTAATGAGTCTCGCGACAGGTGCACCATTAACAGGGTATCCAACACAGGAGTACATCCTCTTCCTAGTAATCGCATTGGTGCCCATGATATTCGGACACACCCTCTACAATTGGGCCCTCAAGTACGTCACAGCTCCCGTTGTATCCGTTAGTCTCCTCGGTGAGCCCATAGGGGCTAGCATACTGGCGTTTTTCCTTTTGAACGAGACTCCCAACACTCACGTGATACTTGGAGGGGTCGTTACCATGGTAGGCATACTATTATCCTCATACAAGAACGATTAAACCCCCCATTTTATGGATATTTAGCTAATTTCTATGTGTATTATGTCAATGACACAGAACCTTTAAACTCCTAACTGCTCGATTTAACGCCAATCCGTTTAAAATCTATAAGAGAGTGATTTATTGGACGCAAATATAATCGTGATGCTCATCTCCCTGACGTTGTTTCTCGCATACATCAGTGGGATGCTGTACACGAAGACCGGGGTACCTGACAACATATGGCTGATAGGCTTCGGTATACTGTTTGGTCCAATCACAAGAATATTCAACTTCTCAGCATTGAGCGAACTCATCCCCTTCGTGGTCCTCATGGCGTTAAACCTACTGATGTTCGAGGCGGGACTCAACGTTGACCTGAAAACCTTCAGGGAAAGCATGAGAAAATCAGGCTACCTGGGGCTAATCACGTACATAATCACCATATTCGTCGTTGGAAATGCCCTCGCCTACTTCATGCCCCAAACATTCACACTGACCGAGGGCTTTCTCTTCGGCGCAATGATAGGAGGGACAAGCACCTCAACAGTCCTATCCCTGCTCGGCTGCATCGGTCTGAACAGCAACGACCTCGGAGAGTGCAAACTCTTCCTGGTATTGGAGTCAATATTCACAGACAGCCTCAGCATAGTCACCACAATGACCCTCCTCAGGATACTGCAGATGCCAGGAATACCCCTATCTGAGGGATTCAAGGACATAGTCTTCGTGCTAATGGTTGGAAGCCTAGTAGGGTTCGGAATAGGTGTTCTCTGGGTCCAGGTGCTGGACTTTGCACGAAACCGACCTTTCAACTACATTATGACCCTAGCGATCCTATTTGTCTGCTATTTCGTAGGAGAGCAACTAGGAGGACCCGGGGCTGGTGCACTATCAGGGCTGGTTTTCGGGGTCACAATGACAAATTACCCACTGCTTGCGCGTAGATTCAACCTAAAAGAGAACGTCCGGGTCGAGAGGAGGAGGCTAAGGGCGTTCCACGAGGAGATAACGTTCCTCATAAAGTCCTTCATGTTCTTCTTCGTTGGACTTCAGCTCAACCTGTCCCTACCCTTGTTTGCAGTTGGCCTTGGAATAGCCACTCTCCTCGGTGCACTCAGATACCTGTCAGTCTACGTGACATCGTACTTCACTGAGCTATCTGAAGTGGAGGTCAAGGTAGCCCGATTAGAGTTTAGCAACGGCTTAACCGCCCTAGTACTCGCGCAGCTTCCCTACCTAGTTGAGGGCACGGGCTTCTTCACTGACACTGGGATATATCTGGACCTAATCGTCCCCATTGTGATCACTACAGCCCTGTTTGGCGCACTAGTGGGTCCACTGATCTATCAGGATAAAATCCAAATCCTCCCCGAGATGGAAGTTGAATCCATCGACGAGGGTTTAAAAAAGGAATAACGCCTTTTTTCATATATGTACGATACTTCTAAGCTGAAAACATCTGTCCAGACGGAAGCGGACAAGATTTTCGATGAACTAAAAAAAGCAAAAGACGTGATTGGAAAGAATCCCGAACTCGGTAGCGAGGAGGAGAAATCAAGCGAGATTCTGGTCACTCTATTAAAAAAACATGGGTTTGAAGTCGAGTACCCATTCTTCGGGATGCACACCGCGTTCAAAGCAGTTAAGAAAGGGAAAAAGAGTGGACCTGTAGTCGCAATTTTAGCAGAGTATGATGCCCTACCCGGTGTTGGGCACGGCTGTGGACACAACATAATAGGAACCTCAGGGGTAGGCGCCGGAATCGCCGTAGGAAAACTCATGGACGAGTTACCCGGTGAGGTCTGGGTCATCGGAACCCCCGCAGAGGAGGGCCACGGACCCTATGGAGGCTCCAAGGTAAGGATGGCAGAGCAGGGAGTCTTCAAGGACGTTGATGTGAGCTACATGATTCACCCCATGCCCGGGGTCTCCTCGGTCTCAGGTAACTTCCTAGCCGTCACAGGCGTTAAACTGGTGTTCAGCGGCAAGACTGCCCACGCTGCGGCGGACGCCCATAATGGGCAGAACGCTTTGAACGCAGCGATGGTGACCTACATGGCGATTCACGCCAACAGGCAGCAGCTCAGAAGGGACGCAAACGCTGTTGTCCACGGTATCGTAACCGAGGGCGGGTTAGCATCAAACATAATCCCTGACCGGGCTGTCCTCCAGTTCGGCGTGCGAAGCAGCGACGACACGTACATCCCGGAACTCGTTGAGATGGTTGTTAACAGCGCCAAGGGTGCGGCTCTCGCAACTGGTTGTACCGTCGAGTACACCACATCGACTGGTCTCAAGTCAAACATCTTGAACAAGAATCTGGAGAACCTCTTCCAGCGTATGTTCGAGGAGCTTGACCACGAGTACATGGACCCCGTTAAGGCAGCTATTCTCCCACCCGGTGGTAGCACGGACTTTGCCGACGTAACACACGTTGTGCCAGGCATCCACCCCATGATCGGGATAAAGACAACCCCCGTTCCATTGCACAGCAAGCCTTTCGCGGATGCCACATTGACGCCCGCAGGAGACGATGGCCTTGAGGTTGGGATAAAATGTCTGGCAATGGCGACCGTTGAAGTCATGACAAAGCCTGACCTGCTGAAAGAGATCAAGGACGAGTTCGAGTCCAAGAGGCTATAATAAAAGCATCTTATCTCACCCCTATATTATGAAAGAACCGCCATTCTGGATGAACCCATGGGAGGTCACCTTGAAGGATGGTACACCTGTTTTGCTTAGACCGTCCCGAACAGAAGACCTTGAACCTGCGTGGACTATGTTTTCCTCTCTATCCAATGAGACACTGGAGTTCTTGCCCATACCTTTCCCAAGGGAACGGGTTGAGGGGTGGTTCAAGGACATTGATTACAGTAAAGCCCTTCCAATACTGGGGTTTGTGGGCGATCGGCTCATCACATCCGCTTCACTAAGCTTCAACGAGATGGAGATATACCAGCACCGAGCCGAGTTCGGTATAACCGTCCATGATGACTACCAGAATCAGGGGCTTGGTACAATTCTGACCCAGTATATGATTGACATCGCGCGCTCCTTGGGTTTGAAGAAGGTCGATCTTATGGTGGTCGCACATAATGAACGAGCAATCAATGTCTACAAGAAATTGGGGTATAAAAAAGAGGGGCATCTCAGGATGAACCATTATAACAATATTCTAGGAGATTACTGCGACGAGTACAAGATGGGGTTAATTCTGGAGGACTAGTTCCGAATCCTCTCAAGAAGCTTAACAGTTGCTATGTTGGGCGCCAGTGGATGCTTTTACTGGTCGTATATTTTTGTTTAACCGGTAAACCCATACCGATCCGTACTATCTCAGGCACGATCTCCTTTGCGAACCTCTCAGTGGGCTGCCCCAAAGTGATTCCCTTGCAGTCAGGGTCCATGTATAGGTAGAACGTCTTGTCCCCGATCTGTACCTTGGCGTTGTCACCAGTCTTGTAGATGGGTTTATTATTCATCCTGAACGGGAATATCCTGCACGCCGTGGGTTTTGTGCCTTGGAGTGTGCATATCCATTTTCCCATCAGGGGTCTCTGGAATGTGCAGCGTCCGTTAGGCTGGTTCCTGAGGTATGATTTGCCCAGACCGTACTGGAGAACATTTTGACCGTACCTGTTTGTGATCCTGATCATCTCGTCCATCTTGAGCGGCACACGGTACCCAATGCAGCAGTTCCCGCATGCTTTGCATGACCAACTGGAAACTTCTCTCCATGGTATGAGTGCACTGTTCTTCATGATGGACTACAGCCTTTATGTTTGGGAACCTAAATACCTAACGAAAAAAATTATCTTCGTTTCTTTTTGTCGGCTTCCTCCATATCGTAGAGGAGTCCATTGATGTTATAGTGCTGTTTTATCAAGTTCTGGGTGAATTTACCGAACCAGTAGAATACACCTAGGCTGAAAATTATAATCACTATACTCATTATGTCAATCATTTGCATTGACGATCACATCAGGTTGGGGTTGGGTGGATTATATTTGTTTGCTAAAAAGATTCTAGCGGGGTCGCCATGACCCACGCGTCCTCTCCATCGAGGTAGTAACCGTAGTTTCGCTTCACCTTTGTGAACCCGAGTTTCCCGTACAGATTGACTGCCGGCTCGTTTCCTACCCTTACCTCCAGATATCCCTCGCTGCAGTCATATACACGGCGTCCACGGGCCATGGCCTCATTGATCAAATCATTACCTATTCCCTTCCTGCGGTAATTCTCCATGACTGCCACTGATACGACGTGGGCTAGTCTTGCAGGTGAGAGTCGTCCCCTCTTGGACCATCCCTTCTCGATCCTGCACATGATGTATCCCTGTAGTTCGCCGTCCATCTCGGCGACGAGGAATGTGTCTGGGTATTTGGTGTAGATGTCCTTGTAGAAGTAGCTGCTATAGTTCTCTGGCAGGCACTTTGTGTTGATGTGCATTACACGTTCTAGGTCGCTCACCGTGAATGTCCTTATGGTGAATCCCTGATCGGTCAAACTGAGTCTATTCATTTTGAATCCCATGTAATTTAAAGAAATCGCCCAATCGAGGGGAGGTTTAAACGTTTCCGAAGCATAGGGGTCTTGATGACCGCTCCGGCCCTCGAAAAAGAGATGGATCACGTGTATCTCGACGCTGTTGGGCGACACTTTGAAATTGTAAAACCATACTGGGAGCGGACAACCCCCACAATAATCGTGAAGACCCGAGGTGAGGGCTACCGGGAGTATTTGATGAAACCAGCTTTCAAGGCGCTCGCTGATGACCTCCATGGTACTCCCTATCTCGCGAGGATCAGGTGGATTATCAACAACTACCATATCTCAATCCTTAATCGTCCACCCGCAGGGGAGGAGGATTTTGTTCGAAACAAGCTCCTATTTGGCGCAACCATGCTAACAGTGTTATTCGATGGGTATCTGAGAAGTAATAATCCGATTCTCACCCAAGAGCTGATGCCTGGAGTTCCCGCTATTCTTAATGCCATCATCTTCACTTTCGCGATAATCCTGATCTTTGGGGTGCACGAGTATGGTCACAAGTATATCGCCGAGAGGCGCGGGATCAACGCAAGTCAACCCTACTTTATACCAGCTCCACCGGGAATGGGTGGCACACTAGGCGCAGTGATAGCTCAACGAGAGCCACCTGTGAACAGGGACGCATTGTTTGACCTAGGTTTGGCTGGACCCCTCGCAGGGTTTGTGGTGACAATCCTTGTTGGCATACTTGGAGTAAGTCTGAGTTTCATAGTCACCAACACTCAGGCAACAATGTGGATGATTGAGTACTCAAACATAAGGTTCCAGATAACGCCCCAGCCCATTATCTTGGAAATGATAATCAACTGGATAAAACCTACCTTGGAGAACGAGGTGCTTATTCTTCACCCTGTAGCTTTCGCAGCGTGGGTTGGATGTATCGTGACATCGATAAACCTAATCCCGTCTTGGCAGCTTGATGGGGGGCACATAATCCGGGCTTTTGTCGGTAGGGAGACCCATAAAATAATCTCGGTGGCCGGTGTTTTGCTTCTCGTAATATCTGGGTATATGTTCATGGGAGTCCTTGTTGCGTTCTTCCTCATGAGGCCGGGTGGAGAATCCGTTGAACCACTGGATGACCTGTCGGGGTTGAGTGTTTCAAGAAGACTTGGGATGATTCTCTATGTTATACTGATACTGTTGAGCCTTGTCTCGCTCATACCCATGTGACCTGCGTCCTCAGGTATGCGTATGATGAACTCGGTTCCAACGCCTTTCTCTGACTCCACATCAATGGTACCGCCGTGTTTCTCAACTGTATGTTTCACCGAGACGAGCCCAAGACCCATTCCATTGATCTTCGTCGTGTGGAATGGCTTGAACAACTTACTGGTGTCATCAACACCCACTCCTGTGTCCTTGATCTTGATCTCGGTTCCGTGCAGACATTTTCTCGTTGATAAGGTAAGTGATCCTCCATCAGTCATTGCCTCAAAAGCGTTTCTGAACAGGTTATTGAGCATCCTCTGTATTTTTACCTTGTCCAGCATGTGTTCTACCGGGTCTGAGCATAGATTTGTTTCCACGGTGACATCATCTGGAACGATTAGCTGAGTCAGAACCTGCTCTATCAGGGCGTTTATGCTCAGTTTTGCCTTCTCGTAGTGGTTAGGCTGGTCCTGATACTGGAGGTCTTCAAGGATTTTTACCATGTAATCTATTGACCTGTTTATGATTGGACCCATTTTGTCGATGTTTTCAGGTTTTGTTTTCATAATATGAGCTGCGTTCCTTATTGTTTGAAGGGGGCCTCTCATATCGTGCCTCACCATGCTTGAAACCCTACCCGCACCCTCAAGGATACGTTTAATCTCCTCTGCCTGCATCTCTAGGAGGGTTTCATTCTGCTTGAATGAGGTTACAGCTGATGCTATATGTCCGCCGAATATTTCAAGCAGGTTCAGGTCATCTTTTGTGAACTCCCTGATTTTGTTCTGGAATAATGCCAGTGTACCAATTACGTTTCTCTCAACTATGATTGGGATAAGTGCCATTGTTGTGTCTTTTAGATTCTTAGAGACTCCGTATCCGACCTTAACTAAGAAGTCATCAACGCTTGCGTAGATATATGGCCTGGATATTCCAACCATATTTTCGATTACTAGTTCTTTCCCAACCAGTGCTTGGAACTGCTCTTCCCTTACACCCCAGAGTTTGTTGTAGTATACCTGATAGTCCTCGATCATAACTAGCATACCCTTTTCAAAGCCGAGACTTTTTGACAGGGCATTGGATGTAATGTCGCCGATCTCATCCATTGATTGGGCGTTTGATATGCGAGTAGCGTACAAGTGCAAGGTTTCTAGTTTCCTTTCCAGCTTGATCCTGTCCGAGATGTCTCTTAGGATGTAGCATGTTGACTTGGGGGCTCCCCTCCAGTCAGGTAGCTTAAACGTGGATATGTCGTAGCGTGTCCCATTGTACTCCATCTCTGTATCAGGGGTGTCAAATGAGACCTCTCCAATCAGTTGAGACATCTTCTTTCCGACGATATCGTCTTTATTCATATTGAAAGCATTGCTAATCTCTTTCTTTGCGGCAGGGTTTACGTATGATACTTTGCCTGCAGTGTTAGTTATGATGACTATATCACTCATACTGCCAACTATCGACGCGTATTCCAGTGGGAACAGGCTTCCAAAACTCATGTCTGATGGGGTGAATAGCGCAAAACACACTGCTACTATGTTAAACAATGGGGCTGTATAGTCTAGGACGATTCCTTTTGAAAAATATATGAACTGAATACTACTAAGAACCGGGATCGCCATAAAACCCATTAAAGCAACTATTTTTTTTCCAGTTTTCTTCACTGTATGATCTGGCATTCTTTACTCCATATATTAGGGAGGACCCTATGAGGCTGTTTGTATAGATAATGAAACTATAGAATGCCCAACCGTATGTCTTGATCAGTGGATAATTGAGGTCCAAATGGTTCAGTGATATTGATCCTATTACCGTTCCATGATATGCGTTAGTAGCTACCAATCCAAGGAATAATGCTGGTGCTATTGACGCGAGAATTACGTTTCGCTTTGTTAACCACTCTTGTTTGTCGAAAAAATGCGCGATGAATAGCGGTAATACGTTCGTCAATGCCATCCCGAGGAACTGGATGTTAGTCCAAAACATTTTGGACTCAATATCAACAAAATACATCTCCATGGCGTATCCATAGGACCATATGCTAGCCCCTATCACGATGAAAGCCATGAGTCTAGCCCGGACGTACTTCCTAGTGAGTACCATATACGCAGCTACAAAGCTGGATATAATAGCCAAAACTAGGTTTAGTAATATTAGCCTCATCTGGGTTCCTCGGATAAAGGAAACATGAAGAAAACTGATAAAATGATTATTTACCCAGAGTATGGACGTTTAATCTATAGCCTACTGATGGTGGTGGTTATGCCCATTGGAATAACCGTTGTTCGTCTCCCTCGGCGACTCTGCACCGCTCTCTTGTAAGCCTCATTTGCCGTCCTTGCGGACTCCATACCTACGGATTCAACAAGATATGCTGGAAGGGCTGAGACCAGTATTATTCTCTGGTTTTTCTGCACCTGTTTAACCTCCTGAAGAGCCTCAGCGCCCTTCATGTACCGTCTCTTGTACTCGCTTTTCTCGCTAACCTTAGCCAGTTGGGTGTACGCGTCCGCTCCTAGCCCTGATCCGCACTCTGCCAACAGGATGATTGTTCCGTTTTTCTTGGTCACTCTTGATGCGGTCTTTACCGCCAAGCTTGCTGCGTAAAGGCTCTGGTCGTATGGTAGACCACCGGCGCTCACAAGTGTGATGTCTGCGTTTTCAGTTACACTTGTCTCATAATGTCCCGATAGTCCGTTTATGGCCCTTCCCCAAGTCTCCTCAAAGCCACCTGTATAAGCTGATATTATTCTCCCCTCTGTGTTTGTTACGAGGTTCACGGCAAAATCGATTCCCGCTGCTTTCACAGCCTCCAAAACGTCCTCTTTCACCGGGTTCAGTTCGATGACTGATGGGGAGATTTCACTGTCTATGTAGTGTTTCCTGTTCTCAATAATTGTCTCAGCTGACGCCATTCCCGGTATAACCGCGGAGTGTGCCCCGCTGAACCCTGTGTACTGGTTAACCTTTGTCTCGCCTATCGCGATTTTGAGGGATGCTGCATGGTACTGGGCGTTCACTTTCACGGGAGTGCCCCTGTGGGTGGTGCCTACTTCCACTAAATTTGAGGTATTGTTGTTGTGGTCGATTATTGTGATGTTCTTCAGGTCTGATGTATCCTCAATTGCCGCCCTGAGCTTGGACTTGTTCTTATTGTTCTCACCGTTCCCGAGGATTATGGTTAACCGGTCTCTGGGGATGATTAACTCAACAAGGTTTCTCACAAGCTCTCTCAACGTCAGCACCACTGCATGTGGGCTGGCGTAGTTGTCAACTGCGATTGCTACTGTGGTCTCCTGTGTCAACAGTTCCTCCAGTGTCTTTCCCAATGGGGCAGTGAAAGCCTCTGATAGAATCTCCGAGCCTGGTTTCTCGGGGCTTATTTTTTGTGGTTCCGCTATCCCAAGGAGTTGCTCCATCTCGACGGAAACATATACTTCGGTCTCCCCGTAGGGTAGCCAGCAATCGACCATATATTATCAGGTTAAATGATGTCCTTCTGGTCTTTTATCTTTCGGGTCAGAGGGCTTACGGAGTCAGGGGAGGAGATAAAGAATCACTTGGTGCCCGGGGTATTGGCCGTGGTGGGTCAGTTGTATCTTGTTCTAAGTTACTTTCCAGTGAGTCCTTGGCCCTCTGTATTCTTCTCCGGAGCCTCAACCTGTTCATCTGAGATGGTTCTTTTTCCAGTTGACTTGTTAGCTGGTCGATGGAGTTCATCAGAGTCCGTGTTTCTTCTCCGTTTATCCTAGCAAATGCTTCCTTGAAATCCTTGTCAGCCATCTGGAGAGCCCTTATGCTACCGGAGATGTCTCCGCCTTCGTACAAGCCCCTAGCCTCGTCTAGTTTTTCCTCGATGGGGGTCATGTCTGCCAGCGCAATGGATACTTTGTCAGTGTTGACGCTTTGCAGAGCAGTCAATGTGTTTCTCATGGTATTGTACCTGTTCATCAAGGATGTTTGATAACTGGACACCTTGCGCTTGTTATGCTCCGTCATCCTCTGTGTGATGGCGTCTTGAACTGTTTTCAGGTGCTCGTCAACTGCCCCGATTATCTCCGCCGCTTCACCTAGGTTATTTGAAACAACCGCATCCTGGGCTGTTTCTAGTCCCTCCTTCATGCGATTTATTCCATCATCTAACTTTTCTACGTTGAATCCGTTATTCTCCAAGTTTCTTGCCGTCCTGTTTAACTCGACAAGCCTATTGGTGAGGTCCGTCAGAGCCTCTTGGGCTCGTATCCTGTTTTTTTCGTTCTGTGATGTTGTTGGTGCGGTATCTGTGGAATAGGTGTCATCGATTATTGTCTCGAATTGATCTAACGCTGTTTTTATTGCCTCGAAAGCCTTCGTGTGTTCACCTTGTTCAGCGTAGCTTTTGGAGTCCGCTAGTAGTTGAGCCGCGTTCCTGTACCTCGTGAGCGTTTCTGCTTCCAGTTTACCAGCTCGCTTAGCCTCAATTAGGGCTGATTCTGTCTGTTTCTTGCTATTTCCAGCCATTATACTCATGGTTTCCGCCAACTGCTGTGGCTGCATCTTGGATACGATGAACCCTGATTCAACTAATGCGCCGTCTATTGTAGCTCTAACCTTGATGATGTCCGTGTAGGAGGTCTCGTTGACCCTGTAGCTCCAAGTGTACTGCCCAGTTCCATCGAAAACTAGTGAAATGTTGTCCATAGTGTTCCTTGACCCCGACACAGCGACTGTGAACTCGGATCCCGGTGTTCCAGTGAATACAAGATCAACGCTGTCTCCAGGCTTCACGTAGTCATCTGAGACTACTATATCTGCACGTACACCTAGCAGACCAAACGAGCCAACCAGTATGGTGATCATTATTGCTACGAGGCAGTGTTTTCTCATCTTTTTCTCTACACCCGTATTCCGCAGCATGATATTAGAGGAACCCCGCGGAATCATTTGGAACATCTGTTTCACTTTTTCTTCCTCCGGTACTGTTCCACTATGGAAAGAAGGCTCTGTCCACCTATTTTCTTCTCTTCTATGACCTCGAAACGCTGAAGCCGCTGCACCATCCTCCATGCGCTGGTCCTTGGGATGCCTATCCGATCCCTTACCTCGTGGGCGAAAGCCTCTCCGCCGTGCTCCGCCATGAACCTGAGGGCTTCCCTGTCATCCATCCTCAATTCCGGGTGCTCCTCAAAGAGCAGTTCCAAGTCGATTTCGTCGTCTTCAGGAGACAGTTTCGGGGGGTTTCGCCTTGTTAAACTGAGACCTGCTGCAACTAGAACGACTACTATCCCGGCTCCAAGCATTATTGTGCTGTTTCCCCCACTTTGCGGAGCCTCAGCCGCAAGGACGGCGTCTAGAGCCTCCTGCGATTTGGTGACTGATTCCTCGTAATCCCCGCTGGAGTGGAGTGTTATTGCTTCGTTAATCAGATCCGTTGCGGTGTCCAGTCCAACCGTTCTTCCTGTGTCCTCCGCTGTCTGGATTGCTTCCTGAACATCGTCTATCTCAGATTGAGCATCCGCCTCAAGCTCAGCTATCTCAGATGTTAGTAGACTGGTCTCGGAGGCTTTCTCCTGTGCCGTCAGGTAGTCCTCTTCATCGAACGCTGTAACTGCTTCAGCTAGTGTTTCCTCAGCTGGAGTCACGATAATTCCCGAATCTTTTGTATCCTGTATCGCGGTCTGGGCTGTCTCTATTGCCTCTGATGCAATTGACTCCGAGTCCTGGATGTAGATGGTGTAGCTTACGATGGTGCTTCCAGCTGGCATCACAAGTCTTGTCTGGTCTTCGATTGTCTCGATTTCAAGTGGTATCTCGTTCAGGTTGATGATGGTCGAGCTTAACGGGAGGGTGACCTCGGTGCTTATGGGTGTCTCAACGTCTATACTCCAAATAGCCCCGATTTTTCCAGTCAGGTCATTTGTCAGGTAGGAGACATCGATGGAGCTTGAACCCAGTGTGTTCACCTGGTAATAGTCTCCGATGCTCAACGATTCAAGCGGTAAGCCTTCCTCATCGTAGATGAACAGGTCCTCAATGGACTCACCGAACAGGGTTATGTTCACCTGGGCCGCGGTCTGGTCTACCTCTAGGCAGTAATCTGTCCTGACGACGCCGTCGGTGTACAGCTCGAATGATAACTGTGTGGGTGATGTGTCCTGTGCGTAGACCGCTGGCACCAGTAATAGTACCATCAGAAGCGGTAACAGGCGCAGTTTCACAGTTTTCTCACCCTTGTTGTACGTCATTACGTGGTATTCCAAATAAGGTAATCTCTCCTCGGCGGGTCAAGTAATAATAATGGGGCTTACCCATGCATTCAGGTGAGTATTTTGGTAGAGAAAACAATCATATATTTCCCCGAGATCGTTGAGGAGAACACAGAGGTTACTCTTAAAGCCGTCAAGAAGCGCGCAGAGGAGCTTGGAATAAAGAACATAGTGGTTTCATCCACACGAGGAGGCACCGCTTTGAAGGTTCTTGAGCACTTTAAGGGATACAACGTCATCGTTGTGACTCATGTAGCTGGCTTCAAGGAGCCAGGAAAGATCGAGATGTCAGACGAGACCGTTGCGGAGATCAAATCCAAGGGCGGCAAGGTGTTGACCACCGTCCACGCATTCGGAGGAGTGGTCTCGGCAGTGTACAAAAAGTTCACTACAATGGAAACACCGCTGCTCATTGCAAATGTCCTCAGGATGTTCGGTCAGGGCATGAAGGTGGTAGTGGAGTGCATCGCAATGGCTGCGGACGCAGGAATGCTTCCGATGGATGAGGACGTTATCTCCATTGCGGGTACGGGTAAGGGCTGTGACACGGCTATAGTTGCAAAGCCTGCCCACAGTGGCAACATCTTTGACCTGTACGTCAAGGAGATTATCGCCAAGCCCCTAGTGAGGACCTATTAACCTCACATTTTGGGGTGCTCGGTGAACAGTGTGCCGAGGCATTCATGGTCACCTGTTCATATTCCCTGATAGTTTCTGCGTATGTGCCATTTTTTATGCATCTTCACTCATAGCTTACGCCATCGGTTGATTCACATTGAACGAAATCCGTTTCCATGGAATGGGTGGACAGGGAGCTGTTATGGGTGCATTAATGCTTGCGGAGGCAGCGTTCGCTGAGGGCAAGTACGCACAGAAGATCCCGGTCTACGGGGGCATGCGGCGAGGAGGAGACGTAACTGTCTTCCTCAGGCTCGACGACAAGCCCATCAGGAGAACAAGCGGCATCTATGAGCCAGATGCCCTGATTATACTCGATCCGACGCTAATCAAGCACAAGAAGGTCACACAGGGGTTGAAGGAGGGTGGTACTGTAATCCTTAACGACCCGATGAAGCCAAAGGACCTTGATATCGGCGTCAAGCTGGGTAACGTGGCTACAATTGACGCCACAACGATAAGCACCGAGATATTTGGTGTCCGGGCTATCCCCATCGTGAACACGATATTAATGGGGGCCATCGCAAAGGCAACTGACTGGGTTAAAATTGACAGCCTTTTCGAGCCAATCATGCACACTTTCCCCGGTAGGATAGGGGAGCTCAACGTTGAGGCGTGCAAGAAGGGCTACGAAGCAACGGAGGTCGCCTAGTTGGCACAAGTAGTACGTTCATTTGCTCCTAGCGTAAACCAAGAAGCGTGCATTGGATGCGGTATGTGCCAGCTTTACTGCCCAGAGAGCACGGTTTTGCTCACCGAGGAGAAGAAAGTCATTTTCGATTACAGGTACTGCAAGGGTTGCGGTGTATGCGCCAACGAGTGCCCCGTAAATGCGATATCGATGGTCAAGGAGGGAACACAATGAGCGATAAAGAATTCACAAAGATGATGGAAGGCAACGAGGCTGCCGCATGGGGAGCAAAGATTTCCCGTGCCGAGGTAGTTCCCGCTTACCCCATCACACCCCAGACCGAGCTAATCAGCAACATCGCGACCCTGATCGCGGAGGGCACGATGAAGACTGAGTACATAAAGGTCGAGGGAGAGCACACAGCCATGGCGGCGGCGGTTGGGGCATCCACTGCAGGTGCAAGGGTTTTCACAGCCTCCAGCAGCCAGGGCGTGGCGTTCATGGATGAGCCTCTCTGGATTCCACCAGGGAACAGGCTTCCTATAGTGATGTGCTTCGTCAACAGGACAATGGCGCCACTGGGCGGTCTGCGGCCTGACCATAACGACTCGTTGCACCAGAGGGACAAGGGCTGGATATTGCTCTACTGTGAGAACAGCCAAGAGGTGGTGGACACTATAGTTCAGGCGTACAAGATCGCCGAGAACTCTGATATCTACCTCCCAGTGGGCGTATGCTATGACGGGTACTTTGTTTCGGCGACAGCCACTCCAACCACGGTGCCTGACCAGGCAAAGGTGGACGAGTGGTTGCCACCTTACAAGCATGAATGGTATGACCTGATGCCTGAGACCCACAAGATGCCACCAAGAGGCAGCTTCCTTGAGAAGAGGATGGGTGTAGCGGATGCGCAGCAGAAGGCGAAAAAAGTCATCAAGGACGTTGACGCCGACTACAAGAAGCATTTCGGCAGGGGCTACGGCGGTCTGCTGGAGGAGTATGAGTGTGATGGCGCGGAGGCGGTTCTGATTACCATGGACTCCATGACTGGAACAGCAAGGGATGTCATCGATGAGATGAGGGCGGAGGGCAAGAAGATTGGGCTAATTAAGCTCAAGTGCTTCAGACCGTTCCCAAGCGAGGAGTTCCAGAAGATAGCGCCCAAGTACAAGGCAATCGGTGTTGTTGACAGGAACAACAGCTTCGGTTCAGCGGGAGGAGGCATCGTGAACATCGAGCTCTCAAGGGCTCTGTACAATGAGAAGGATAAGCCACTGTTGGTAAACTTCCACGTTGGACTCTCGGGCACCGATGTCACCATGAACCAGATCAGGTACATGGCTGATGAGACTCTTGAGGCTGCCAAGACTGGCAAGGTCAAGCATGTGGTCGATTGGGTTGAGTCCCACGACCTAGGAGAGGTGATGTAGATGATTAACGAGACATTTGACAAACACTACGAGGAATCACGCATACAGGGCGGCTCCACGTGTTGCCCAGGCTGCGGTGGACCATTGTTCTGGAAGATAGCGTTACAGGTACTGGGACCAAAGACCATTGTTTACGGTGACGGTCCATGCGCGATGTGTGCCCTACGGTACATCAAGGTGCCACACATGGCGATACACTTCAGCTTCATCGCTGATGGTGCGACCGGTATCAACGCGGCGCTCAGGGCAAAGGGACGCAACGATGTGACCCTCATCAGCAGTGCCGGTGACGGCGCGAGTGCTGATATCAGCTTCGGCAAGATCAGCGCCGCTGCTGAGCGTAACGAGAACATGATCCAGATCTGCATCGACAACGAGGCGTACATGAACACTGGTATCCAGAAGAGCGGATTGACTCCATACGGTGCGTGGACAACCACGACCCCGACGGGCAAGGAGAGCAACAAAAAGGACATACCAATGATCCTCGCAGCTCACAAGATACCATACGTGGCCACTGCAAGCGTTGCGTATCCTCAGGACCTTAAGCGGAAGCTGGAGAAGGCGATGAGCATTGAGGGTTTCAAGTACATCCACACGATAATCCCGTGCCCAACGGGTTGGAGGTTTGATCCTGCCAAGGCAGTGGAGGTTACACGGCTCGGTGTTGATACATGGGTTAGCCCCATGTACGAGATCGAGGAGGGTGTCCTCACGATGTCAAGGAAGGCAGAGGCGAAGCCTGTGACTGAGTACTTGAAGGCCCAGGGTAGGTTCAGGAACCTAGACGAGGAGCAGATCAAGTTCATCCAGGATGAGGTTGACGCCAAGCGGTCAGAACTTCTTTCCTTGGATGGTAAGAAAATCATCCACTAACCCCCTTTTCTTATACAACTACACCTTTTTTGATACGTGAAACACGTCGTAGTCGGTCATGTCGCACTTGACAGGATAATTAATTCTGCAGGAGTGTCCCATCGTCTCGGTGGTCCTCCCAGCTACTCGTGTGCAGTTTCAGGTGTTCTGGACCATGACCTAGACGTGATAACACGGGTTGGACCCGATTTTCCAGTAAAATATATGGAAAAGTACCTGAAATGGGGCGTAGAACTCGAAAAATGGCGTTGTGACCAACATTCCACCACGTTTACCCTAGACTACACGAAGAAACCTCGTGGTCTGGGGCTGGAAAACATCTGTGAGCCCATCACAATCCCTAATGAACATCTTCCCTCGGTCATTTTGTCTCCAATAGCGGGTGAGTTAACCGGGGAACAGGTGGCAAACATCGACGCGGGTTATGTTTCCCTTGACCCGCAGGGCTTCATACGCGAGAGGAATGCACAGAACGAGGTCCAGTTCATACCTTGGAGTTCAGAAGACCTTGGAAGTGTCGATCTTCTCAAGACTAGCCACGAGGAGCAAAGATACCTGTCAGGTGAGTCTGACCCCCTTCGCAGCCTCAGACAATTTTCAAAGAAGGGGGTTGAAACCTCGGTTATTACGATGGGTGAGGAGGGCTCACTGGTCTACCACGATGACACGTGTTACGAGGTGCCTGTGTACCCGACGAAGACCGTTGACACAACTGGGGCAGGGGACAGCTTCCTGACCACTGTACATGATAAACTGGTTTCAGGGGGTTCCCTTGAGTGGGCTTTAGCCTACGGCTCAGCGGTTGCATCTGGAATGGTCGAGACGTATGGTCCAGAGTTCAATCTAAACTTAGATGAAGTTACCAGAAGGGCTGAGATTGTGCTCGAAAGAATCAGTAAGAGGGCTTAACCGAACCTGTTCTTGGCCAGGAAATATACTCCGACCGCGATTAACGCGTCAAAGGCGTACCACATGAACATGTTTAGGGTTGACTGGGCACTTTTAGCTGTGTTCGCCGCCTCTGCTGCCTCCGCGGATGCTTCACTCGCGGTGTTTGCAGTTGCCGCTACTGCTGATACCGCTTCTGATGTTGCCTCCGCTGCCGCTACAGCGTCAGCTGCAACCGATTCCACATCTGCGATGCTGCTCTCAACATCATCGAACTCGCCTGATACATTTTCTAGTTGACCCTCCAGTTCACCGAGCTCGGTGCTCAGGTCCATTATCTCTTCACCTATTGCCTCGGATGAATTTACAGATGAATCTGCAAACCCTTTTCCCGTCATAGTGACCACGTCGCTTTCATTATCAAAATCCGATGTCGAGTCCCAATATAGCTCTACAGATTCTCCTGATTCCACTGTCTGTGCTTCACCTGACTCTACGCTCAGCATTTGACTTGGGTTCGCATACCTTGCTATCTGGTCCGGTACTGCTGTGATTAGGGTGACCCCTATGAGTACCGCGACTAGCATGTATGCGACTGACTTGTTCGCCATCAAGCTATGCCTGCACCTCGTTGAACTTAATGCTACAGATTAGAACAGTCCATTTGGTCCCTGTTCTACTCCGTTCAACTTTTAGAACACTCACTGGGGTCGGTCCCTCCAGATTTTGATGGTCTCGTACCAGAGGATCACGTTAGGCACTACTCCCATGATTAGTGCAGTGTATGTGTCCCGTGTCGGTATTGCCGGTAACTGGAACAGGTACGTCACCAGCATGGTGGTCATGAGCACCGCGTAGAAGAGGTACCGGGGCAGCATGATGCCGCCGAATGTGATGAACTGTTTGAGGACGCCGATTTTGATGTCGCTGACCAGTTTATAGTCGCCATAATTGTTCTCGACCAGATTTAATTCGGTTAGCTTGTTGAGGTGGTAGCTGGATACGCTTGGGCTGCTGAAGCCAAGGTCGCGTTGCACCTTCCTTACTCCAATGGATTCACTGGGTTTCTTGAGCATGTGCATGTAAACAAGCAGGGTCTTTCCCTTGAGCTCGGACTCGATGATGGCTTCTTCACTGGACAAGTGGGATTCCCCTTGCCCTCAGATACCCGTTTAGTCTTTAAAAATGTTGAAAATAGCTAGGGTGGCGTGGATTGCTTCCTCTGTCCGCACGGTTGCCGTTCCTTGGCTTGGAACCGTGTTGATGATATGGTCGAACGCTTCCTCCATTTTCCTGCCCTGTCTTTCCATCATCTCGCCGACTCCTCGCTTGTAGGAGCCGAACACTATGAGGGTCTTGCCTGCCTCTAGCCACTTTGACTGGAGTTCCTCTGAGACCTCGGTGATGTCTTTTCCGATCTTGGATGTGGCGATGGTGAGGTCCCACTCTGGGCTGTGGACTAGGTCGCTGAGTTTTCCCTTGCTTCCCCTGAGGCTGTATCCCCAGTACTCGTCCATGGTTTTCTTCTTGACTACCCTACCCCTTGGCATTCCCTCAATCTCCATTATCTGTGTGGTGATGCGTGTGCCCAGTGATGGTGCTTTGCCC
>Ga0233437_1001913_pt1 | contig 34718 bp, 25 predicted proteins | sample SI_122_August201_FD_182714 | JGI IMG/M metagenome (GOLD analysis project Ga0233437, IMG submission 182714) | Seawater microbial communities from Saanich Inlet, British Columbia, Canada - SI_122_August2016_200_MG | ecosystem: Environmental > Aquatic > Marine > Inlet | place: Canada: British... | reverse complement strand
CTTATGGCTCTGATAATGAAACGAAATCAAATTATATTCATGTTGATGGACCTTCACCAGTTGCAGATTTTTATGGTGCTCCAACAAGTGGCACAGCACCATTGACAGTTCAATTTTATGATCAATCAATTAATTCACCTACAAGTTGGTCATGGCATTTTGGTGATGGTAATATTGCATCACAACAAAATCCATCATATACATATATTAATTCTGGAAATTATACTGTTTCTTTAACTGCTACAAATTCCTATGGATCAGATACCGAAGCAAAATACAACTATATTGTTGCTCCTTCGGGTATAGAAGACATTGATTTCATCAGTTTTATAAGCATACACCCTAATCCTAATACTGGTGAGTTTGTAATAGAAATAGAATTTACAAAACCCACAGATTTAGATATTGAATTATTAAATGTTATAGGGCAGGTAATTTATGAAGAAAATCTAAATAAATATGCTGGGGCTTATAAAAAGTCAATTGATGTAGGCAATAATGAAACAGGTATTTATATCCTACAATTGATAACTGAAAAAGGGACGATCAATAAAAAAATAATAATAGAATAATAAAGATAATGAATTGAATGTAAAAAATAATTAAAATTGATTTGTCTGAATATAAATTGGTAATTAAATATTTAGACTTAAAAACTGAATATGGAATATTATGAAAGAGGATTTTAATTGTTAAATAATATTGACAGGGATAGAACTATTTTAAAAAGATACTACTAATCTGCACAGACTATAATATTAAAAATGCAACAAGATATTACGGTGTTCTGCACCTCAACAATCATAGTTGAAATTTTTATTACAAATATTTAGCGGCTCTGCCACAATTTGTACAGTTAGCAATTGTAAAATGTAGGAAAGAAAACTCAAAGAAACAAAGACTCCCTATATTTCACATGAATAGTAGTTTAATATTATAATATAACAAAACGTTACAATCAGAAAAAATTTATACATATCATTTGGTGTATGATTTTACTATAATATCAAAAATACTGAGTTCTGAAACTATAGAAACATTGGGAGAAATTATATTTGGTCATTAATGATTACTAATGACATGCTTGTTAATTCTTTGTTAAAAAAAAGTAAAATAATTATTTAAAAATTCAATTTATTATTTATTTTTGTCATGCTATTTACAACTTAATCGGTCGAACTGATTATTTGTGTTTAATTTAAAGTACTTTGAAATAGTGTTTTGAGTTATTTATTACTTTCAAATAGTTTTATAATATTATGTGTTAATTCAGTTTATTTATTCACTAAATTTTAATTAAATGAAAAAATTTTACGTGTTTTCAAGTTTTCTAACTATTTTCTTATTTGTTAGCCTGATGAGTTCTTCTCAGGTTGTAACTTATTCCGACAACTGGGATAAACAGGGGATTACCCTGCAAAATGAGAACCTCCAAAGTGTAAAGATCAATTATTCACTTACCGAATTTGCCTTTGAGGATTTGGATATTGATGGTGAACCTATGAAATCAATTATGGTTTCGGATGTGTTTTTACCTAACGATGAAGGTGCACCTAATTTACCGGGGACGGGAAAATATATTGTTGTCCCGAATGGAGCAACGGTTCAATTAAAAATTGTTTCCAGCCGCACGGAAGTGTTGAAAAACCAAAATATTGCACCTGCACCACGGATTCCGTTGGATACAGAAAAAGGGCCACTCCATTACGAAAAAAATAATTCTATTTATTCGAAAAACACCTTTTATCCTGCAGAGCCGGTTATTGTTTCCGAGCTTACAAAGCTCAGGGGAATAGATGTTGTAATGCTCGGTATTACTCCATTCCAATACAATCCGGTTACGAAGGAGCTTATTGTTTACAAAGATATTGAAATTGAGATAAGCTTTATCGGTGGAACTTCCACTGTTGGAGACGAAAGGCTTAGGAGTCGCTGGTGGGACAATATTATCGGTAATGCAGTTCTAAATAATGGCATTATTCCGAAAATGGATTATAATAAGGCTCCGTTAGCGACAGATTCACCTGATTACGAATATCTGATCATAACAGAAGATGATCCTGATTTCCTGGCATGGGCTGATTCCATAAAATTATTCCGCACTTTGCAAGGTATTTATACTGGAATTGTAACAACAAATGAAATTGGTGGCAATACTGTCTCTGCTATCGAAACTTATGTTGATAATGCCTATAATACGTGGGCTGTACCTCCTTCAGCAGTTTTACTTCTGGGCGATTATGGTACAAGTTCATCAGGTATTAATTCACAAATCTTTACGCATCCGGCCGGTTATCCCGATTTTGTCTCGGATAATCAGTTTGCGGATGTTGACGGAGACGATTTGCCCGACATTGCATTTGCCAGGATCACCGCCAATGATGCCGCTCAACTCGAGGTAATGATTACAAAATTTCTGGATTACGAAAGAAATCCTCCGACAAATGTAGATTTTTACGATCATCCTATCACTGCCCTTGGATGGCAAACTGAAAGGTGGTTCCAGATCTGCTCGGAAGTTGTGGGCGGATATCTTAAAAACGTGCATGGTAAAAACCCGATACGTATCAATGCTGTATATGACGGCAATCCAAATTCTGATGCATGGTCAACAGCAACAAATACTTCAACTGTAGTGAATTATTTCGGCCCAAGTGGCCTTGGATATATTCCTGCAACACCACAGGAACTCGGAGGCTTTTCAGGCGGAACCTCTTCCGATGTTATTAATGCTATCAACAGTGGGTCATACATGTTGCAGCATCGGGACCATGGCAACTATAGTGGTTGGGGAGAACCTGCCTTCACTTCAACGAGCATTAATTCACTTAACAACGTAAACAATGAATTGCCTTTTATTTTCTCAATAAATTGCCAAACCGGAGCATTCCATCGTAGTTCAGAAACTTTTACGGAAAAATTCCACCGTCATACTTACAATGGCCAAAACAGCGGGGCCCTTGGCCTTATTGCTGCTACTGAAGTTTCATATTCTTTTGTTAACGACACTTATGTTTGGGGCTTATTCGATAATTTGCATCCGGATTTCATGCCGGGTTACAGTACTACCTTTCCGGTTAATTATGTGATGCCGGCTTTTGGTAATGCGGCAGCTAAGCATTTCCTTTATCAGTCGAGCTGGCCATACAATACAAGCAATAAGCAAATTACCTATCGCTTATTCCACCATCATGGCGATGCCTTTATGACACTTTATACCGAAGTGCCACAAAGTTTAAGTGTGGCCCATAGTCCGGCTTTGCAGGCCGGAGCAACATCATTTGGTGTTACAGCCGATGCAGGTTCATTTATTGCATTAACCGTTAACGGAGCAATTATTAGTACCGCTGATGGCACTGGTTCAGAAGTATTGATTAACATTCCGCAGCAAAACCCGGGAGATGTTATGATTGTAACAGTAACAAAGCAAAACTTTTACAGATATTCATCAAATGTTGATGTGGTATCAGCTGGGCTATCTGCACAGTTTTTGGGTACGCCAACCACACTTTGCATTGGTGGTTCGGTTACTTTTACCGATCAATCTTTTGGTTCACCCACTTCCTGGGACTGGTCGTTTCCCGGTGGAACACCATCGTCCTATTCGGGCCAGACACCACCATCAATAGTTTACAATACGCTTGGAACTTATAATGTAACTTTAACAGTCGGTGATGGAACATCTACGGATGATGAAATAAAAACAGCTTATATAAATGTTGAAGGAATTTCTGCTGATTTTACAGGAAATCCAACCACATTATTAATAGGAAATTCGGTAAGCTTTACCGATATTTCAACCTGTGATCCTTTATCCTGGAACTGGTCATTTCCTGGTGGGACACCATCTACATCAACCGATCAAAACCCGGTGATCACCTACAATACAGGGGGTACATATTCTGTAACACTTGTGGTTGACAATGGCATAGGAAATGATACAGAAATAAAAACAGACTATATTACAGTAAGTTCATGCAGTTACTGTGACATTTATTATTCCAACACTTCCGATGATTATATCAGTAAGGTTGTCTTTAATACCATTGACAACTCCAGTGCATCAACTAATTATTCTGATTTCACGGCAATCTCAACAGATGCTACACAGGACAACACATATACCATTAGTGTTGATGTAACTGTAAACGGAAGCTGGACTCAGCATTGTTTGGCCTGGTTTGACTGGAATGGCAATTGCGACTTTGATGATGCCGGAGAAGTATTTGACCTTGGACAAACTCCGGGCACTTCAGGAACACACACTTTAAGCGTTGATGTAACAATTCCTGCAGATGCTAATTTAGGAAGTACAAGAATGAGAGTGGCAGAAAATTATAATGCTGACCCAACCTCATGTCAAAATGGTAGCTATGGCGAAGCTGAGGATTACACCATAAATATATTAGAAGGTGGTGTAGTTGATCCACCTGTTGCAGATTTTACTGCGGATCAAACTACCATTTTGGAAGGTGAATCCGTCACATTCTCCGACCTTTCCACCAATACCCCTGATACATGGGCATGGACATTTACGGGAGGTTCGCCGGCATTGAGTACACAACAGAATCCTGTGGTTATATATGCTATTGCAGGTACATATAATGTATCATTGACAGCATCGAATGAAGCAGGGTCTGATAATGAAACGAAAACAGCTTATATTACAGTAAATGTTGCACCTCCGGTCGCTGATTTTACTGCAAGTGCTACAACCATCTTTGAAGGTGAGACCGTTGACTTTACTGATCTTTCATCTAACGATCCCACATCATGGTCATGGTCGTTCACCGGAGGAACACCGGCAACAAGTACTTTACAGAATCCTCAGATAACTTATGCCACAGCCGGTAGTTATAATGTATCTCTCACGGCAACTAATGCAGGTGGTAGCGACACAGAAACAAAAACCGCTTATATTACAGTTACTGTCCTGCCCCCGGTGGCAGATTTTAGTGCTGATATCACCACCATTCAGGTTGGAGAATCAGTTACATTTTCTGACCTCTCTACCAACACACCTACCTCATGGTCATGGTCGTTTGAAGGAGGAACACCGGCAACAAGTACTTTGCAGAATCCCGTAATTGCTTATGCGACAGCAGGGACTTATGATGTAACATTAATTGCAACGAATGGTGGCGGCAGCGACACAGAAACAAAAACCGGATACATTACAGTTACAAATATTCCACCGGTAGCTGATTTTACTGCAAGTTCTACTACAATTTTTGAAGGGGAAACAGTTGATTTTACCGATCTGACTACCAATGATCCCACATCATGGTCATGGTCATTTACCGGCGGCACTCCTTCTACAAGCAGTGTTCAGAATCCATCTGTTACTTATGCCACTGCAGGGGTTTATACAGTTTCACTCACAGCTTCCAACGATGCAGGATCTGATGATGAAATAAAGGTTGATTATATTACCGTGAATGTTCAGCCACCTGTTGCTGACTTCACAGCAAGTTCAACCTATATTTTAGTTGGAGAAAGTGTAAGCTTTACCGATCTCACTACCGAAAATCCAACTTCATGGTCGTGGAGTTTTGATGGAGGAACACCTGCTATCAGTACAGATCAAAATCCAACTGTAACATATAATAGCGTAGGAATATTTAATGTAAGCCTGACAGCTACCAATGCCGGTGGTTCAGATACCGAAACTAAAACCGGGTATATTGAAGTGTGGGATGGATCAGTTACCTACTGCACAGCAGGTGGAAACAACTGGTCAACCGAATGGATAGAAGGTGTAGATTTTGGCAGCTTTAGCAATCCATCCGGAGCTTCAGGATATAGTGATTTTACATCACAGGTCATTAATGTAGAAAATGAATTAACCTATACAGTAATATTAGATCCAGGATTTTCAGGAAGATCACGTCGTGAATTCTGGCGGGTGTGGATTGATTACAATGGTGATGGCGATTTTACCGATTTAGGAGAAGAGGTTATTGCTGCCAATGGAAAGAAAAACCAGGTTACAGCCTCTGTCACCATCCCGGCCGGAGTTAGCGGAACAACACGGATGCGTGTGGCCATGAAATATAATTCTGTCCCAACTTCCTGCGAAACTTTTGCAAATGGAGAGGTGGAGGATTACACCATTTATATAGGCGAACCTGTTCCTCAACCACCTGTTGCAAATTTTTCAGGTACACCCACTAATCTGGCACCAGGAGAAAGCGTACAATTCACAGATGAGTCGTCCAATAATCCGACTTCATTGTCATGGTCGTTCCCGGGTGGTACTCCATCGGCCAGCACTGATCAAAATCCTTTGATAGTTTACAATTCGGTTGGAACATTCGATGTTACTCTTACTGCTACAAATGGTGTTGGTTCGGATGGCGAAATAAAAACAGGATACATAATAGTTTCTGATGACCCACCCCCGGAATATTGTGCTTCAACAGGACTTAGTAATGCTAATGAATGGATAGCAGGAGTAACAATTGATGGTAATGTTAATAACTCCGGAGCGGCAGGATATACTGATTTCACATCAATTGTTTTATCATTGGCACCCGGATCCACAGTTAATGTTGCGCTTACACCAGGATACTCAGGCAAAGTTCAAAAGGAGTTTTGGCGTATTTGGATAGATTTTAATGGAGATAACGACTTTGAAGATGCTGATGAGCAAGTATTGGCGGCAAATAACAAAAGAGGGGTTGTTAACAGTTCTTTCAGTATTCCATCTTATGCCGGTGGCCAAACCAGGATGCGGGTATCTATGAAAAGCGGTTCATCACCTGCTCCATGTGAAACTTTTAGTAAAGGAGAAGTAGAGGATTATACCGTAAGTTTTGGTGCAAAGGGAGCATTTGGAAATTCAGATATCAGCCAATCCAAATTTGAAATTTACCCCAATCCTGTTCATACCAAATTGAATGTTATTTCCTATACAGATGAAGCAGAAATTTTGATTTCTGATATTAGAGGGAAAGTAATTAAACAAATCAAAACAACTGCCGCTCATGAAGTGATAGATATCAGTGATCTGGAGAATGGAATCTATATCTTAAGTATTATTACCAAAAATGAAACCTATTCTGAAAGGATCATAAAACTTTAACTTTGAAAGATAATTAATTCACAGTAAACTCTTTTATGATTGTGAAATTAATCCGTTAAAAAATCCGGCAGAAACATTCTGCCGGATTTTTTTTATTACATTTCTTAACCTGATTAATTCACGAAATTATTTAAAAACCATTAAAATGGTTAAAATACAGGTATTTCTATTAAGCAACCCATGACTTAAGTCGTAGGCTGCAAAACATACAAGATTCTTATTCTTAACTGTTTTAACAGTTTTACGAATAATTCAGGTTAAGTGAAGAAATTGTGTCATTTATAAAGCAATTTAAGAGAGCAGAGTTACAAATGAGTTGGGAAGTAATGAAATTAAGGAGGAATGTGATGTAATTGATTCGTGATCAGACGTAATTACATGGTAAGCTGCCGCAATTGCAGTTGGTGGTAAGGAAATCGTATCCGGCAATGGAGAAATTGATTCCGGTAGTGAAGAAATCGTATCCGGCGGTAAAGAAATTGAGTCGTGCAGAGAGGAAATCGAGTCTTACAGTAAGGAAACCATGCCTTACACCAGGGGAATTGAATCGGGTATAAGACAAATTTCCACTTTTGTTGCAGAAGAGAAAGTCCCAAAGGGACGTTATGTAAAAGCACAGGGTGAAGCGTAGCGTAAGTCTGTGATATTGTACACGATACTAAGGTAACCCTGAAAGGGCGACATATAAATTATCTGATGATTGCAAAAGGCTTTCTACATGTCGTCCTTTCAGGACTTGTCATTGTTCGGCAACAAATACAAAGGTCTGCGTTTCACTCCGACCTGTGCTTTTACCAGTCGTCCCTTCGGGACTTGTGTTTATTCTTTATTAATGAAAATTTGTCGTACACTCATTGAATCTTACAGTGAGGGAATTGGGGGAATTTGATTTGACTAATCATAGATTATAAAAAATATTTTCTACGAATTAGTGGCAATTCTTTTATCAAACTAAAATTACAATTTATTTATAGGAGAACCTGTTTTATCAATTGATTTTTTAGGCATTGTAGCAGTTGGTTTAGCAACTACTTTCCCTTTTATTCTTAAAGTAATTGGTGAAATTTTTGCATCTGAATAAACCCTAATAGTTTTATTTATTGTTCCTACCCTTTTAGTGGCATACTTAACCTTAATAGATTTAGATTGACCGGGTAATACAGGCTGCTTTGGCCATGCTGGAATTGTACAGCCTCAACTGGACTTAACTTTGGAAAGAATCAAAGGATCTCTTCCGGTATTTGTAAATACAAACTCACAATTACCATCAGCATACTGTTCAATAGTTCCATAATCATGAACCAATTTATCAAATGTTACTATTGGTGCATTGGGGTTATTAGCCTGTGGATTTGCTTTCTGCTTTTTGGCTAACCTTTCTTTTTCAGCTTTTTGCTTTTCTAACTTTTGTTGCTCAACAGTTTTGCTTTTTATATCACTTTTTTGACTTGAAACCTGTGCACTTAATGAAAAAGAGACAAAAACAACAACTGCTAATGATAAAATTAATTTTTTCATATTTTCATATTTTAAAGAATTTATTTTAGCAAAAATACAAATTAATTTTATTAGCAAGCAATTCGTTTTGTATCAAAGCCTGTTAAAACGGGCCGGGCTGATTTGTTTTATTTAATCACCACGCTAAAGCGTGGAGTTGTTTTTTATCCGTTTTCCCTATATAAACAAATAAAATTATTGAAAATTTGGGGGATTTGAGATTTTGGATTTAATCCTGATTGCTCTTTTTATTTTCTGTAACAAATAGCTGATTTTTATTTATTTTATGATTATAAAGGATATATGAAATATTTTGTTTTACTTTGTTTGAAATTTAATTTTAACAGGTTTTACGGTTGATTTTATTGGAGTGAAAAACAAAGAGAAAATAGGAGTTTTTAATAAAAATATATAGAAATAAATTAGATAATAAAGAGTAGATAATGGCCACAGAAGAAATAAACACTATTAACGCTCTATGGCATTCCAAATCGGGAGGATATACGCAGTAGGTGTGTGGTTATTTCGGATTATGGGCAAGATTAAAATGAAGAACGAATTTACATATTATGATGATAAAATATTGGAAATACGATTTTCTAATAAAATTGAATTTATTACATCGAATTTTTTATCTGATATTCTTATTGAAACCAGTTCAAAGGAAATAAAACAATTAATTTTAGACCTTTCAGACACAAGGTTCATTACTCTTCCTGCAGCAATATTTATTTTATGCTTTAGCAGTTTCTATAAAAAATTCAACAATCCATATATTGATACAAGAATTATAATTAACTCAGAAAGTATAATCGCATATTTTATTAATATAGGTTTTTTTACACAGATGAATGTCTACGCGAATTTACTCGTTTCGAAAGACATATTAGAAAGAGAGAATATATTGAAAGAAAGGAAATATGTTGAAAAAAAGCAATCTACAGTATCTTCAATTATATTTCCACTTTCAACAATTCCAGAAAGTCTAGGCGAAAGATATTTTGAGGATTACAGCCGTACTTTTGTTAATCGTTTTAATGAGTTCTTTTTCGAATTATGCAATACCCCTAATTTTGGATTTTCTAATGATATAAATGAATCGCAAGAATTGTTTGGTGCATTGCACGAAAATATTAAAAATGTCTACGATCATAGTAAAAGTCTAGGTTTTGGTGCTATCCATTCATCTATAAATCAAAAAGGAACCATAATTGCTTTTTTTGACTTTGGCAAAGGAATAATTAATACAGTTTTTGAATCTGGGAAATATAATAATGAAAGAGAGAGAATTAATGCAATATTATGGGCATTAGAGGAGGGTAATTCTTGTCAGGGGACAAATGGTAATCAGGGGCTAGGCTTTACTATTATTAAAAATTTTGTAAACAAAAAAAATGGAATACTAACTATAAGAACTGACAAATATTTAATCAATTTAAAAGGAGGTGAATTTTTACCTCCAAAAGATGTTGGTTTTTTCCCTGGAACTCAAATTGTAATTTATGTACCAATAAATATCCATTAATGAATTATTTACATGAAATAGAAATTAATGTAATTAAAGACATTATTTTATATCCTATGGCATTAGGACCGCGTTTAGGTGAAGAAGTAGATTCTTTTTTAACAAATATTATCGGTGAAAATGAAAAACCTCTACTTGTCCAATTAAACATAAGAGACACTAATCCAATTGAATATCTTTTTACAAAAAAAGCTTTTGGAAATACTTTTACGAAAATAAATAGTGATAGTGATATTGACATTATTTATTATGTTCAATCCGACTATCAAAAATGGAACCTCTTAAAGGGTATTCTTCAATCAACTAATCCAGAATACAGCCATAAAGGATGTATTGAAAAAGAATTTTTGTCCGAAAACTTACATATAAAAATCTGTAATGGATCGAAGATTGATTTTTTAGCAAGTTTATCTGAATATGAAAAGAAAGTTTTAGATGAAATAAACTCAAAAGAAGAAATTAGAACTTATGATATTGTTGAAGTGTTTAAAAGTGAAATTGAAATTCATGAAATTACATCAACAATAGAAAAACTAAAACAAAAAAAATTCATTCACTCATCAGGAGATAAAACATCTGAATTATTAATTTCAGTTAATAAAAAAATTAAAAACTATGTATAACGCAATTGATTTTCAAAAATTTACAGATATTATTGATGAAAGTATTATGTGCTTATATTTTCTCAAAAAGGATGAAGAATTTCCAGTAGATCTTAAAAATGATCTTCTAAATATTTTAAGTTTCTTTTCTAAAGCAAAAGATGATAAATTAGAGGAAGTACTTCATGACAATATGATTTCAATTGATATTACAGACTTAAATGCAATAAAGGAGAAATTGCATGATGTTAAAATCGAAGACATTGATATACCTGCGTTAAAACATAAAATTGAAGGTATTGGTAGTAAAAATCTTTCAAATGAAGAAATAGACACATTAGAATCAGAATTAATTGATTTATCTACTCCATTATGGCAAACAGAAATATATTAAGGAAACATGAATAATTTAGTTGAAAAATATATCATTATTGAAATCTTTGAAAAGCTAATTCGGCTTAATAACTTTATTAATTCAAATAAAGATTTTATCAAAGAATCTGGAATGAAAATAACTTTAAATGTATTTCAAAAAGCATTTCAAAAAGCAATAGTCCAATTAGAAAAACCGATATTATTACTAAATGAGGAAAGAATTTCTGTAAGTGAAAGAATTTCAATAAATAGGCGACTTTCAAATACATTAAATTTAATTAGAGAGTTTCATGCCTTGCTTAAATTTATTCATTCTGAGTGGGTTCGACCTGAAACGTATACTTTTTCTAATAGGATTCTAAAGAATCTTCCTGAGGAATATCAAAAAACGAAAATGAATGTAATTCTAATTGATGATTATTCATTCAAAGAAAATAACTTAATTAGTAAGTTCAATGAAGTTTTTAGAAGAAGTAATTTGTCAATTGACAAATCCACTATCCAATACCCTACATTATTTTTACCAAAGATTGAAATGACTAATCCATTAAATTGGTCAATACTTGCTCATGAAATTGGACATATTAATACTAATGAAATTCATAAACTTATAAATGATTCATTAATTCCTCCAAAAGCGACTGTAAAGAACAAAGAAATCCTCTTAAAGTGGGCAGAAGAAATATTTTGCGACATATTTGCAATAAATATTCTCGGACCAGCATATTTTTCATCATTTGTCTCATATTCATTAGTAACAGGTGGTCTTGTTGGCAATAATATCAATTCACCTAACCATCCTTCAAATATGATGAGAATAAGGTTTTTATATGAATATTTAGTAAGAAATAACTTCAAATTATTGTTTAATAAATCATCAACTGAAAACATTGATATAAGTGATTTCTTTTACAATATGAGTGAGGATATTGATAAGATAAATCGAACACTGTTGAAAAACCCTAATTCAAATAATATTGACATCCCTGATTTAACATATTTTCTTGATAAGCTTCGAGAGGTTTCAAAAGATTATAAAACGGAAATTAAATTTAAGTCTGACAACAAAATAGATGATTTATTTAAAAAATTAAAGAAAAGTATCCCTATTGGGTCTATTTGTGAAGCATCTTCATCAGAAGTAACAAAAAAGCTTAAAGCAAAAACTAAAGAAGATTTTGAAGGCGCCAAGAAACTAATTAGTGAAAGAAGTACAACACTATGGGAAATAATTAATACTGGTTGGATTTATAAAATAGCTCATATTGTCCCAGAATGTTCAAAAATTATTTTTGAAACTAAACATGATTCTCTTTTTGATAAGTTAAATGAGATTACTGAGATTTATGATTTGCTTGATGACAGGCTGTTAAAATCTATTGAATCCAGCGAAATACATAATTTAATTGAAAACTAATACTATGATACTCTCTGATATAAAAATAATTAAAGAATTGTTATCTGAAAATTTAATAATAACTCCGCTATTGAATGGAAATGAGCAGATTGGCAGTTCTTCTATTGATGTAAGATTGGGAACCGAATTTAGATATATTAAAACAAGTAAACAATCTCATTTTAATCTTAATCTACCGATTGAGAAAATTAAAGAACAAATTGAAGAATATTCAGAAGTTGTACATATTAACCCAATGGAATCATTTATATTACACCCAGGCGATTTCGTACTTGCATCTACATTAGAGTATTTCGTGATTCCAAAATATTTAACAGGTAGATTAGAAGGTAGAAGTACGTGGGGTAGAGTTGGCCTTCAAGTACACTCAACTGCTGGATTTGTAGATCCTGGCTTCGAGGGAAGTTTAACTTTTGAATTAAACAACATGGGTAAATTACCTTTACCTCTATATCCAGGAATTAGAATTGGGCAACTATCACTTCATAATATTGAAGAAGCTCAAATACTCTATGTTGATAAAGGTAAACCGAAATATGGAAAAATTACGGGTACAAAAAGCTCAATGTTTTTTGAAGATTATGAATTCGATTCAATTATAAAATATAATCATAATGGAGAAAATTAAATTAACTGAAATCCAATTTTCAAATATCGTTAATTCTAATTTCGATGAAAACTTTTGGTTTTTCGAATTAGGCAGGGTTGAAGATTTAGATGGTACTGATGTTGACAATGAATTCTTAACAGACTTTTATAGCAAAGGTATTAATCTATGGGAAAACTATAAGGGTAAAATTGCGGAATTAATTTGTGATACTGATAATAAAATTCCTAAAGAATGGGTAAATGATTTAATAACAGGAGATATTAGGAATTTTATAACAACATTATTAACCCTATTAGTTAGTACTTATAGTATTGAACTAAGTTTAGCTATTCCTTTAGTTGCTTTAGCATTGAAACATGATATTAAAAATTTCTGCAAGGAAATATAGAAATCCAGCCCATAATCGAGTAGATGGCTGACTACCAAACGGTAGCCAGTGCACCCCCGCCTGAACGAATTCATTCGGGCAGGCCTCACACCACTGTGTGTACGGTTCTTAGGGGACGTAAGCTACCCGGTGCATTAATAAAAAAATTATGACAACAAAAGAAATTTTAAAGGAGCTTGAAGAATACGGAGATGAGCAAACCAAAAGCACGCTGATGAGACATGGAGCGAAAGAGCCGCTTTTTGGAGTTAAGGTTCAGGACCTAAAGAAGATTCTGAAAAAAACAAAGAAGAATCACGAACTGTCTTTGGAACTATATACTACCGGAAACTATGATGCGATGTATCTGGCCGGTTTAATGGCTGACGAAAATCAAATTACAAAGGAACAACTTGAAACATGGGTTGACCGGGCATACATGTCTTATTTGAGTGAGTACATAGTACCCTGGGTTGCCGCTGAAACAGAATATGGCTTTGAACTTGGCCTAAAATGGATTCAATCAGATAAAGAGACTGTTGCTTCGGCCGGCTGGGGAACATTAGCGTATTATGCAGGTGTAAATGAAGATGAAAATATAGACACTAAAGCTTACATCAAATTACTTGATACAGTTGAAAAAGAAATTCATAATGCCCAAAATAGAGTTCGATTTACAATGAACGGATTTGTGATTTCTGTGGGAACCTATATTGAAGCGTTGACCGCTAAGTCAAAAGAAGTAGCAAAGAAGATAGGTAAGGTTTGCGTAGAAATGGGTGGTACTGCCTGTAAGGTACCACTCGCAAATGATTATATAGATAAAGTGATTAACAAGGGACGAATAGGTAAAAAGCGTAAAACAGCGAGATGTTGAAATCCAATACTAATGCTAATCGAGTAGATGGCTGACTACCAATTGGTAGTTAGTGCACCCACTCCTGAACGGATTCATTCGTGCAGGCCTCACACTACTCCCGAAAGCTTTCGGGATACGGTTCTTCCCGAAATAAATTCGGAACAGGCAGTACACAACGGTTCTCTAAATCATAGGAAACAGCGGATGTTCTGTAATTAGAGTCTGTCCATAAAGTCAGTGTTTAGTTCAGAATGGGCATTTACAATTCTTCTTTTTATTTTTATCCGGCAGTATGTAAGCAGGCGGGAGTTACTTTGAAAATTCGGCTACCCATATAAAGTTGGACACTCTCATTTTTAATGATACCGATAACTTATTAGATTTGTTTTTATGTTTATTAGGACGTATAGGGATTATTAATATCTTTGGCAGAAGTAATAACAAGTAAAACCAAAATAGACAAAAAAGAAAGAAACAGCACCTGATGGCAGCCCCGACAAAAATGTATCTGATATAATGCAAGGTGTCAGTATTAATATTTTTATCAAAAAGAAAAAATAATGACCTACAATCCCAATATTCACCACAGGCGTTCAATTCGATTGAAAGGATACGATTATTCGCAGGCAGGATTGTATTTTATAACAATATGCGTACAAAATCGTGTATGTTTGTTTGGCAATGTGTTTGACAGCAAAATGATGTTAAATGATGCAGGACAGATGATTGTAAAATGGTATAATGAATTGGGAAATAAATATCCCGATAAAAAATGCCACGAAATGGTTGTTATGCCCAATCATTTTCATTGTATTATTGAAAATGCACCCATAACGGACAACCACGGAACGGATGCCCACGGAACGGATGCCCATGGAACGGATGCCCATGGAACGGATGCCCATGGAACGGATGCCCACATAGGGGCATCCCTACGTGGACGTCCAAAAACATTTCCACGTGGTCACCCCGAATACGGCATGAACAACAAAAAATACAACGCAACCATTGGTGATGCAATGGATTGGTTTAAAACAATGACAACAAATGAATACATACGCGGCGTAAAAATTCATAATTGGGAACGATTTTATAAAAAATTTTGGCAGCGAAATTATTGGGAACACATTATTCGAAACGAGGCAGAATATAATCGTATCGCAAATTATATAATTAAAAATCCTGCAAAATGGAACAACGATAAATTAAACCCAAAAAATCCGGGATAAAATGGCAAATAACAGAAATAAAGCCCTCACAAAAGTCTATCATTTCGACCTCTACGGAAAGCGTGAAGAAAAATATAATTTCCTATAAGGAAATTCTATTGATTCAATTAATTGAAAGGAACTGGATTATAAAGAGCCGTATTTCTTATTTGTGATAAAGAATTTTGAAGCAAATGACCTGTACAAAAAAGGATTTAAAGCGGATACCAACCGGCACAGAAATGGCTTAAAGACCGCCGGGGACGACAACTGAGTTTTGAAGATATTTTACATTATCAGAAAATAGTTGTTGCCCTCACTGAAACAGATAGGTTGATGAAAGAAATTGATAAGATTGGGATAGAATGAAATAAGGATATATAAAAGATTTAATTCAGTCTTATAATTTTTTTACCTTTACAAAATGAAAAGGAATTAATAGCATTTAATTAATCCTGATAGATAACCGGCAATTAATAGTAAACATATGAAAATAATAGGTGAAAAAGAAATTGAAATACCTGATATTCCGGGATTGAACATAGAAAATGCATTGCGAAGGTTTAACAACAAAAAGGAACTGTATTTGAACATACTTGAGAAATTTTATCTCAATTACCGGCAATCTTGCTCCGAAATAAGAAAAAAATTTGAAGAAGAAGATTTTAACACTGCTTATCGTCTGGTGCATACTTTAAAAGGCTTGATCGGGAGTATAGGTGCTAACAACTTATTTGCACTTGCAGAGTTAGTTGAAAATAGTATCGAAGAAAGGGATCATAAAAAATTTATTGAAGAAATAAAAAAACTTGATGCAGCTATGCAGGAATTGTTTAGCAACATTACAGCTAAACTTGATTTTTCAGTAAAAATAAAAACAGGATCTATTAATATAGAGCTTTTGAAGAAAATTATACCTAATTTCAAACAATGTTTAAAAGAAAATAATCCAAACGCTAAAGCCTTGCTTAAAGACATGGAAAGTGCCGGTTTATTCGGAGCTGTCTTTGATGAATTGGTTAACAAAACAAATAAATATGATTTCGAAAATGCTATTATACTTACTGATAAAATTGAAGAAACATTGAATCTAAATATCATGAAAAGTTTATTTGAAAACACTATCCTTATTGTAGATGATTCACTGGAGAATATCGATATTCTTGCTGAGTTGCTCGAAGATTTTGACAAGAAAATCGCAGTTAATGGTGAAAATGCACTTAAAACTGCCTTTGAAGGAGAGCCACCTGACCTGATTCTGCTGGATATTATTATGCCTGAAATGGACGGCTATGAGGTTTGCCGGCGCCTCCGGGCTAACAAACGGACTAAAGATATCCCTGTGATCTTTCTAACTGTCAAAACTCTGAAAGATGATATTGTTAAAGGTTTTGAAGCGGGTGGCCAGGATTACATCACAAAACCATTTGATGCCCGTGAGTTGATGGAAAGGGTTAAAACCCAACTGGAACTGAAAACCCAACGGGAAATACTGAAAAATATGAATGTTGTTCTTGAGAAAAAAGTGCAGGAAAAAACAGCAGAGTTGGATAAAGCTAATAAGAAACTCGAAAAAGCCAACCTTGAGTTGCAGGGGCTTGATATTGCCAAAAATAACTTCCTGATGATGATCAGCCATGAGTTAAGAACTCCCCTAAATGGTATAGTGGGAATTTCCGAGTTATTGAAAGATTATCTTGATGAGAATTCAGAATTTAGTGCATTTGTAAATATACTGGAAGCTTCTGTTGACAGGCTGGAAAGATTCTCAACAACGGCATTGGATATCACCCAGTTACAGACCGGTTACAAATTGTCAAAAAAATCCGTTGATATGGTTGAATTGACCGAACAATGCATCGCGAACAATGAGGAAGACGCCAAAAAGAAGAGAATAAGCATTTATACAGAAGTTGTAAAAAAGGGCATGATAGTAGAAGTAGAAAAAAAAATTATAAAAAGAGCAATTAACAACATCATCAACAATTCCATCAAGTACACCGGGGAAGGCAAAATGATCAGGTTAAAGCTCTATGCAGATGGTGATAAAAAGATTCTTGAAGTTATAGATGAAGGTAGTGGATTTACGCAACAGGCCCTGGAGAATCTGTTTAGACCTTTCTGTTTTTATGATGAGCATAGTGATGAAAATCTTGGTTTGAGTTTGAAAGCCACCAAACACATTATGGAAGCCCATAATGGAGAAATTAAAGTTGAAAACCTTGATGAAGGTGGCACAAGTGTCAGATTGATTTTTCCCTGAAAAGTCTGGTTTAATACAAATAACAAATACGATGTTAGTTAAATATAATTAATTGACTTTATGAATGTTGGTCCTTTCTGAAATCGTCAAGTATATTGTTTTTAAGGGAGGGACTTCCTTTAGATTGGAGATTGGGAAATTGATAATTTAGATTTTAGATCACAATAACTTATTAGGTTTGTTTTTTTATGCTTATTAGGACGTATAGAATTATTAATATCTTTGGCAGAAGTAATAACAAGTAAAACCAAAATAGACAAAAAAGAAAGAAACAGCACCTGATGGCAGCCCTGACAAAAATGAATCTGATATAATGCAAGGTGTCAGTATTAATATTTTTATAAAAAAGAAAAATTAATGAATGTACTGATTGAAAACAAAGAATATAAAAATTGGCTAATTGAAATTAAAACAAAAATTAAAAACAGCCAAATTAAAGCTGCACTTAAAATAAATTCAGAACTAACTCATTTGTATTGGGATATTGGAGCTATGATTACAGAAAAACAATCGAATAGCAAATGGGGAAACCGTTTAATTGAACAAATGGCAAAAGACCTGAAAGCTGATTTTCCTGATTTAGTTGGATTTTCAAGAAGCAATTTATATTCAATGCGTCAATTTTACTTGTTTTATAATGAGTTCTTTACATTTGTCCACCAATTTGGTGGACAAATTGAAAATAATACGTTTAAAACTAAAACTTCAAAATACAAAGAAATTGTCCACCAACTTGGTGGATAATTCAATAATTCCAATTCATTTCAGATTTTAACATTTATACCATGGCGACATCATGTGTTAATTCTTCAAAAAATTAAAACCATAGAAGAAGCCTTGTTTTATATTGCAGAAACCATAGAAAACAATTGGAGTAGGGCAATTTTAGAATACCAAATAGAAACCGGCTTATACAATCGACAGGGTAAGGCAATTTCAAATTTCAAACAAACCTTACCTAAAAAAGAAGGAGATTTGGCACAGCAATTATTAAAAGAACCGTATAAATTCGATTTTCTTACATTATCTGCTAAAGCAAAAGAAAAAGACCTGGAACAAAAACTAATAGAACATATTACCCAATTTTTATTGGAACTCGGCAAAGGTTTTGCATATATGGGTCGGCAATTTCCACTAAAAGTCGGGAAAAGGGAATTCAGAACCGATTTGCTTTTTTATCACACCAAACTAAAAGCTTACATAATAATAGAATTGAAAATGAAAGAGTTTGAACCTGAATTTATAGGGAAACTTAACTTTTACTTAACATCAATTAATGAGCTTGTAAAAAATGATGATGACAAACCGACTATCGGTATATTATTGTGTAAGAACAAAGACAATTATGTAGTAGATTTTTCATTGAAAGATGTGAATAAACCTATTGGAGTAAGTGAATTTACATATAAAGAACTGCCCGAAGAGATAAAAAATGTTCTTCCATCTGAGAAAGAATTTCAAAATCAATTAAACAAATTGGAAAATGAAGGAAACTAAAAATAAAACTCTTGCAAAAGTTTTTCATTTCAACCTCTACGGAAAACGTGAGGGAAAATATAATTTCCTATATGAAAATTCTATTGATTCAATTAATTGAAAGGAACTGGATTATATAGAGCCGTATTTCTTATGTGTGATAAAGAATTTTGAAGCAGATGACCAATACAATAAAGGATTTAAAGCGGATACCAACCGGCACAAAAATGGCTCAAAGACCGCCGGGGACAACAACTGAATTTTGAAGATATTTTACATTATCAGAAAATAGTTGTTGCCCTCGCAGAAACAGATAGGTTGATGAAAGAAATTGATAAAATTGAGATAGAATAAAATTAGGATATATAAAAGATTTAATTCAGTCTTATAATTTTTTTACCTTTACAAAATGGATTGAGAAAATAAACGAAAAAGCATAGTTAGTATTTACTAGTTATTGGATATCCTTATAAAATAAAAATGATAAAAAAATAATATGGAAATAGTAATATATCAAAACGGAATTAGATATTCTGAGAGACAACATAAATTAGAAGCTGATTTTGAAAAATTAGTAGTTGACAACTCAAAAACATTTTTTGGACAAAATACAATTTTCGTTGACTCTAAAAAAAAGATTGATAATACTTCATTTGGCGGTGTAATTCCTGATGGATTTCTTTTTGATTTTTCAGACAAAAAAAATCCTGAGTTTTATTTAGTTGAAGTAGAATTATCCAAGCATAGCTTTTTCAATCATATTTTTCCTCAAATCACAAAATTTTTCGCTTTTTATAAAAACCCATCAAGTCAAGGGAAATTAATCGAAAAGTTATATTCAATTTTTGAAAATGATGAAGAATTAAGAAAAGAATTGAAATTCAACATAGGCAAAAAGGAAATTTTCAAGTTTCTAAAAGATACTATTGAAAACAGCCAGAATATTTTATTAATCATAGACGGTGAAAAAAAAGAATTGCCTGAAATTATTGAAACATATACAGACACTTGGGGAAAAATGGTAAAAGTTGCGATATTAAAGGAATTTATTGGAAATAATGGTCAAGTTAGTCCCATATTTACATTGTCACCTGATTTTGAAAACATTGAAAACATTGACATTGTTACAGATAACAAAGGTGAACAAACATCAAAAACTGCTTACACAGAACAATTCCATTTAGAAGATATCAACGAAAATACCCTATCCATTTATACAAAATTAAAAGAACAATTATTAGAAAAGATTCCTTCATTGCAGTTTAATTCGCAGAGATATTACATTTCACTTAGAAAGAAAAGAAACTTTGCATTTATAAAAATCAGAAAAAAGAAAATTGGAATAGTTGCAATGTTAAAAGAAGAGAAGATACGCGAAAAAATTCACCATCATGAAGTTTCTTCACTTACTGAAAGTGTTCAAAAATTTTATAATGGACCATGTGCAAGGATTGAAATTGATAGTGATAAAAATTTGGAAGAGATAATAAATTTATTGGTTGAAATACAAAAATGATAAAAACCAAGTACATGACATAGGTTATATTTAATATGGATTTCAGTGCAATATTGAAAGTAAATACAATTAAAGAAATTTAGTAATAAAATATAAACAAAAAAGAATCTTATTTTCAAAAAAAAAGCGTCAATACAAAACTGCATTCACGCTTTTCTTTGAAATAGTATTTCTTTCTAATAAAAGAACAACCTATTATCTACTATTTCGGCTTTCTTTTCTAAAGCTCTGTAAACATAATTATTATCTACTCTTGATTTGAACCGGCCTTTTAATCTGTTTTCAATTGCCAAAGTATCTTCGATTGGTTTTGCTGCGATAATTGAATCAATTTGAATTATGAAAGTTCCTCCATTACCTTTGATCGGTTTCGATATTTCACCTTCATTAAGAGTAAATATTTCTCCAATTACATCATTTTCGCGGCCAAAACCGGGAATATTACGTGCGTAAAAGTTAATTGTGTTAATTGTATCAACTTTATCATCTAATTCTTTTGCAATTTGATATAAGTCGTTTGAAGTAATTGCATTCATTTTTTCGAGAAGCATTTCTGTCTTCTTTTCATTTAAAACAAGTGTCTCCATACGTTCTTTTGCCTGCTCCATAGGCATAGTGCCTTTTTCTCTAACTTCGCTAACTGCTGCAATCACATAACTATTTTCAAAATCAAAGATGGGAGAAACATCACCCAAGTTTATCCTGTCAAAAAATGACCATCGGATAATTCCTCTCGGATTATCAAGGCCCGGGATAGTGGTTTGCATTTCTTTCACATCATCGGCAGACCTTTTATTTAGTTTCTTTTCGGTTATTGATGTTTCAAAAGCATCAAGGGTTGTACTTTCACCGGCAAACTTACTTGCTTCGGTATAAACATTCTGATAAGTTTGATTGCTTGGTTCAATAGCACGGTCAATAATAGCAACTCTAACTTTTTTTGTTGGTTGTAGTTTGTCGTCAATTCTAATAATATGATATCCATACCGGGTTTCAACAATACTTACATCGCCTTTTTTTCCTTCAAGTACAGCCTGATTAAAAGGATAAAGCATGGTTCCATCGGCAAACCAACCGAGATTACCCGAGTTCTTTAAAACTGAGGGATCGTCGGAAATTTCAACAGCAATTTCTTCAAATTTTTCAGGTTTTGCCAAAACAACTTCTAACAAGCTATCGGCCATAATTTTCGCTTCTTCTTTTGTTCTTGTAATCTCCTCGTTTGCTCCATAAAGTTCTTTATGAGATACTAAAATGTGAGTAGCTTTCATAGAGTCGGGCCTATGTTGAACATCCATAAGTTTTGCTACATAATATGTATTATTCTCTACATAAGGCTTAACGATTGCACCTACCGGAGAATTGAACATAATCGAATCTATTCTAAGCGATAATTCACCTTCTTTAAAAAAAGTACTGTCATATCGGTTATCAGAATTTAAATTCACAAAATTTGGAACGTCTTCGATGGGTTTATTAATTAATTCTCTATAAACTTTATGAACATCCTGTGAAATTAATCTTCTGTCATCGGCTGAAGGTTTTACATCAAAAATGACATAATCAATATCTCTTGAAGCTTCCTGCTCATATTGATGAATATTTTCTTCATAGAATTTATTGTAGTCCTTATCTGTGATTTCAACTAAGCTGTCAGGAATTGACTTCACGTCGGAAGCCACAATTCTGAGTTTTGCTTTGCGCAAATTCAATTCATTTTCTTTAGGAATGAATGCTTTCGGTACATAATATCCTTTAGAAACAAGATTTTTATATTTTTGGCTTATTCTGTCGTCTTTTATTGCTTGCTCAAAAATAACCCATTGTTCTATGGATTTTTGATCCAATTGATCTAATTGCTTCAAATAATTTAAAACCAACTGGGGATCATATTCTCCTGTTTCCGGGTCTTTGAAATATTGCAAAATATACCGGTGAGGAGTTTCGCCCTGAACCTGTTCAAAAAGTTCATCGGGAGTAACTACTATTCCAAGTTCTTCATATTCTTTTCCAAGAATAATTTTTTTCAACAATTCAGTCCAGATTGTTTGTTTTGCTGAATATACTTCCGCTGCTGTTAGCTGTTCTTTTTTTTGGTTTTGTTTTATTGCCTTAATATTTTGTTCAACTTTTTCGTTAAATTCAATAGCCGGAATTTCTTCGCCGTTAATTTCGCCAATATAATTCATTTGCCTTCTGTTTCCGGGCTTAAAAAAATCACCTAAAACAAATGCAGCCAAAGCAACACCTATAACGATAATAAGCAGTCCTGATTTTTTCCTAATTGTTCCTAATAAAGCCATATTCTTTTATATTTTTTTTACTTTTTTTTGATCGACAAAAGTACAACAGAAAGTTAATGTTTGAAAATAATTATCACAATTTATTACTATTAAAACCATACTCTTAAAATATTTATTATCAATGCGTTTAATAAGTTTCAGTATTTAGCAATAATAAATATTTTATTTTTATTACAAAAAAACTTTGATTTTTATTCTTAATTTCCAATTTCTAATCACTAATTTCCAATTTCAATCGAACCTGTTCAATTCGTGTTTCGGAAGCTTGTAAAATTGAAAAAACAAAGTTTTCAATGAATATTACCTCATTCTTTCGGGGAATACTTTTATGAAAATGCATTATTAATCCGGCAAGAGTTTCATAATCGTCAGTTTCAGGCAAGTTGAGTTTATATTTTTCATTTAGATCGTCGATTTTAAATTTCCCGTCAAAAATGAATTCATTTTCCGAAATTTTCTTCTCAATTAAATCACCTTCATCGTATTCATCTTCAATTTCACCAAAAATTTCCTCAATTAAATCTTCCATTGTTACCATTCCCGATGTGCCGCCAAATTCATCAACGACAATTGCTATATTTTTTTGTTGTTGAATAAACATGGTTAAAATATTATTAGCCAACATGGTTTCGGGCACAATAATTATTGATCTGATAATTGATTTTAGATGAGTAGGTTTTTTGAACATATCGTGAACATGAGCATATCCGATTACATTGTCGATAGATTCGCTGTAAACAAGTATTTTTGAATGACCGGTTTTTGTAAATTTATCCTGCAATTTCGAAATAGCATCATTTTCTTCAACCGCCTCAATCTCGGTACGGGGTATTAAACATTCACGCAATTTTATATCACGGAAATCAATTACATTTTGGAACATTTGAATTTCAGGAAGAATATCTTTTTCATCCTCAACATCAGGCGAAAATTCTTTAACAAAATAATCTAAATCAATTGGGCTGAAAACCGGTTTTTCGACAGTAAATTTTGCTTTTAGAACTTTTTTCAATAAAAATTCTGATAAACCCGTAAAAACATATACGATAGGATATAATAAAGTATATATGATTTTTATTGGTATTGAAAAGAAATTTAAAATGCCGTTTGCAAAAATTCTAAAGAAAACTTTTGGGAGGAATTCGGCAAAAATTAAAATAATTAATGTTGCTATTATGGTTTGAAATAATAATATTACTATTTCTGATGAAAAATTTTGAGGTAATGAATTTGTAATTAGAGGTTCAAGAATATTTGCCATCACAATTCCATAAATTACGAGAGCAATATTATTTCCAAGTAATAATGCTCCGATAAATTTGGAAGGAGTGTTTACAAAATCTGACAAAATCCTTGCCGAAAGCAATCCTTTCGTTCTATCAACTTCGATCTTTAATTTATTTGAGCTGATAAAAGCTATTTCAATACCGGAAAAAAAAGCTGATAAAATTAATGTGATAATTACTACTAACCAGTCATTCATTATGTTTTTTTTAAGGCGTGAATTTTGTTCACGTTTTTAAAAAATCAAAAATAGCTAAATTCTTTTATATTTAAGGTTTAGAACTATTTTTTTGCTGTGAACAGGGGCTTAGACCCTATATTTCAACAATGTACAATAATTTAATTAATGCTCTTTATTTCAAGTAGCAGGGTCTAAGCCCCTTTAGCCTACTTCTATTTTAGTTTACTAATATCTTTTTACTGATAATATTTTCTAAAGTTACAATTTTTATAAAATATACACCACTTTCGTAATTTGAAACATTAATATTAAAATTATTTAAATCCACCGGAATATCTTCAACAACTTGCCCTGAAGTATTTAATATCAGAATTCTATCAATCTTAGTTTTAGAATAAATATTAACAAAATCATTGGCAGGATTCGGAAAAACCGAAACATCGCTTAATCTTTCATTATTAAAGTTGCTTGTTGATTTATTAATATTGTAAACACTATATTCTCCGTCAGAATAAGGAAATGTTTCCTCAAGGTATGCATTTCCGTACGGATTTAAAGTATTTAATGAAAATTCTACTTCCCGGTTTGAGGAAATTGACCAAACTTTCAACATTAGCTTGTTTCCTTCAATAAATCCATCCCTATTCGATAATGTTTTAAAAACAGGCATAGAATTTTCAAAAGTTTTTTCGGATGTTATTTTCATTGCACCAACCAATTTTTCACCATCAAAAGCAGCAACTTCGTCCCCTGTTTCAAGTCCTGAAACATAAATTGTATAAACAGGATCAGCAGCATTTCCTCCTTCAAAAATAAAATGTTGAGGCGTTGTCAAAGAATGAATATTTGATGCCTTTTCCCCCGACAATGGATAAATTAATACATCAGAAGCATACATTTTCACGAGATAACCTTCACCTGGATTGGCATTTCCAATTCCATTAACCCAATTCGGGCCGATTTTTCTCAATACTTCTCCGTTAGAATTTCTGATATAATGTAAATTATCATTAAGAATTCCGGCAAATGCTGCAAGTGCATCCATTGATTCAACCGGAAAATAACTAATAAACTGATAACCCACCGATAGTTCAATAGGAGTTGATATTTCAATTGCCGTACCATTAATTGTAAATGAATCATCGCCGGTCATTTTAAACAAATAGCCTTCTTCATCTGCCCAATCGCCAATATTATTAACCCAATTCGGGCCTATTTTGCGTAAAGTTTGGCCTAGTGAATTTCTAACATAATCAAGATTTTCGTTTAAGACATCTGAAAGAACTACAATCAGATCAGGATCTTCGGGAGAAACATTTGATGAAATAAATTGATAACCCAAAGATAAAGAAATAGTTTGTGAAGAGCCTTCAACATTAAAAACATGAGGATCGGGTAAACCGATAAATGGATGAGTAGCATTTCTACCTGACTCATCTGCCGCATATAAATAATATTCAATTTGGTTTCCGGCACCTTGTCCGGGAATTGTCCCCGAATAAATTGATCTTTCAACCAAAGTTAATACTGAATGTACGTAGGCTGAACCATTTACACTGTAATAAATAAACAATGAATCGGGATAAAGTGGTGAACCGCTATAAGGATAAATTGTTGCTTCGATTTGATATTCATCCTGAACCGGAACATCTCCAAGCAATGGTATATGATTAATATATAGATCATTCAAATCCGCAATTCCTTTAGCCCGGCAGTGTAAAGCATCGGTCGGTTCCCAACTACCCGTAAAACCAAGAATTTCATATCCGGGCATTGCTTCCTGATAAAGGGCAATAGCATCATCATCCCATGACGAGCCTGTTATCGGAACAAGAACCTTTTTGTTTAAAATTAATGAATTTGTATATGGCTGATTGTTTGGTGTATAAACTCTGAAAACCTGGTAAGGAACACCATAAGATGAGATCTGCTCAGTAAAATATGCCGCTGTTGCTTCAATTTCATCGTATTGAGGATGATATTCCGGAACCGAACGAATTAGAACCTTGTCAACATCAAGAAATTTTCCCCAGCAATCAATATGATCAATATAAGTGTTGTTTGGATCAGGAATAACGTGATATGTGTGAATACCAAGATAATCTTCGAAATACTGATCAATTTGTTCATGTGTTAAAGACGGATTTTCTTCCCAAACCAATTCAGAAGAAGCAGATATTCCCATGCCATCTGTCATATAATTTCCTCCGGCATGAATTACATCCATTCCATAAAGATCAATACCTAAAAATTCGGCAACTTCCACAGGAATATTGTTATCATTAGGCCTGGGGCGGTTATATGGAAAATCCATAACACCAAAATTATTATTTCCATCAACAACAAACCAGGGGCCATAATCTCTTGACCAATAAGAATCGGAAGGTGCAAGTAAAAAATTACAATTGTTGAGATTTACACCTGCATTTGTATATTGAGTTGTAACATAATTTTGCTGACTTTGATTGGCAACAATAGTAGTTACTATCATATCTTCAGCCATTTCTTTGATTACATTATAAGAAATACCAAAAGGATAACGAACCAAAACCCCTTGCATTTGATTAAATTCTGCAATATTTCTAACAGGAGCTTCAGGTGGGTCAGTTGGAGTAAAATCCTTCCCGATTTCATGCTTCCTTAAAAGCTCATCGGGAGTCATCCAATGTGTTAACTTTTCTGCTTTGTTAATGTTTTCCTGGGCCGAAAGCTCAATATTTGATATTAATAATACGCTTAATATCAAGAAGGAGAATTGTAAGAAAATCTTTTTCATTTTGTTTTATTTTTTATTTTAAATTATTTTTAAACCAATAACATATTGACTTTGTTTTTTGATAAATGGTTGCATTAGAAGTTGAAATAATTGGGATTGATTCAGGGTCAGGTTTCGGGTTTCAGGTTTCGGGTTTCGGATTTCAGGTTGCAAGTTTCGGTTTCATGTTATTATCATACAAGTTGCAAGTCGAAAACTGTACAAAAAATGATAATCGGGACAAAAATAATAATTTTTTTTTGACATAGGTTGTTTATTTTAAGACGCACCCGCCTGAATGACAAAGTCGGGCAGGGATAACGCAGATTTTTTATGATTTTTTTTCTGCGCTTTTCTGCGATGATCTGCGTCAGTATATTCTTAGACACGGATTGACACTGGTTTTTTATTTTTTTTGACGCTGATTGACACGGATTTGTTATGTTTTTTTATCACACTGACTCACTATTTATTGAAAAAATACAACAGTAAAAAATAATTCCATGCTCGTAAATTAAATTTTTGTACTTTTGTACATTAATTATAAAATTCTATTGGAATGGATTTATGGATTATTCTCGGTATTTTAAGTGGATGGGAAATTGTTATAATTGTTGCTGTTGTTTTATTATTATTCGGCGGGAAAAAAATTCCCGAATTGATGAAGGGCCTTGGCAAAGGTGTTAAGGAATTTAAAGACGGCATAAATAATATTGAAGAAGACAAAAAAATTGAAGACAGCTCAACAGAGAAGAAATAGTTGAGAATGTTTTTTTCAGGGGTGTTTTTCCTTCGCCGAAATATGTAAGTTTTTAAATAACAAGCATTGAACTTGTGTTGATTTTGTAAATTATTTTCTTCTCTGCCTTGATTTAGTTCTTAATGCTTCAGGATTATATATAATATATTTAAGTACGAATCCAGTTGCCGAGTATAAGATGCAGTTAGAGGTTTGTTGTTTTTTCATTTTGTTACATTCTATCGTAAATAAATCGTGGCAATAATTTCAAGAGCCTTGCAATAAGTCCCCAACGCTTAGTAACATAAACGACTTTGCTTTTATTCTTAATTGCCTTGAAAATTTGTTTCGTAACTTTTTCAACAGGCATCACCCAAAACAAGCCTTCTCCTTTTGCCATATCCGTATCAACTAATCCAGGTCGAATGTCCGTTACAAAAATAGGTTTCTTAGATTTTGTTGACTTCTGCCTTAATCCTTCTAAATAATTTATCTGGTATGATTTAGTCGCATTATATGACGGTGCTTCACGGCTTCCACGTATTCCTGCCACAGAACTTATTGCTACGATATGTCCAAATTCTTGTTTCTCGAAATGGTTAAATGCCCAGTCAATGATATTGGTGAATCCTATTACATTTATATCTATAATCTTTTTTTCAGTCTCAAAATCTAAGCTTTCATTCAAATCTCCTGTTCCTGAGCTCAAAATTATCAAATCAATTCCACCGAGTTCGGCTATTAACTCTTCCAGTTTTTCAATAGATGCTTTTGTGTCAGTTACATCAAAGGTTTTTATAAAAAATGAATTGGAATTTGTTTCTTTCAGTTCATTTAACAACTTAGTCCGTCTTCCAGTAATACCAACTTTATAGTCATTATCAGCCAACAACTTTGCAAGACTTTTACCTATTCCTGATGATGCTCCAATTATAATTGCTTTTTTCATTCAATATCTCTTATTCCTATTTGTGATGTCGTTTTCTCAATAACCGCTAATCCCTAAATAATTACTCCACTAAGCGCTTTATTTCTTCTTTGTCTATTTTTTGTTTTTATTAATGTAATGATTAATAAGTATATTTTCATGGTAAAATAAATATTCATTGCTTCATCAGGCAAATTTATATAATACATTTCAAATATTCAATATCCAATGGATTATTTATTTTTTTATCGGTAAAATTCGTTTAAAATAATAACGTTTTACAGTAATAGTTCTCAAAATAAAAACTGTAAATTTGCAGGCTTTTAAAAGCAAATGAAAAGAAATAATATTTTTAAAAAATTAAACAACACAATAACTTAATGAAGCATTTGAATAAAATTTACACAACACTATTTGTTTTAATAATTTCACTACAATTTAATCCGGCCAACGCCTTTGATTTTTCTCCAAAAGACGATACAACAAGTGTTTCCGATACTTTTGTTTACGATTACCATATAATAGAAATGCTGGATAGTCTGGTAAATATTAAATATTTTAACGATTATCTTTTTACAACCGATACTTCAATTTTAAATACATATAACTTTCCTTTTGATACTGTTCCAACATACCATGATACTATTTACGAAGCACGAATTGAATTATTAAATGCCGAAACTCCTTTTGAATTGGTTTTTAACAATCATGTGAAAAATTTTATAAATCTATATGCTGTCCGTAAACGTGATCTGACTTCAAGAATGTTAGGCCTTGCCGAACTTTATTTTCCAATGTTTGAAGAGCAATTAGATAAATACGACCTGCCTCTTGAATTAAAATATCTTGCAATTGTTGAATCTGCATTAATCCCTACCGCAGGTTCACGTGTGGGTGCTAAAGGTTTATGGCAATTTATGTACGGAACCGGAAAGGTTTATGGTTTAAAAGTTACTTCATTTGTTGACGACAGGTTTGATCCTGAGAAGTCAACAATTGCCGCTTGCGAACATCTTGGCGACTTATATGATATTTATGAGGATTGGTCATTAGCTTTGGCAGCATATAATTCGGGAGCCGGAAATGTTAATAAAGCGATGCGGCGTGCAGGCGGTGTAAAAAGTTTCTGGGCAATTCAACCCTTTTTGCCAAGAGAAACCAGAGGTTATGTACCGGCTTTTATTGCAGTAAATTATGTTATGAGTTATTCGGCCGAACATAATTTATATCCTGTTGACCCCGGAATTTTATATAATGGAATTGATACTGTAATTGTTAAGGATGTTTTATCTTTCGATCAGATTTCGGAGATGTTAAATGTCCCGATTGAAGATGTAAAATTCTTAAATCCATCGTTTAAAAAGGGAATTATCCCGGCTATTAACGGGAAAGAATATTCATTACGACTTCCAAAAGAATATATCGGTGATTTCATCAACAACGAAACTGCACTCTATAATTTTAAATCCAAAAAAGGAATTGAAAAGGATAAGCTTCTTGCCGAAATAAAAAAAGCAAAACAAAGAAATTATCATATTGTCAGATCGGGAGAAAATCTGGGAAGCATTGCAAATAAATACGGCACTTCGGTCAGAAAACTAAAAAGCTGGAATAACTTAAGAAGTAATACAATTTATCCGAGACAAAAGTTAATTGTCTATGGAAAAACCACTTCTTCAAAAACATCAAAGCATAAATCCAAACTTAAAAATATTGATAATCTGAGTAAAGATTTTCATACTGTTAAAAGTGGGGAAAGCCTTGCAATAATTGCTAACAAATATAATTGCTCCGTCAATGACTTAATAAGCTGGAACAATCTAAAACGAAACACTATCCACCCTAAACAAAAGTTGATTGTTTATCCTGACAGTAAACAAATCACAAAAAAAACCGAAAAAGTTTCTAATAAATATGTTTATCACACAGTCAGAAAAGGCGATACATTATGGGATATTGCCGAAATGTATAAAGGCGTAACGGTTAAACAAATTAAAAACCTTAACAATATTAGAAACGCAAGAAAGCTTAAACCTGGGCAGAAAATAAAAGTTGGAATAAAAAGTTAATATAGAATGAAATTGGAAACTTGAAATTCGAAATTAGAAAAACTCGTTTTAACTACTTAACTTTATTAATTCATGAAATTATTTAAAAACCATTAAAATGGTTAAAATACAGGCATTTTTATTAAGCAACCCACGACTTAAGTCGTGGGCTGCAAAATATACAAGATTCTTAATTAACTGTTTTAACAGTTTTACGAATGTCAGGTTAATTTCTAATTTCCAATTTCTTAAAAAATACAAACCAGTTACTAAGATATAAACAATATGAAAAAAACCTCTCTTTTTCCTACCATTTTAATAATTCTTCTTGCTTTCTTAACAATGCAGTCATGCGATCTTAATGTTCCCGTATTGAAACATTCGTCAGGGAAAACTGCCGAGATGATTGTTGTTACAAACAATGAAGCTCAATGGAATTCTGAAATTGGGAAAACGATTAAAGATTGGTTTGCACAAGAACATGTCGGACTACCTCAACCCGAACCTGCGTTTTCGGTTGTGAACATCCCTAAAGCCAATTTTAAGAATATGTTCAAGAAGCATAGAAATATTTTTATTGTAAATATTGATAAAAAGGCTAAAAAGACTGAAGTTGAAACAAAAAAAGACCTTTGGTCGCAACCTCAAAGAGTTATAAAAATTACTTCTCCAAATAAAAAAGAATTCCTGAAAACTTTTAATAAAAACAAAGAATCTTTCACAAAACTTTTTGATAAGGTTGAACGAAGAAGAATAATCGGCACTTTTAAATCTTTTGCCGATATTTCGATAAAAAATGAATTGAAAGCCAAATTTGGGGTTTCTATGATTATTCCGGGTGGTTTTTACATTGCTAAAAAAGCTAAAGACTTTATTTGGTTACGCAAGGAAACTCATACTTTAGGTGAAGGGATTTTTATTTATTCTTATGATTATACAGATACGATTGCTTATGAGCCGGAAAAAATTATTGAAATCCGGGATTCAATCACAAAGAAATTTATTCCCGGCCCTTCAGACGGTTCTTATATGAAAGTTTCACAAAAATTTATTCTTCCAGTATTTAAAGAAATTGATTTTAATAAAAATTTTGCCATTGAGACAAGAGGATTATGGGACCTTGAAGGTGATTTTATGGGAGGGCCTTTTCTTAGCTATACTCTCGTAAACGAGAAAAAGATGAAAGTTATAACTGTCGATGCCTATCTCTACAATCCAAAAGAGAAAAAAGTAAAATACATGCGTCAGCTTGAGGCGATTTTGTATTCACTTCGATTTATTGAGAAAGAATAAGAAGTCATTCGGTGGCATGCCCACAGTTCCGATAGCTATCGGAATAGCGTAGGTGGGTCATTCAGTTGTCATTTTCCTGATACGAATTTTTGCATAGTAAATTGTTGATTTGCTGAATAAGGATTTTATTCTTATCTGAAAATCATTTTTGGAAATCATATTCCTATAATAAGAAATAAACACCCTCTATATCTAACCAAACAAACTAAGAATCAATAAGTTTGATTTTTGGCATATTATTGGTAACATAATAATAAGAGGATTTATAAAAAGAAAAACGTGGAATAGTTGATTATTTAGTTAAAAAAAAGGAAACAAAACAATTAATTACTGCTTTATTCATTGTTTTAAAAAAGAGTAACTTTTAACAGAGTTACTCTTTTTATGAATTATAAGCCCACTTTAACAAAATCGAACCCCAGGTAAATCCACCTCCAAAAGCAGATAAAACAAGATTATCTCCTTTTTTCAATTGTTTTTCCCAATCAGACAGACAAAGAGGAATAGTGGCAGAAGTAGTATTACCATATTTTTGAATATTAATCATAACTTGTTCTCTTTTGATTCCCATTCTCCTTGCTGTTGCTTCAATAATTCGCAAGTTTGCCTGATGGGGAACAAGCCATGCAATATCATCGGATGATAAATTATTTTTTCTCATTATTTCAACTGAAACATCTGCCATTTTTGTTACGGCAAACTTGAAAACAGGCTGGCCTTCCTGATAAACAAAATGTTCCTTTGCATCAATGGATTCATGCGAAGGAGGTTTTACCGAACCACCGGCCTTTTGATATAAATGAAATGCACCTGAGCCGTCCGACCTTAAAATGGAATCCATGATACCAACACCATCTGTTGTAGGTTCTAATAATACAGCAGCAGCTGCATCGCCAAATAAAACACAAGTAGTTCTATCCGTATAATCAACAATTGACGACATCTTATCAGCCCCGACTACTATCACTTTATTATAAGCTCCTGTTTCAATAAACTTGGAAGCCGTAATGAGGGAATAAATAAAACTTGAACAAGCAGCATTAATATCGTAGCTGAAAGCATTTTTTATTCCAGCTTTATCACAAATTAGGTTTGCAGTAGCAGGAAAATGATAATCGGCTGTAACTGTTCCACATATTAGCAACCCAATTTCATCGGGAGATGTATTACTTTTTTCTAAAAGTCCTTCAACAGCTTTAGCAGCCATATCAGAAACACCTTTCCCATTTCCTTTTAAAATATGTCTTTCTTTAATACCTGTTCTTGACATTATCCATTCATCTGATGTATCAACCATAGCGGCTAATTCATCATTATTCAGAATATAATCAGGAACGTAACTATTAACGGAAGTAATAGCTGCATTAAATAATTTTTTCATCAAATTTGTGTAAAAAAACTATTCGGTTTCAGCTACTTCTATTGCTAACTTACCTTTATAATATCCACATTCAGAGCAAACTCTGTGATATAATATGGATGCACCACAATTTGAACATATTATTGTTGTTGGAGCAGTTGCTTTGTAATGTGTTCTCCTTTTATCTCTTCTTTGTTTAGAAATTTTTCTCTTAGGATGAGCCATTTTATATTATTTTATAATTATTAAAAATTTATTTCGTTTTTGTTTTTAGCTTTTTTAATGCATCCCATCTATGATCTGTGCTTTCTTTCTCCGATAATCCCTCTATAATTTTGATTATTTCAGGATTACAAGTTGGTTTTCCTTGCTTATCATCAGGATGCACCCGCTTGATGGGTAATGATAAATTTATATATTCGTAGATTAAATGAGTTAAATCAATTTTATGCTCAGTAAACGGGATAACCAATATATCATCAGTTTCTTCAAAATCCTCATCACCAAATTTAATGATCAATTGTTCGTTTGTTGAAACCGGAATATCGAAAAAATCTGAGCATCTATCGCAAATTATGTTAACATTTCCATTAATGTTAAAACTTAAAATCAGCATTGTCTCCTGTTTTTCGAGTGAAATGTTAACAATTATATTCCCTTTTTTAATCTCGGAATATTCAAAATTCTCAAAGAACGTATCATCTATTTGGAATTCAAAATTATGATTTCCAATTGATAAACCCCCAAATTGGATAATATTTTTTTTCAAAGTACCCAATACGTTTTGTATTAATTTTTTGGGCTGCAAAAGTATAGATTTATCTTATAAATTACAAAATAGATTTTAATAAATTTTTTTTTCTAAATTTGTAAGGATTTATTTTTAATAAAAATATGGCAGTCGAAACAATTGACATAAAAAATAAAACGAAAATCCTTTGACCAATGAAACGAATTTTTGCAGCAGTAAAAATAATTCCGAATGAAAATTTTCTTCAAATATATTATCGGCTGAAACATGCAATGAA